>Ga0068856_100000532_pt1 | contig 41990 bp, 23 predicted proteins | sample KBSCornC62_FD_66595 | JGI IMG/M metagenome (GOLD analysis project Ga0068856, IMG submission 66595) | Corn rhizosphere microbial communities from Kellogg Biological Station, Michigan, USA - KBS Corn C6-2 | ecosystem: Host-associated > Plants > Roots > Rhizosphere > Soil ...
TCCGGTGGTCGTGAGTGGCTCGGTTCCCGGCACGGGTGTGGACAGCGTCGGGGGCGTGATGACCTTCAATGGCAAGCAGTCCAATCAACGGCCCGCGCTGACGCTCGCCGGCGGAATTCTCTATATTGGTTACGCCGGCTACGCGGATACCGATCCGTATCACGGCTGGCTCTTCGGCTACAATGCGACGAACCTCCAGCAGGTCTCCATTTTCAATACCACGCCCAACGCCAGAACTTCCGTGTTCGGCTCGCACGCGGCCGAGGGCGGCATCTGGATGGGCGGACACGGCCTCGTCGTGGACGCGAACACAAACCTCTATTACATCACCGGCAACGGCAGCTTCAGCGCGAACACGAACGGCGGAGATTACGCCGATACCGTGATGAAAATGGCGACGACGAACGGCCTGACCGTTGCGGATTATTTCACGCCTTATAATCAACTCGCACTCGCGAATGCGGACACCGATCTCGGTGCCGTCGGCCCGGTGCTGTTGCCGGATTCCGTCGGCAGCGTGGCGCATCCGCGCCTGCTTGCAGCGGGCGGCAAGAGCGGGACGATTTATCTGCTGGATCGCGATAACATGGGCAAATACCAAGCGGGCAGTGACAGCCAGATCGTGCAGTCCGTGATTGGCGCGACGGCGGGCATCTGGAGTTCGCCTGCTTATTGGAACAACCGGCTGTTCTACCAGCCCGCCAACGCGGCGATGAAAGGATTTTCCATTGCCAACGGCACGATCAATGCCACCGCCTTCGCCACGGCAGGCGCGTCGTTCGGCGCTTTCAACGGCGGACCGGTCGTTTCCGCCAACGGCACGAACAACGGCATCGTCTGGGTGATCAACGGCGTGGGCGGCGGTGCGACGGAAGTTCTGTATGCCTACAACGCCACCAACCTTGCCACGCTTTACAGCAGCAGCCAGATCCTCGCGCGTGACAATCCCGGCGGCGGCATCAAGATGATCACGCCCACCGTCGCCAACGGCAAAGTCTATGTCGGCGCGCAATACGCGCTGAATGTTTATGGCTTCACGACGTTCCTCGCCACGCCGACCATCTCGCCGAACGGCGCCAGCTACACCAACTCCGTGCTCGTGGCGCTCGCCGACGCCACGCCGGGTGCGGCGATCTACTACACGCTCGACGGCACAACGCCCACGACCAACTCGTTCCTCTACACCGCGCCGTTCACCGTGACGACGACGCTAAGCGTCTCGGCCATCGCCGTGAAATCCGGCGCGGCCAACAGCGCTGTGGCCACCGCGTCGTTCATCAACACCGCCGCGCTCGGTAACGGCACGGGTTTGCTCGGCCAATACTGGACGAACACCACCGCGACAGTTTTCTCGAATGTAAACTTTGCCACGGCAGCCACGTTGACGCGCACCGATGCCGTGGTGAATTTCAACTGGAGCAGCGCCGCACCGGACGCCGTCATCGGCCGGACGAATTTCACCGTGCGCTGGACGGGTTGCGTGCAGCCGCAATATGACGAGACCTACACGTTCACCACTGTCGCGGACGACGGCGTGCGGCTGTGGGTCAACGGCCAGTTGCTCGTCAACGACTGGACGACACGCACCGCCGCCGCTACGAACGGCGGCGTCATCGCGCTCAAGGCGCAGCAGCTTTACAACGTGCGGCTGGAGTATTTCCAGAACGTCAGCAACGCCAGCGCGCAGCTCATGTGGAGCAGCGCATCCACCGCGTCCGGCACCATTCCGCAGTCACAGTTGTATCCATTCACAAATCCGCCGCCGAGCGTCGTCATGACGCAGCCCGCGAACGGCGCGAGTTACACCGCCGCCGCCAGCGTGAGCCTTGGCGCGGATGCCGACGCGCCGAACAATCCCGTCAGCACGATGGCTTTTTATGCGAATGGAAATCTGCTTGGCTCGTTGAGCAACAGTCCCTACGCGCCGTCGTATTTCCTGACGGCGACCGGCTTGGGCGCGGGCAGTTACGCGTTGACCGCCGTGGCCACGGATGGCAGCGGACTGACGAGCACCTCGGCACCCGTCAACATCACCGTCACCGCCGCCAGCGGCCAGCCTTACGGCCTCACGACGAATGGAGTTTTCCCGGCGTTCGGCAACATGCCGACCACGTCCGGTGGCGCGATCCCGACATTGCTCTCGCAGAGCGGCGTGTTTGCCAGCACCCCCACGCGCACACCGGCCGATGGCCTGATGCCTTATAGTCCCAACACAATCCTCTGGTCCGACGCGGCGGTGAAAAGCCGTTTGCTGGCGGTGCCGCACTCCGGCGGCCTCATCACGCCGGAGCAGCAGATCGGTTTCACCACGAACAACTACTGGACGTTCCCCGCCGGCACGGTGTTCGTGAAAAACTTTGACCTGGTCGTCAATGAAACCAACGCCAACGTCCCGCTGCGCCGTCTTGAGACGCGTTTGCTCGTGCGCGACATCAACGGCCAGGTTTACGGCGTCACCTACAAATGGCGCGCGGACAACAGCGATGCCGACCTGCTCTCGTCCAGCTTGAGCGAAAACATCACCATCACCAACGCCACCGGGGTCCGCACGCAGACGTGGTATTATCCCAGCCCGTCGGACTGCCTCACCTGCCACACGCCGCAGTCGGGCTACGTCCTCGGCGTCAACACGCGCCAGCTCAACGGCGACGAAACCTATCCCGCCACTGGTAACACCGACAACCAGCTCCGCACGCTCAACCGGCTCGGCCTGCTGAATCCGGCGTTCAACGAAACGAACATTCCCGGCTTCACAAAAATGTTCGCGCTCACCAACACCAGCGCCTCGCTCGAATCACGCGCACGTTCCTACCTTGATGCGAATTGCGCCCAGTGCCATCGCCCCGGCGGCCAGGGCATCACGTTCGACGCGCGTTTCGACACGCCGCTGGCGAACCAGAACATCGTCGGCACGCTCGCGTCGTCCTCGCTGGGCATTGACAACGCGCACGTCGTGCAGCCGAAGGACGTCTGGCGTTCCGTGTTGCACGTCCGTATGAACACGGCGACGAATTCCTACAAGATGCCGCCGCTCGCGCGCAGCTTGATTGACAGCAACGCCGTTCAAGTTGTCGGCGACTGGATCAACAGCCTTGCCGGCACGCCCGCGCAAGCGCCGCCCGCCATCACGCCCAACGGCGGCAATTTCATCGCCTCGGTCAACGTCGCCACGCAGCCGGCGGACACGAACGCGCTGATCTATTACACGCTCGACGGTTCGCTGCCCACGACCAACTCGCTGCTCTACACCGGGCCGTTCGTGCTGCTGGACAGCGCCACGGTTTCCGCCAGCGCGTTCCGCACCGGCTACGTCAACAGCGCCACCGTCAGCGCGCTGTTCCTCGTCGAGCCGCTGCATTTCACGTCGCAAGGCTTCACGAACAATGTGTTCCAGCTCGGTTTCTACGGCACGACCGGCAGCAATTATGTCTTGCAGGCGACGACCAACTTCGTCAACTGGACGCCGTTGTCCACGAACACCGCCGTCAGCAACCAGTTCAACCTGTTCGATATCAAAGCCACCAACTACCCGTATCGCTTCTACCGCGTGCTGCGGCAATGAACGGTGATCCGATGAAATTTATTTTTCCACGCGTGTTCAAGGAAGACAGTGCTGCTGGTGTAGGGCAGGCTTTCCAGCCTGCCGGTTCACCGGACTTTCAAGTCCGGTGTTCCTCTGGGCGAACCTTGAAACGGGCGACTGGAAAGTCGCCCGCACCGGCAGGCTGGAAAGCCTGCCCTACGATGGCGTTCACGCTGATCGAGCTGCTCGTCGTCATCGCGATCATCGCGATTCTCGCCGCGATGCTGTTGCCCGCGCTGAGTCGAGCCAAGCAGAAGGGCCAGCAGGCGGTCTGCCTTTCCAATCTGCGGCAGATCGGCCTCGCGTTTCAGATTTATCTGGGCGACCACGATGACCGTTTTCCCGACCGGCGCGATTTGAAAGCGACTTTGCCCGGCGGTTGGCATCCGTGGACCAGCTGGCCGCCATCCGACCCGCGCGCCGGCTGGGCGGCGGCAGCGTTTCAGAACGAATGCCCGAACCTCAACGTCTGGTCCTGCCCAGCCTCGGTGAATTCCGCCACCGGCAACGCCATCCAGTCCGCGCAAGCCACCTCCGCCGCGACCAATGCGGTCATCTGCCGTTATTGGGCCTGGCGTTTTGACCGCACCAATGACATGGCCGATCCCACCATGCTGTCCGATTTCTGGGGAAAAACGTCCGCCCAGGCCATCGCCGACTTGAGGACGGCAAACGATCCCACCGTCGGCCCGATCAACGGCCCGGTGGACGTGGAACTCGCCGTGGATCCGTATTATCCCAAAACCATTCCAAGCGTTGACCCGGAATTGAAAGGCCGCACCATCCACGCCGGCGGACGCTGCCGGGTTTATCTCGACGGCCACACGCAATTCATCAAGGACACCCGCACGCCGCTGCCGTGAAGCGGGCGTTCGGCCCAGGCTGGCGTAATTCCGCCAGCAATTTGCTTTCGTTCCCCCCCCGATTCGTGTTTCATTCTGCCGTTTCGATTTATGCCCAAACGCAACGACATTCATTCCGTCCTCATCATCGGCGCCGGCCCGATCATCATCGGCCAGGCGTGCGAGTTCGATTACTCCGGCACCCAGGCCTGCAAGGCGCTGAAGGAGGAGGGCTACCGCGTCATTCTCATCAACTCCAACCCGGCCACCATCATGACCGACCCGGAGTTCGCCGACCGCACCTACATCGAACCCATCACGCCGGAATGCGTGGAAAAAATCATCATCCGCGAGAAGGAAGCGATGAAAGCCATGGGCGCGAAGGGCAAACTTGTTTTGCTCCCAACGCTCGGCGGACAGACTGCGCTCAACACCGCGATGGCGCTCAACAAAAACGGCGCGCTCGCCCGGCACGACGTCGAGATGATCGGCGCGAAACCCGAAGCCATTCACAAAGGTGAAGATCGTTTTGCGTTCAAGGAATTGATGCTCTCCATCGGCCTCGACGTGCCCATCTCCGGCGTGGCTCATACACTCGAAGAAGCCCGCGACGTCGCGAAGAAGATCGGCCGTTTCCCGCTCATCATCCGGCCCGCGTTCACGCTCGGCGGCACGGGCGGCGGCATTGGTTACAACCAGGACGAATTCGAAGCCATCGCCAAAAACGGCATCGAACTCTCGCCCGTGAACGAAATTCTCATCGAAGAATCCCTCCTCGGCTGGAAGGAATACGAGATGGAAGTCATGCGCGACAAGGCCGACAACTGCGTCATCATCTGCTCCATCGAAAACTTCGATCCCATGGGCGTCCACACCGGCGACAGCATCACCGTCGCGCCCATCCAGACGCTCACTGACAAGGAATTTCAGATCATGCGCGACCAGAGCTTCGCCGTGATTCGTGCCGTCGGCGTCGAGACCGGCGGCTCGAACATCCAGTTCGGCGTCAGCCCGGAGAATGGCCGCATGGTCATCATCGAGATGAACCCGCGCGTCAGCCGCAGCTCCGCGCTCGCGTCCAAAGCCACCGGCTTTCCCATCGCGAAGATCGCCGCCAAACTCGCCGTCGGCTACCTCCTCGACGAACTCAAGAACGACATCACGCGCGAAACCCCCGCCAGCTTCGAGCCGAGCATTGATTACGTCGTCACCAAGATTCCGCGCTTTGCCTTCGAGAAATTCCCGCAGGCCGACCCCACGCTCACCACACAGATGAAAAGCGTCGGCGAAGCCATGGCCATCGGCCGCACGTTTAAGGAAAGCCTGCAAAAATGCCTGCGCTCGCTGGAGATTGGCCACAGCGGCCTCGGCGGCGACGGCAAACCGTGGCGCATCGGCACGGAAGTCTATGGTGACCGCGACATCCTCCCGCGCGACGTCATCAGCCGCAAACTGAGCGTGCCCAACGCCGAACGCATCTTCTTCATCCGCCACGCCCTGCGCGCCGGCTTCACCATCGAGGAGATTTTCAACCTCACGAAAATCGACCGCTGGTTTCTGGTGCAGATCAAAGAGATTGTGGATTTTGAGGAGGAGCTGGCGGGGGCGAAGAATTAAATTTATGGCAGTGCCGAAATACGACGAGTTGTTTGAGCCATTGCTACAAGCAATGCAACAGCTTGGCGGGTCGGCATCGGTCACGGAACAAGAAGACACCGTTGCCGCAAACCTGCGCTTAACCGAGAAGGAAATCGCCGAGATTCATCGCGGGACAAGAACCAAGCTGAGTTATCGGCTTGCATGGGCTCGCAACTACCTCAAGCGGTTTGGTCTTCTTGAAAACTCTACTCGTGGTATTTGGTCGCTGACTCCGGAAGGCAGTAAGAGCAAGTCCGTTGATAAGGAAGAGGTCAAACGCGTGGTCGTTGCGATGAGGAGTGCCCAGTCAGGCGAGCGAGAATCTTCAGAGGCAGATGAAACGGAGCCAACTTGGGAAGATAGCCTGTTAGAAATCGTTCGTGGGATTTCGCCGGCAGCGTTTGAACGCCTGTGCCAACGTCTTTTGCGTGAATCAGGATTCATTCACGTCGAAGTGACTGGTCGAACTGGTGACGGTGGGATCGACGGCAAAGGCGTCGTGCGAATTGGCGGACTACTTTCATTCCACGTAAAGTTTCAATCCAAGCGTTACAAAGGAAGCGTAGGCGCTTCTGTAGTTCGTGATTTTCGCGGTGCAATGGATGGGCGCGCCGACAAAGGTTTATTGATTACAACCGGCACTTTCACCCGCGAGGCTCGCGCCGAAGCGCAACGCGATGGAGCACGACCGATTGATTTAGTGGACGGTGAAGAGTTAGTCGAAAAACTCAAACAGCTTCGGATTGGCGTCGATGTTCAGCAGAAGGTCATTGAAGAAGTTGTGATTCGCGAAGACTACTTCAAGACGCTTTGAGTTCGACGCGCCTGTTCGCAGCTCCGTCTCGAGCGAAATCTTTGCAGCCACCCGCGCCACCCCATTCCCCAGCCCCGTCGGGGCGGCAACGTCCGCGGGGCGCGGCGTTCACGCCGCTTCACCTCACGCATGCCAGCACGTGCTAAAAATCTTTCCACGCCCTCTTCCATTAGCACGTTGAAGCGGGCTGAAGCCCGCGCTCCGAGCGCACCTATGTGTTGCGCCCCCACGATAGACGCTCATATTCGTCACGATGACGTGCGCTGCTCCACAGCCAGTCACGAGCCGCTTTCGCCAAAAACGCTTTTACTGGATTCTGCTCGGTGTAACGGACGGCGCGTTTCAAATGCGCTTCGTCACGGATGAGCGTGTCGTAATAATCCTCCTGCCAGAATTTCCCGCTACGATTCAAAAGCAAATTCGCCAGCCGCGACGACTTGCCTTTCCAGCCATTGATCAGCTTTACCAGCGGCACATCCCAAACGTCCACGACCAGATGAACGTGATTCGGCATGACGACCCATGCCTGCATCCGATAATCGTGGCCATCCGCTTCCAACAAAAGTTTCTGGACGAGTTCCGCCACGTTAGGCCGACGCAACCAGCACTCGCCGTGACCGCGATCCAACCATGCTTCGAGCTTTCGCCGTTTCACGGAATCGTCCGGCTCTTTCAGGATCGCTTCAAACTCCACGCGCCGCGTCACGGGAAAGGAATCGTAAAGTTGAAACGTGACGAACTGCGTGACGCCCGGCGCGTCGAAGTGCGGGAGAAATCCGCGCTGATGCCAGCCGCGAAAACCTTGCTTCAATTCGGCAACGGATGGTTTCCAATCCCATTCGCGTTTCGCGCGGATGAGTTCAAGCAAGCCGAGGTTCTTTGGTGGTGTGCGGCGAATTGGTTTTGGCGATTCCATTGCGAGTGGAGCGCGGCATTTATGCCGCTTCACCGCACGAGTGTAAGAAAACCGTTGAATAATTCGAGCGCTGTTTGAATTCGGACGTTGAAGCGGCGTGAACGCCGCGCTCCGGCTGCGGCGAGGCTGCCAGCTCACCCAGCTTGCGGTCCATCGGATGTCAGCGGCGCGCCAGTGCATCGGGCTGGGCAACCCGGCCAGTCCGTCCCACGGTATTTGCCGAGCATTGACCCGAGCAAAATGATGATGGGAAAGAGCACGCGTTGAACCGGGCGCGGGATGACCAAAGCCAGTTGCGTGTGCCGATGACGATGGAGGACATGGGCCATGTAAAACATCGGCCGCCGCCGCGGGCAGGCCTCCCCCAACTTCGCAGTCCGGGTTAAACCACGGCCGTCACTTCACTGGACCTTGATGACGTAGAATTGCTGCGGGCCGGTGGCGGCGGAGTTGGTCCAGGTAAAATTACCATTCGCATCGAAGGCATTGGTGGCCAGCGCCGTCCATTCGGCGAGCGGCAGGGTCAGATTCGTGGCAGACAAAACCAGGTAAGGCCAGCTCGGCGTGCCGTTCGTTCCCGACAAAACCAGATTGCCGCCCGACACGCCCACCGCGCGCAGGGCCGGCGGATTTGAACTCACGACCCCGAGCGTGCCGTCCACCGCGAGTCGGCTCGTGCTCCAGAACAAGCCGGCGTTCAACACCGGCAGATTGAAATCACTGAACACGCCGTGGTTGGCGGTCGCCGAGAATAATTTAAAACTGTCGCCTGCAGTGAACGCCGCCAAGCCGCCGTTGGTGACGGTCAACGTGCCGTCCTGGGTCAACGTGCCCAAAACTCTGACCGCGCTGTTCGTGAGCGGCGAATGCTGCGCTTGAAAATATGCCGTGCTGCCGGAGGCCAGCGTCAGGTCGTTGCTGACCGTCAAAACACCCAGCGGATTCCCCGGCGCCAGCGCGCCGCCCGCGGCGACGACCACGGCGCCACCAAGTTTGCCGGTGCCGCTCAAGGTGCCGCCGTCTTGCACAGTGACTGCGCCCGCGCCGGTGCCCGAGCCGACGGCGTTGTTGACCGCGAGCGCGCCGCCGCTGATAAAAGTGCCGCCGGTGAACGTGTTCGCTCCCGTGAGCGTCAGCGTGCCGCTGCCCAGCTTGGTCAACGTGCCACCGCTGCTGGTGAGCGGATTGGCGAACGTTACGTTTTGTCCGGCGGTATCAACGCTGACGGGCTGGCCCGCCGCCGTGCTAAAGCGGCCGGAGTAATCGAATTGATTTGCGGCGGAATATTGCAGCGTGCCGCCGCCGAAGGTGATGACGCCCGATTTGCCGAGCGGGCCGGAGACGCCGGCGGTTTCGGTCGTATTGACTTTCAGAACGCCGGCATTGAGCGCGGTGCCGCCCGTGTAGGTATTGGCGGCCGAAAGCGTCATCGCGCCCGCGCCGGTCTTGGCCAGTGAGCCCGCGCCGCCATGCGTGGCGTCTTGATCCACCAGAACACCGGAAACCGTCAAATCGCTGTCCGTGGTGACATCGGTGACGTTGAAAATCGTGGGCGCGGCGAGATGGTAACCTGAGTTCGCGCCGCTGCCGGAGATGGTGGAGGCGGAGGTGCCGCCAACGGTAACCGGGCCGCGCAAGTTATACATTTGATAACCGGCGACTGCGCCACCGGTGCCGGTGAGCGTGCCGCCATTGAGTTGGACGGGGCCGAGCGTGTTGAAATTATTCCCCGCGTTATTCACGATGCCGTTGCTCGCGATGACCAGCGTGGCAGCGACGGCGGTGTCGGCCCCGCCCAGTGTGTCCGGGGATCCAAAGGTCAGCGTGCCGCCGCTGCCCACGGTGATTTTGCGTGCCACCTGCGGGTTTCCCAAGGCGCTGGTTACGGGATTAAAATTATTGTTTCCGAACGCGGCTTTCAGCGTGCCGCTATTCACATTGAGGTCGCCGGTGAAAGGATTATTGGCAGTCAGCGTCACCGTGCCTGCGGCGTAAACCGGCGCGAGGTTGGCGGTGCCCGGACCGGAACCCGGGAGCAAGCCGGGCACATTGCCGTTCGCACTGGAGGCGGGAATGCCGACCACCAACGGGCCCGCGCCGCTCACTGCGCCGTCAATCGTCAGGGTATTTCCGGTCGTCGCGGCCAGGCCACCGCCGGCGGTGCCCAAGATCACCGGACGCGGATTGGCGCCGGCGTTGTCCATGGTGAAGGTGGCGTTGCCGACAATCGTGCCGCCGCTGAGCGTCACCGGGCTGGCGTTGGCGACCGCGCCGAAACCGCTGTCGGCCGTGATCACCGAGAAGCCGCCGTTCAAATAGGTGTTCAATCCATAGGAATTCGCCCCGGTGTAAACGACGGTGCCCAATCCGGATTGAACCAGGCCGTTGTCCTGTCCGGCTTGCCGGCCGGCACCGAGAACGAGCGAGACGTTCAGGTAGCCCAACGTATTATTTTGCCAGATCACGCCGTAGCTGTAGCCGCCGCTGGAGCTGCGATAGAATTGCAGGGTGTTGCCGGTGAGCGCCTGATTGTTGGCGCCGCACTTCGGAGTTACCAAGATGCCCTGACAGTTCTGCCAAGTGAACCCGGTGTTGTTGATGGCCAAGGCGGCGTTTTGATTGAAGCGGACGCTGTAAGCGCCACCGGCATTGCCGATGCTGTTCATGCCGGAACTAGTCACATCATAGTTGCCCGCCGTGGTCACACCGGTGGTCTGATAAAACCCGGCCACCTGACTGCCGCCGACAATCGCGTAGGGCCCGGCCCCGGTGGTCGCGGCCCAATCATACAAACCGACGGTGGCAAAATATCCATTCTTGCCGAGGCCAAAGGCGTTGAGGCCGCCCAAGGTGCCGGTGCCGAAAGTCGTCGTCGTGAGATCGGCGGTGGCCGCAACCGTGCCGGCGCTGTTGGTCGTGGGCGGGCCGGAAAACCGAACGGTTGCGCCCGGCGGCGGCGCGGTGGGCAGGGAGCCCAGCGCCACCGTCGGCAGATTCGCCCCGGCAACCGGCGCGGCCGAAACGGCGGAACCGCCGGAATTCAACGTGGTCGAGACAAAGGTCTGGCTGCTGGCGACGTTGGTGCCGCCGGTGATTTGCAACGCGCCGCCGCCGAGCGTCAGGGCGTTGGCGGACGAAACGAGATTGGCGGCGGGTGAATTCGTGGCCGAAAAATCCAAGGTCAGTTGGCCCGCGTTGACGGCGAGACCGTTCGTGAAAGTTTCCGTGGCACCGCCGAGCACCAGCGTGCCCAACCCGGTTTTGGTCAAGCCCGCCGCGCCAGCGATGACGGTATTAATGGTTGCGGACTGGTTCACGACATTGATGTTGGGGCTCGTGCCCAGCGTGAGGGTGTTCGATCCAGTCAGCGTCCAGTTGAAGCTGGCCGCGAGGTCGCCGAAGACCAGCCCGCTGATGGTGCGGTCGCTGTCCAGCGTGACCGTGCGATCGGCGGTGAGAGCCAGCGCGCTGAAATCAGCGGTGTTGCCCGGGCCAAAGGCGATGAGGCCGCCGCTCCAATTGGCCGGCGTGTTCCAGTTACCGTCGGCATCCACCGCCCACGCACCGCTCGAGGCCGCCGAGGCGGTGGCGCTGGCTTCGGCCGAACTGCCGCTGGTGCCGCCCGCGCCCGTGGCGGTGACGACGTAATAATACGTCGTTTCATTGGCGAGTCCGGTGTTCGTGTAGGTCAAGCCGGCGTAGCCGGAAATCACGGTGACGTTTTCATGGCCTGCGCTGGTGCCGCGCTTGAGCGTGTAGCTCGTCGCGCCGCTGGCGGCGGCCCAGGACAAGACGATTTGCGCATCGTCGCCGACCGCGGTGAGGTTGGTGGGCGCGGGCTGGAGACCGTTGGCCGAATTGGTGGCGGTGAGGGAAACGCCGGCGGCATTGACGGCGATGACCTGATAATAATAGGTGTTGTTCGCATTCAACCCGAGGTCGTAATACACCGTTTCCGTGACGCTTTGCAGAAAGGTGAACGGCCCGGCGGCGCTGGTGGCGCGCTTGATGATGTATCCGACCGCGCCGGGAACGGCATTCCAAGTGAGCACGATATTCGTAGTGGCGCTCTGATAAAACGTGGCCGTGAGGGAAAGCGGCTGGGACGCGGGAACCGAAGGCAAGGCGACGCCGATGACGGCAGCGGAATTGCCGCTGGTGCCACCCGCGCTGGTGGCGGTGACGAAATATTTATGAATGGTTCCGTCCGTCGGCGAAGTATCCGTGTAGCTGGTGCCGGTGGTGGCGTTGTTGAGAACGATCGTGCTGAGGGTATTGGAAGAACCGCCGCCGGTGTTCACCAACGTGGAACGCCAGACGCTGTAAAAGTTCGCGCCGGCCGCCGCATTCCAATTCAGCGTCACGCTATGATGGCCGACGCTGCCCACGGCCAAGCCGGTCGGCGCGGCGGGCGCGCTGGCGGCGTTTCCCGCCGAGGGTGTCACGCCGGAACTGGCCGGCGAATTGGTGCTGCTGCCGGTGGGATTGACCGAGCGCACGACGTAATAATACGTGATGCCGTTCGCGGCGGTGGCGTCGAGATACGTCGCGTTATTGAATCCGCTGCCGCAGACCGGCCCGATGACGCCGTTGGTGAGGGAGACGTAGCCACTGCCCGCCGTGGTCGAACGCAAAACATTGTAGCTTGTCGCGCCCGGAGTGACCGGCCAGCAAACCAGATTGGCGTTGTTGCCGGCATACGCAGTGACGCTCGCGGGCGGCGGCGGCACATAGCCGGTCAGCTCCAGCCGGAGATAATCATACATCGCGTGATCGGCAAAATAACTGCCGCCGATCTGGCGGATCGCGAGGGTGATGGTGTTGTTGCCGACATGCAGCAGCGACGCGGGAAACGTGATACGCTCGTCGGAGAACGCGCCGTTGTTGCCCTCGCGAATCTGGGAATTGCTATCGGTGTAGGCCGGCACAAAACCGGTCGCCGGCAACGCGCTCGGGCTGGCGGTGACGCCGCCGGCGCTGCCGAGGTTGTTGCCGTTGACGCTGACGACGAGCGCCGCGTAGAAATCCGACGTGAGGCCGAGATACAGCGACGCCGAAGCGCCGTTGGTTGGGGCCGTGGCGAGATTGAAGGTGATGGTGGAGCTGGAATTATTGTAATTGCCCTGGCTGTCGGTGACGACCGGCTGGATGAAATTCCAGTCGGTGCTCCAGCGGCTCTGGCCGACCGTGTAATTCACGCCGTTCGGAAAATCGAAGGGATATTCCAGCCACTTGCTCCAGACGGGACTGGGCGAACTGGCGCTCGGCCCGAGGTCGCCCACCCAGTAGTCATCGCCATGCCGGAACTTCGCCGCCGTGCGATCGGGATAGCCGATCTCAAACACCGTGGCGCCGACGCGCGACGGAAGCCACGTCTTCGTGCCGAGATTATTCGTCGCGCCGCCCGCGACCGTGACGCTGAACGGCACCGTCGGCAGGTCGTAGAGCAGGGGCGGATCGCCGCCGGCCAGATTCTGCGACAGGAACGTGCCCGCCGCGCCGGGGCCAAACGCGAACAGCGTGTAGTTCGCGCCCGCGATGACGTCGGGAATGGTAAAGTTGCCATTCGTATCGGTCTTCACCCAGAACTGATACGGCTTGGCCCACGATTGAAAATCATAGCTGGCGTCCACGGCCGGCTGCTGCACGACGCCTACCCACAAGTTACTGGCGGCGGCATTCGGATTGCCGCTGTCGGCGATGACCAGTTTTCCCGTGACGGTGCCGCGATTGGCCGCCGGGGTGTAACTGGCATTGGTGAACCAACTGTAAGGCCACGCGGTTTGTTCCGCCGCGCCCTGCGCCAGCGCGTCATTGTAAAGCGCCTGCGCGGCCTGATTGGTGGCGGTGAGGGTGTTGGTGACATTGTTGCAGTAATAAAAATAGGGACCGTAAACCTTGGACCAGAGTTCGCCGTCGGCCAAGTTGTCGTCCGTGCCGAGGCCGTAGTAGCCGCCGGTGAACACATTGAGAATCGTGGTGCCGATATGCTCCATTAACGAGCGTTCCATCGGCCCGGCCGGGTAATATTCCGGGCTGGCCGTGACGTTCCACAAGCCGACGTTCCGGCCACCGGTGCCAACACTGCTCCAGCCCCAGGCCGACAAGCCGGCGAGATCGGCGCTGTATTTATATTTGTCCTCGTATTGGCCGGCGTATATCCCGCTCGTCCACAGGTAGCATTCGACGGGCGCGCCCTGCACGCCAACGGTCGAGCCGCCGCCAACCTGCATCAGTCGGTTGCGCGCCGCGTCCACGCTCATCCAATTAAACTGGGAGCCGGCATAAATATTCGGGCGCAGCTCGATGTGCATGAGCCCGTCCTGACCGCGATGAGTCAGGATGGCCGTCGTGTAAAAGCCAGGCGAACCGCGCAGCATCGAAAAGTGGATATCCATGACGCCGTTGGTGGGCGACGCGTAGGACAGGCTGATTTCCGCGTAGCTGCCGGTATTGGCCACCACGGATTCGGTGAACGGCCCGGCGATGAATGTGCCGCCGTTTTGAAACCAATACAAAAGGCCGCCGCTGCTGCCGCCGGCCAGCAACTGGTTGGTCACCGTGGTGCCGCTGTTATTGTAGATGTAATTGATCGTATGGATTTCGGCGCTTGATTTGGTGATGACGATGGAAACGATGCCGTTGGCCATCGTGACGGTGCTGCCGTTATCCACAATCGTCACATTGGGCCCGGCGCCTGTGCCGCCGCCGGGGATATTGGCAAGGACGGAATGGGTGCCGAGCAGGAGAACACCCGACAGCCCGAGCAGGCCAATTAACTGGTTCAGAAAATGAGGAAGCCGCGGCGCGGGCGGGCGCATCTTGGAACGATGAATCATGAATGGCTTATTTTCGCATTGATTGCGGTTGAGAGCCATCGCCAGTTCTGTGGACAAAAATGTTCTGGCTTTAAGGTTGGAGGCAAGTCCGGCCGGGAACATCAGACAGATGGTTCAAAAACCCATGTGCCCAATCGCAGTAAAACCACCGCCCGTGCTCGCCAACCACCGCTGGTTGCTGGTAATCTCCCGGGCTAACATATTTGACTTTTACCAATGGCAACGCTGAAAAACATGAGCACCAAAACCGTCACCGTCGTCGCCACGTTTCAAGCCCGGCCGGGCCAGGAAGCGGAATTAAAAAAAGCCTTGATCGGCCTCGTCGCGCCGACGCATCAGGAAGCGGGCTGCCTCAATTACGACCTGCATATTTCACCTGAAGACCCGGCGAAATTTCTCTTCCACGAAAACTGGACCACCAAAGCGCACCTCGACGCGCATTTGCAGAACACGCACATTCAGGCCTTGCTGCCGCGCGTGGACGAACTCTGCGTCGCGCCGCCGGAGATCAAAATCTGGGAGAAGATTGCGTAGTTCGGAGCGGAGCGCGGCGTTCACGCCGCTTCAGCGTGGAAAGTAAAAGCGGCTGGATCGCTGCAAACGCCCGGTAAATTTGAACGTTGAGGCGGGCTGAAGCCCGCGCTCCATTTATCGTGAAATGATTCCGATGACGAGCGGAGTTTTCGCCGGATGTTTCGGTGAAATTTCAAACGCCGTTTTCAGTCGCGCCTCTGCCAGCTTCGCCTGTTCGTAATCCATGGCGTGAATCCGGCACAACACGCCGGATTTTTCGACCGGCTCGCCGGGCTTGGCGATGCGGTCCACGCCGACGTCGTAGTTGATGGCGGATTCCTTCGTGAACCGTCCGCCGCCCAGATCGCGAATGACTTCGCCGATGATGCGAGCATCACACTTGGTGACGAAACCACTTCGTTCGGCCACGACTTCGGCGGTAACTTTCGCCGTGGAATCCAACGTGAGCTTGCGATTGAAAGCTTTCAGATCCGCTCCCTGGGCCACGATCATCTCGTCCCACTTCGCGCGCGGCGCGCCGGATTTCAAACAGTCGGCCGCATGCTTGCGCGCAGCGACGAGCGATTTGGCCTTCTCAGTTTGCACCAGCAAATGCGCGGCGGAATCCAGCACCAGTTCCAGCAAATCCACCGGGCCGCCGCCTTCAAGACACTCGATGCTCTCCTTCACCTCCAGCCAGTTGCCGGCGGCGCGACCGAGCGGCGTGTTCATGTCGGTCAAGATGGCGCGCGTGTTGGTGCCGCACTCGTTGCCCAGCGCGACCATGGCCTTCGCGAGCTTGCGCGCGTCGGCCTTCGTTTGCATGAAGGCGGCGGTGCCGAACTTCACGTCGAGGATGAGCGCGTCGAGACTTTCGGCCAGCTTCTTGGAAAGGATGGAGGACGTGATCAGCGGGATGCTGGGCACGGTGCCGCTGGCGTCGCGCAGGGCGTATTTCTTTTTGTCTGCCGGCACCATGTGCTTCGTCTGGCCGCAGATGACGCAGCCGACGCGTTGGACCTGGCGGATGATTTGCGGCGCGGGCAGCAGCGTCTTGAAACCGGGAATGGAATCGAGCTTGTCGAGCGTGCCGCCGGTGATGCCAAGGCCGCGACCGGAAATCATCGGCACGCGAAAGCCGAGGCACGCCAGCAGCGGCGCGAGCGGCAGCGAAACCTTGTCGCCGATGCCGCCGGTGGAATGCTTGTCCACTACGGGCCGACGGTCCTTGGGAAATTTCAGCACGTGGCCGGAATCGCGCATGGCCAGCGTCAGCGCGGTGGTCTCGGCGGTGTTCAACCCGCGAAAATAGATGGCCATGAGCATGGCCGACATCTGGTAGTCGGGAATTTTCCCGGCGGTGAACTCGCGGATGAATTCCTGAATCTGTTCCGTCGCGAGAATTTTGCCTTCGCGCTTGGCTTCGATGAGGGGGAGAAAGTTCACTATTTTTGGATGGTGATAACGGGCTGGCCTTTGAAGTCTGAAAGCGCCTGATCGCTGACAAACGATTTCTCATCCGGAAACACGACCACGATGGCGTCGAAGTTGTTCGTCCATTGAGATTTCTGGATGAGCCAGTTTTTGACGAATTCGCCGACGGATTTCCGGCATTCCTCGCGGACCAGATTTAGGTGCGCCGCCGAACACGCGCGCTGCACCAGCAGGCCGGTCATGTCGCGCTCCAGCTCGTCGAGCCGCTCGTTTTTGTCGAAGCGCGCCCAGCCGCTCTCGGCGCGTTTTTCCATGAGGCCGGTGTTGATGGCCGGCGGCAGGGTGGGACGGAACTGCGGGGCATAGACGAAACAGACATTGCCCTTCGCCGCCAGATGCCACGGATCCGACAGCAGGATGTGATAACGAAACGTCACCGGCACGCGGATTTCGACGGTGGTCGTCCCGACGTAAAACAAATCCCACAGCGAATTCATGGAGTCCTCGCGTCGAAAGGTTTCCGTGCTGCGGGAGCTGGCGAGCTCTAGCACGTTGCCGTGCGTGGAGGTGATGACAGGAATGTCTTCGAGAAACGTGGTCGTGATGTTGCCCGTGACAAAATTCCGTGCCGCGCTGTTCAGAACTTTGCCGCCCCAGCCAAAAGACTTGGTAAACACCACCGCGCCGATGAGGGCGAGGGCAACAATCGTCAGCGCCGCAATGGTCGTCCGCCACGGAAAGTGACCATTGCTTTTCATTTCAGCCGACGAATTTCTTCGCCGCGATGGTCGAGTTGTGACCGCCGAAGCCGAAGGAATTGTTCACGATGGCGTTCACCTGCATTTCGCGAGCTTTGTTGGGCACATAATCCAAATCACATTCGGGATCCTGGTTCTGGATGTTGATCGTGGGCGGGACGATGTTGTGCTTGATGGCAAGGGCGCACGCAGTCATTTCCACCGCGCCGGCGGCGCCGAGCATGTGGCCGGTCGCGCCCTTGGTGGAACTGACGACGAGCTTCTTCGCGTAGTCGCCGAAAACCGTCTTGATGGCCTGCGTTTCGCAGACGTCGCCCTGCGGCGTGGAAGTGCCGTGGGCGTTGATGTAGGAAATGTCGCCGAGGTTCAGGCCGCCGGAGCGCAGGGCCATCTTCATGCAGCGGGCCGCGCCTTCGCCGCCGGGCGAGGGCGAGGTGAGATGATGCGCGTCGGCGGTGTTGCCGTAGCCGGCGATCTCGCAATAGATCTGCGCGCCGCGTTTCTTCGCGTGTTCCAAATCTTCCAGCACGATCACGCCGGAACCTTCGCCCATGACAAAGCCATCGCGATCCTTGTCGAACGGACGCGACGCCGTCTTGGGATCATCGTTGCGCGTGCTCATGGCGCGCATGGCGCAGAAGCCGCCGATGCCAATGGGCACCACGGTCGCCTCGGCGCCGCCTGCGAGCATGACCTGGGCATCACCCATCTTGATCGTGCGCCAGGCTTCGCCGATGGCGTGATTCGCCGTGGCACAGGCGGAGCAGGTGGCAAAGTTCGGTCCACGCAGATTGAAATACATCGAGACGAGTCCCGAGGCCATGTTGCTGATGAGCATCGGGATCATGAACGGCGAGAGCCGGCCGGGGCCGCGTTCAAACAAAATCTTCAACTGCTCGCTGGTCGTCTGCAATCCGCCGATGCCGGAGCCGAGGAATACGCCGACTTCGTCCAAATTTTCCTTGGTGAGGTCGAGGCCTGAATCTTTCAACGCGCTCCACGCGGCATAGACGCCGAATTGCGAATAGCGGTCCGTGCGGCGGATTTCCTTGGGCGAAGGAAAGGCAGGCGTCGGGTCAAAATTTTTCACCTCGCCGGCGATCTGGGTGCTGAAAGGAGCCGCGTCGAACGACGTGATTTTATCAATCCCGCACTGGCCGGTGATGAGGCCCTGCCAGAAAGAATTCAGGTCGTTACCAAGGGGCGTCACGACGCCCAACCCGGTGACAACCACGCGGCGGTCAGAATAGCTATTTGCCATGGGAAAATGAAACGGGGCAGTTCAAGCTGTGTCCAGCCTAAACTGCCCCGGCGGCTTAAATTTAGGTTATTTCTGGGCTTCTTCGACGTATTTGATGACGTCGCCGACGCTCTGGAGCTTCTCGGCCTGTTCATCCGGCACTTCGATGCCGAATTCTTCTTCCAGCGCCATGACCAGCTCGACGGTGTCGAGCGAATCCGCGCCGAGATCTTCGATAAACTTGGCTGCCGGGACGACTTGTTCCGGCTTTACACCGAGTTGTTCGACGATGATATCCTTTACACGTTGGTCAATAGGTTTGTCTGACATAAATAGTGGTGCTTTTCTAGCTTACCGCAGCCGTCTCCGTCAAGCTTCGATTCCAACCAAATTCTGAATCGTCCTCGTCTTCAGGCTCATTGTTATCCTCAAAATTGATTCATGGGCATGGGGATGACGATGAGGATAATTCCCGGTTGCTCCCCATCACATCACCATTCCGCCGTCCACCGTCAGCACTTGACCGGTAACGTAACGCGCCGCCGGGCTGCCGAGGTAAAGTGCGGCGCTCGCGATGTCGTCCGCCTCGCCGAAGCTACCGAGCGGAATCTGTTTCAGCAACGCCGTCTTCATCTCTTCCTTCAGCTCCGACGTCATATCCGTCTGGATGAAACCCGGCGCAATCGCGTTCACCGTGATACCGCGACCGGCGAGTTCCTTGGCGCACGACTGCGTGAAGCCGATGAGGCCCGCTTTGCTCGCCGCGTAATTGCACTGGCCCGCGTTGCCAATGAGGCCGATGACCGAAGAAATGTTGATAATGCGCCCGCTGCGCGCCTTGATCATGGCGCGGCTGAACGCCTTGGTGACGAGGAACGCGCCCTTGAGATTCGTGTTCAACACCAGATCCCAATCCGCATCGCTCATGCGCATCAGCAGGCCGTCGCGCGTGACGCCGGCGTTGTTCACGAGGATATCCACCTTGGTCGTCTCCGCGAGAATCTTCTCGGCGGCGGCGCTGACGGCGGCGGCATCCGCCACATCCACGGCGAAGGCCCACGCCTTGCGGCCGAGCGCGCGGATCTCCGCGGCGACCTTCTCGGAATTTTCCTGCGTGCGGGAAACGACGACGACATCCGCGCCTTCATTGGCGAATTTCAAGGCGATGGCGCGGCCGATTCCGCGACCCGCTCCGGTGACAACAGCGATTTGATTGGCAAGTTGGCTCATAAAGTGTCCGGGATGTTAAACCGTGAAGGCAGGCAAATGCACATGAAAAATGACGAGTGCGGCGTGATGCGCGGCTCGTTTAATAGTGATTTGTTTTCCGCAAATTTAATTAGCGACCATTTGCGAAATTCGCATCAAAGTTTTTGCTCTGGCTTCCGGCTTCCGACCTCCGGCTGCTTGGTCATGTGCCGGTGGACGAAGAAATAATATAATCCGGCCAGAACCAGCCCGGCGGCGAGGAGCCAGAGCGTGATGCGATGATACTGGCCTTTCAACAATTGTTCATTCAATTCCTTGTCCTGCCCCATCTTCACCCCCAGCCAGCACAAGACCGAACACCAGACGAGCGAACCAAGCAGCGTGAACAGGGAATACTTGAGATAATTCATCCGCACGATGCCCGCCGGAATGCCGATGAGATGCCGCACCACCGGTAGCACCCGCGAAACAAAGATGCCCATCGAACCGTAATGCGCCGCCCAGCGTTCCGCGCCCTCGATTTTTTCAGCCGAAACGAAAGCGTATTTGCCGTAGCGCAGCAACAGCGGCCGACCGGCAATCCGCGACGCCCAATACATGACCGAAGCACCCACCCACGAACCGATCGTGCCCGCCAGCACGATGCCCCAGAGCGACAGCGGAATCTGGCCGGTGTAGGCCAGATGCGCCGCCGGAGGAATCACGATTTCGCTCGGCAGCGGAAAGACGGAGCTTTCGATGGCCATCATGAACGCGACGAGCGGATAGCCGCCCGATTGCAGCGCGTGCGAATACCAGTCGTTCAACCGTTGGATGAGTTCATGCATGGCGGCGCAGGTTATAGCGAAAAGGCGGGCGGGAGGGACAGGATTTTCAGGATAAAATTTACCCCTTCAAAAAGTAATTCCGCTGTTTCTCGCTGATGGGCATCCCGAGTTTTTCCATCACGGCCAGCATGTCTTCCCAGACACGACGCTTCTCGGCCATCGCCTGATTGCGCAAGAGATACGCCGGATGATATGTCGGCATGAGCGGCGTGTCGCGATACGTCTGCCAATGACCACGCAGCTTGGTGATGCCGATGGTCTTGCCGAGCAAGCCTTCCACCGCGGTCGCGCCAAGGGCCACGATGACCTTGGGGCGGATCAAATCAATCTGCTCGTGCAGATAGGGAATGCACGTCTCCATTTCGGCGGGCGTGGGCTTGCGATTGCCGCTCGTCTGACCGGGTGTATCGGGCCGGCATTTCAAGATATTGGCGATGTAAACATCGGCGCGCGACAGTCCGGCCGCTCCGATGATCTTCGTGAGCAACTGACCCGCCGCCCCGACGAACGGCTCGCCCTGTTCATCCTCATCCGCCCCCGGCGCTTCGCCGACGAACATCAGCGGCGAATCAATGTTCCCCACGCCGAACACTACGTTCTTGCGCGAGGCGGCGAGGTTCGGGCATTTCACACAGGCTAGCGCGCGTTCGCGCAGCGCGGCGAAGGCGGCGGTTTTTTCCGACGAGGATGGAGGATTGAGAATTGAAGATGGCGACGGCGCAACGGGGACTGCGGCGGGCGCGGAAATCGTTTTCGGCGCGGTTGCCGGAGCGCCGGCCGCTGGCGTTCCGAATGCGGGACGCTGAATTTGTGGCTTGGGACCGGCGACGACCGCTCTGCGCGCGGGCAGCGTCAGGGCGCGTAACGCCTCCGGCGTGACAGCGACATGGCGCACGCCCCGCGCCTTCATCCCTTCGAGATGCTGGATGGTGGCGTCAAGCAGTTGCCGGTAATTGTCGGACATGCCGCCATCGTAACGACTGGCGGACGAATCACAAAAAATATTTGTTCACAGCCGGCGGGGCGCAAAGCGGTGCGAAAGCGACCGCCAAGACGCTTCGCGCTGGCCGCTGGTCGCCGTGAATTCAGGTTTTGAAAACGCTCCTCAATTCGGCCCTTGAAATAAACCTCGAAAATCTACGCGCTTGATTCAAAATGAATGGCGTGTCCGTGATTCAGCGCTCTATTCAGGTCAATTGGCAACTGCGCGTTTTCTTCACTGAAAATATTTTTGCGCCGGATAATCTGACGCTGCGCGACGCTCTCGCCGATGCCGCGCCGCGCAAGGCGCTCATTGTGCTCGAAGATTCACTCGCGCAGGCCCAGCCGGAAATTGAACGGCAGATTGCCGAATATTTTTCCGTCCACGCCAGGCACCTCAAACTCGTCCGTTCACCGGTGTTTGTTTCCGGTGGCGAGAATGCCAAAAATTCCTCCACGCTCGTCAGCAACCTGCACGCCCAGATCCAGCATCATCATCTCGACCGCCATTCGTATCTCATCGCCATCGGCGGCGGCGCGTTGTTGGATGTCGCGGGATTTGCCGCCGCCACCGCGCATCGCGGTGTGCGGCTCGTCCGCATCCCGACCACGACCTTGAGCCAGGCCGACTCCGGCGTTGGCGTGAAGAACGGGCTGAACGCCTTCGGTCAGAAGAATTTCATCGGCACGTTCACGCCGCCGTATGTCGTCATCAACGATTTCAACCTGCTCGCCTCGTTGAGTCCGCGTGAAAAACGCAGCGGCTATGTCGAAGCCGTCAAAGTCGCGTGCATTCGTGACGCTCAGTTTTTCGAGGAACTGGAACGGGACGCGGACAAGCTCGCCGCCTTCGATCCCGACGCGATGAAACACCTCATCCGCCGCTGCGCCGAGCTGCATCTCGATCACATCGCGACCAGCGGCGATCCGTTTGAGATGGGCTCCGCGCGTCCGCTCGATTTTGGCCACTGGGCCGCGCACAAGCTGGAGCAGGTGTCGCATTTTCGAATTTCCCATGGCGAGGCGGTGGCCATCGGCATGGCGCTTGACGTGATTTATTCCTGCACCAACGGACTGCTCGATGAAAATTCCGTCGTCCGTATTTTGAATTTGCTGAAGCGTCTGGGCTTCGGGCTTTTTGCCGCCGAACTTCTCAATACCAACGACACGCACCAGCTTACGCTGTTGTCCGGCCTCGAGGAATTTCGCGAGCATCTCGGCGGCGAATTGAGCATCACGCTGCTCAAGGCCATCGGCGAAAGCGTGGAGGTTCACACCATGGATCCGAACAAGGTGATCGCCGCCATCCACGAACTGCGCCAGCGCGCCGGCTGAATGAAACGCCTCGCCGCCATCAACGTCGTCGGGCTTACCGAGGCGCTCATCGGCGAACACACGCCCCGCATCGCGGAATTTGTGAAACGCGGCGCGCTCACCCGCATCCACCCCGCTTTCCCCGCCGTCACCTGCACTGCGCAATCGAATTATCTCACCGGCAAGACGCCGGCGGAACACGGCATCGTCGGCAACGGCTGGTTCAACCGAGAACTTGCCGAAGTGCAGTTCTGGAAACAATCGAACAATATCGTCCACGGCCCAAAAATCTGGGATGTGCTCCGCGCTTCAACCCCAGACCCCAGATCCCAGACGCCATCCCCTATTTCGGTGGCAAACTGTTTCTGGTGGTTCAACATGTATTCCGGCGTGGATTATTCCATCACGCCGCGCCCGATGTATCCGGCGGACGGACGGAAATTTTTTGACGTCTATTCCTGGCCCTATTCCATCCGCGAAGAGATCAAACGCGATCTCGGCGAGTTTCCCTTCTTCGGCTTCTGGGGGCCGGCAGCGGGCATCAAAACGCCGCAAGGCACCGCCGACTGCGCGACGCGCTGGATCGCCGAGTCCGCGAAGTGGATTGAGCATAAATATTCGCCAACGCTGAACCTGATTTACCTGCCGCACTTGGATTACAATTTGCAGCGGCATGGGCCTTACAGTGCTGGCTACGGCTATCCGCAAACGACCTTGTCAGATGCCGAAACGAAAAATTTGTTGCTTGAGCAAGGACCCATCCTCAACCCCGCCATCGTTCCCGACCTGAACGCCATTGACGCCATCGTTGGCGACCTGATTGATTTCTTTGCCAAGCGCGATGTTCAGGTGGTTTTGCTTTCCGAATATGGCATCACCAACGTGGACACGCCGGTGCATCTCAACCGGATTTTCCGCGAGCACGGCTGGCTGACGGTGAAAGAAGAATTGGGCCGCGAAATTCTGGACGCCGGCGCGAGCAAGGTTTTTGCAGTGGCGGATCATCAGGTCGCGCATATCTACGTGAACGATTTTAAGCTCATGGGCCCGGCGCACGACCTCGTTGCAGGCCTCGCCGGCGTCGAGCGCGTCGCGTTCAAAGGTTCCAAACCCGACGCTGCCTTCTGGCACGCCCGGGCCGGGCAGTTGGTTGCCGTCGCCAAGGAGAACGCGTGGTTCACCTATTATTACTGGCTCGACGATGCGCGCGCGCCGGACTTTGCGCGGACGGTGGATATTCACCGCAAGCCCGGCTACGACCCGGTGGAATTGTTTCTCGATCCGAAAATTCCGCTGCCGAAATTGAAGATCGCGTGGCGGCTGCTGCAAAAAAAACTTGGCTTCCGCATGTTGATGGACGTGATCCCGCTCGACGCGACGCTCGTAAAAGGTTCACACGGCCGCTGTCCAGACAATCCCAAGGACTGGCCGGTTTTCATCACGGAGAAAAAAGGGTTGGCAGCCGCGCCGGCGATAGAATCCACGGAAGTTTACCAGGCCTTGCTGCGACATTTGGTGTAGCGATCAGGATTTTAAACTGATCACCCTTGCAATTTAAAAATTTCGCGTATATTGCCCCGTGCTTTCAACGCCCGAACTCATCAACGAAAACAGCCAGCTCGACCTGCTGGTGGAGTTGCTGCCCCGTTGGCGCGAGGTGCCGCTGTATCGTGCGGCGCTGGCGGGTTGCGCGGGCACGGACTTGAATTGTTTCCGTCGGCTGCCGCTGCTGGGCAAGCGCGGGATGCGGGAAAATTTTCCGCACAATTTCTTTCCCGAGGCGGACGCGTTTGAATCCTTGCTTGAACGAAACCTCGTCGAACGCGAACACACCTCCGGAACTTCCGAAGAACGGCTGCCGGTGATTTTCCCGCGCGGCTGGTGGGACGCCCAGGAGCAACGCGCGCTGCGGCTGAATGGTTTTGTGGCGAAAGTCCTCGATGAATTTCCGAATGCCCGCCGCGCCACCATCACGTCGCCCGCGTGCAACGGACTGACGTGCCCCACGGTCTGGATGTCGCGCGAACAACGCGTCATCGGCAACGCGCTCTTCGTGAACCTCGCGCGGATTCCATTTCTTTTAAACGAGGCCGAGCTGGCCCGCATGGCGGCGGAAATTTCCGAGTGGTCGCCGCAGTTTCTGGACGTGGACCCGGTGCAGGGCGCGTGGTTCGCACTGTATTGCGAACGCCAAGGCATCAAGTTTCCATCATTAAAGTTCATCCTGTGCAGCTACGAATTCGTCAGCGTCGTGCACCGGAAAATCCTGGCGCGCGTCTTCGGCGTGCCGGTCTTCAATCTCTACGGCTCGACCGAGACCGGCCATCTGCTGATGGAAAACGAGCGCGGCGAGATGAAGCCGAGTTACGAGACGGCATTTCTGGAAATTTCGGAACCTGATGTGTCGGGCATCGGCGATCTCGTGGTGACGACGTTGAGCAATGACTACATGCCGCTGTTGCGTTATCGCATCGGCGACCTCGCGGAAAAGCGCGTGTTGCCCTACGGAAATGTTTTCACCGTCCACGGTCGCGCGCGGGATGCACTGCTCGCAGCGGACGGCTCGCGCGTGACGACGTGGCAGGTGGACGGATGCTTCGCGGCGGTGGACGGCATCGCGCATTACGAACTGCGCCAAAGCGAAAGCGGTGATTGTGTGCTGCGCTTTATCCCTGACGCAACTCCGCCGGCGGAAGAAAATTTGCGCGGGCTCACTTCCCGATTGGGGGCTTTGCTAAAATCGCGCACCGAGATTAAAGCGGAGGCGATGACGACTTTGGTGCCGGCCGCTTCTGGAAAATTCCGCCTGACCTGCCGCGCGACGGCTTAAGCCTTCCGACTGTTTCCATTCACGCCGCGTTGCCGGCGCGGTTCATCAACTGGGTTTTGAATTCCGCGAGCATATCGTCGTAAAATTCAATGGAGTTTGCCGTGGTGGTGATGGTGGAATTGTAGTTCACCAGCGTGACCATGGTGCTGTAGGTGGCGGTGTCGTGCAGCGGCAGCACGGCGCGGATGCCGCCCGCCGGACCGAGGCGCGAGTAACAATCCTGTTCGTGAATCTGCTTCACAATTTCCACACGATAGCCGGTCTTGCCGAGAAACATCGGATAGGAATTGGTGGTGACGATCGCCGCGACCAAGGCGGGCGCTTCCACGCCGAGCTTGTCCAGCACATCCTTGAGCGGTTTGAATTGCGGGCGGGTCAGGATGCGGGCGAACCGGTCTTGCTCGGTTTCAGCGGCAACCACAATAGCGGGGGCGGCGGCCTTGGGGGCGGCGGCAATTTTTTTAGTCATAACGATTAGCGATTCAGGAACCGGGTGGAACAAAGAGACGGGACGCGGTGGATGAACGACACCTCATTGTCGTTCATGGCGCGGCAGAAGTCCACGACTCGTTCGCGCCGGCTGGCTTCACAACCAATTCACTTGCCGCGCGAGATGAAACCCGCATTCTTTGACGCGCATGGCGCAAGTGCATTGGATACGCAGCAACGGTTTCATTCTCGCCCTGATGGCGGCGGTGGTCGTGGCCTTTCTGTGGCCGGAGCCGGGCGCGCACGGCGGCTTTCTCCACGCGGAACTCGTCAATAATTTCGGCATCGCGCTGATTCTTTTTCTGCAAGGACTGTCGCTGGCGTTCGAGAAAATCAAAGCCGGCGCGGGCAACTGGCGGCTCCACGCGATCATCCAGACGTTCACGTTCGTCGTGTTTCCGCTGGCGGGAATTTTATTTCACTTCGTCGTGCCGCTGCTGTGGCCGGGCGAACCCGAGGCGATTCGCGACGGCTTTCTCTATCTGTGTGTGCTGCCATCCACGATCTCGACTTCCGTGGTGTTGACGGCGGTGGCGCGCGGTAACACGGCAGGCGCGCTCTTCAACGCCGCGTTCTCGAACATCCTCGGGGTGGTGCTGACGCCGTTGCTGGTGCAGGCGCTGATGCACTCGACCGGACAGACGGGATCGTTCGGGCCGTTGCTGTTGAAAATCATGCTGCTGACCCTGGTGCCGTTTTTCGGCGGCATGGCGCTGCGTCCACTGGTGAAAAATTGGGTAGATGCGCAAAAGGCCTGGGTCGCGCGCATCAGCAATACGGTCATCGTCTTCATCGTTTACAGCGCGTTCTGTGATTCCGTGGTGGAGCGGATCTGGCAGGCGCATGGTTGGACGATGACGGCGCTGGTATTTTTGTTTGTGCTGCTGCTGTTCGCCGGCATGTCCGGCTTGATTGGATTGACGTGTCGCATGCTGAAGCTGAATCACGAGGATGCCATTGCAGCGTATTTCTGCTCGGTGAAAAAAACCCTCGCGCTCGGCGTGCCGCTGGCGATGTTGATCTTTGGCCAACGCAATGATCTGTCGCTGATCCTTCTGCCGATCATGTTTTATCATCCGCTCCAGCTTTTGGTGAACGGCGTCCTCGCCAACCGCTGGGCGAGACAGGTGGCACCGAAATAATTGGAGTCGGATTTAGATTTCAACATCGCCCATGAATTGTGTAGTTTGCCGCCATGAAATCTATCCTCTTGGTCGCCGTCGTTTTGGCGGCGCAATGCAATCTTCACGCCGCCGAAACATCGGCTGCCAACACGCTCACCGACGCAGAGAAAGCTGCCGGCTGGCAGTTGCTGTTTGACGGCACGAATCTGAACGGCTGGCATAATTTCAAGAAGGACGGCGTGCGCCCTGGCTGGCAGGTGAAGGATGGCGTGCTCATTTGCGCTGATCCGCATAACGCCGGCGACATCGTGACGTCAAACGAGTTCGCCGCGTTCGAGCTGCAACTGGATTACAACATCTCCCCCGGCGGCAACAGCGGGATCATTTTCCACGTCACGGACGAGGGTGGCGCGGTCTGGGCCACGGGCCCGGAATTCCAACTGGAAGACAACGTTCTCGCCGCCGACACCCAGCGCTGCGGCTGGCTTTACGCGCTCTATCAGCCGCCGGTGGATCCGAAGACCGGCAAAACGCTGGATGCCACGAAGCCCGCTGGCGAATGGAATCATGTCCGCTTGCTCGTCACGCCGGAGAAATGCGTGCATGAGATCAACGGCGTGAAATATTTCGAATACGTCATCGGCAGCGCCGATTTCAACGAGCGCGTGGCCAAGACAAAATTCGCCAAGATGCCGCTGTTCGCGAAATCGGGTAAGGGTTTCATCGCGCTGCAGGGCGACCACGGCCAGGTTTCCTTCCGCAACATCAAGGTCCTGCCGATTGCGGCGAAATAATCACCGGATAGGGTGGGCGCCGGGAAAAATTATTTCCCCATCTGGCCGCGCGTGACACCGAGCTGGTTGAAGAGTTTTAATTCGCGCCAGAGCTGCGTGCCGGAGATTTCGCCGCGCAGCAACTGGCGATATTTGGCGATCGTCCGCTCCACTTCGTCCGGCGTCTCGTTCAGGAATTCCACGCGGAAATTCCGCACGCCCAGCATGAGGAGCCGTTCCACAAATTCCGCGCCGGTCTGCGCCTGGGAATTGAAAACGGTGTTGCGGCAGCCCGCATCTGCCTTAAGCGGATGCTCGGCGCCGACGCGGTCGCGCAGCTTCACCTCATGCTTGTCGCACGGGCGGCCGCAGTCGTGGTAATCCTTCCCCTTCGAGAGAAACGCGCAGAACACGCAATGCTCCATGTGAAACATCGGCATGTGCTGATGGATCGTCACCTCAAACCATTCCGGCGGCGCGGCGGACAACAGCGCGTCGAGCTGCATGACGTTCAGGTCGTAACTGGCAGTGACGCGTTCGAGTCCGAAATGATTTTTGAAATAGTCCGCCGTGATGCGGTTGGCGACGTTCAGCGAGAAATCCCCGACGCGCCGTGTGTCCGCGAAAAATTTCAGGTGGTCGTAGTTGCGGACGAGCACGCCGTCGGCGTTGGCGGATTTGACCAGGTTGAGAATCCACTCCTCGCCCATCTTGAAAATGCGCGGCGGGGCGACGAAAATGCCGGGCTGCGAGGATAGAGGATGGAGGGTGGCGGATGGCGAACAGCAGCCGCGGGCGGTGTGGAAGAGTGTCACGGCCTCGCGATATTTTTTCGGGTCTTCGAACTCGCAATACACCGTCGTTGCGCCGCATTTCAACGCGGCTTCGAGCTGCGGCAGATTGCGAACCAAAATGATCAGGGAAGCGTCTGGGATCTGGGGTCTGGGATCTGGGGCTGACGCGCTTGCCACGTTTCCCAGACCCGAGACGCCATCCGCCATGCGCCATTTTTTTGGCGTGGCGCGGAGTTTTTCCAGTTCGGTGACGAACTCGCGGCGCAGGCGGTTCAGTTCGCTGACGGGCACGAGCACTTCGCCGGATAGGAGATTTTTCAACGCTCCAAGCTTGAACGGCGTGCCGCCGAGTCGGCCGAGCTGGTCGCGCAATTTTTCTTCGGTGAGCGGAACTTTCTCCGCCTTCGCCAGCGGCATGGTGGATTCGACTTTCGCGACATGGCCTTCTTCGTCGCGGGCGATGAGCGTGAGCGGTTGGCCGACGAGGCCGTGGACTTCGATTTCAACCGGACGCTGGAAGCGGATTTTATCGCCCTCAAACGTCTGGCGCAGTTGTTTGTCGAGTTCCGGATCGTTCGTTTTCCAGAGCTTGTCGCCGACGCGGATGCGGTTGTAATCAATGTTGCCGTAGCCGAAGCGCAGTTCGGTCAATTCCATGCCGGGAATCTTGAAGAGCGGATTTTCGATCTCGTAAATTCGTCCGCCTTCCTCTTTTTCATCCGGCCGGCCCGCGTCAAAGACGATGCCGTCACCGAGCTTCACCGGGGCCGCGAGATTCACGATGACGCCGTCGCGGACGATTTTTTGCACTTCGCCGAGATAGACGCCGCGTTTTTTGCCGAAGCGCGCGTGAACGAGCTTTTGATTATCAATGCCGCCGAACCAGCCGGTGAACAAGCCGCGCGAGAAAGACATCTCCAATTGGTATTTACGATTTACGATTTCGGATTTACGCGCCGATAGGTCGGCGGTGCGTAAATCATCATTCGTTATTCGTAAATTATCCAAGGCTTGCCGATAGACGCGCGTGATGCTGGCGACGTATTCAGGCGACTTGAGGCGGCCTTCGATTTTCAACGAGGAAACGCCGGCGCGGACGAGTTCGGGCAGGACTTCGAGGCCGGACAAATCCTGCGGGCTGAGGAGATATTTTTTGTCGCCCAGCGGAACCTGTTGGCCGTCGGAAAATAAATCATACGGCATGCGGCAGGCTTGGGCGCATTCACCGCGATTGGCGCTGCGGCCGCCGAGCGATTCGCTGGTCAGGCATTGGCCGGAATAGGCGACGCAGAGCGCGCCGTGGACGAAAACTTCAAGGGGAAGATTCAAGTTTTCAGTGTTCAGTTTCAAGTCTGCTGCGCCTCCCGGCTGAACACTTGAATCTGAACACTTGAAACTTTCTTGAATCTTTTCAATCTCCGCGATGGAACATTCGCGCGCCAGCACAGCCAGATTGCAGCCGAGGTTGCGGGCGAATTCGATGCCCGCCGCGCTGGAGATGGTCATCTGCGTCGAGGCGTGGATGGGAAAATCCGGCGAGAGTTCGCGGATCAATTTGCAGATGCCGACGTCCTGCACGATGGCGGCGTCCACCCCGGCGGCGATGATGGCGCGCAGATAATTTTCCGCATCGGCGATTTCATTCTGGAAGACGAGCGTGTTGAACGTGACGTAGCCTTTCACGCCGCGCCGATGGAGAAACTCCATGAGCTTCGGCAGATCGGCCTCGGTGAAATTATGCGCGCGCATCCGGGCGTTGAACTTGTCGAGGCCGAAGTAAATGGCGTCGGCGCCGTTCTCGACGGCGGCCTTGGCGCAGTCCCAGTCGCCGGCAGGCGCGAGCAGCTCCGGCAATTTCGGATTGCGAATTGCGGATTTCGGATTGGCTTCGGGCTGAACAGTGCCGGTCATTCAAAATGAATTTAACCGTTAAACACAATAAACACACGAAAAAGGTGCGAGTGATCTGGCCTGTCGAAGCTTGGATCATCGCGATGAAGCCGCACCGCCGTTGCGAACAGGCTTTCCGTTGGCAAATCTGCAGCGAGCCGATATGTTGGTGGCGTGCATCCCCAAACTCATTCCTCGCGCTGGCGGCGGGCCGCGTTTTTGCTGATGGCGGGGATATTTCTTTGCAAGACGACGCAACTTTACGCGGCTTCGACGGATTATCTGGTGGACGGCTGGGACACGGAGAACAAATTGCCGAGCAGCACGGTGACTTCGATTGCCCAGACGCCGGATGGTTATTTGTGGGTGGGCACTTACAACGGGCTGGCGCGGTTTGACGGCACACGCTTCGTGACGTTTGATCCGGTAAACACGCCGGAGCTGACGCAGACGCGGGTGCAGGGGCTGTTTCTCGACGCGAACGGCACGCTGTGGATCAATACGTTTCGCGGCGGGTTGACGTCGTATCGCGACGGCGTGTTCCGCAATGAATTGCCGGATCAGCCGACCTTTGACCAGCACGCCACGCTGGTGAGTTCCTCGTCCAATCAAGTGACTTTCGTCACGCAGTATGGCGAAGTGCTGCGGCGGAATCTTGCCTCGACCAATGAAGCCTGGCGTGTGGTCTCACCGGCGGGCGGGGAGCGTCCGTTTTTTCAGTGTGTGGATGCGGCGGGCACCCTGTGGTTTCTGACGCGCGAGGGGCACATCCTGCAACTTGCCGGCGAGGCGTTCCGGCCGTTGCCGGAGGACGGCGGGCTGGCCGGGAGCCAGATTTACACGCTGGTGGCGGATGCGCGCGGAGTGGTTTGGGCGGGGGCGGAAAATGAAATCGCCCGCTGGAACGGCGGTCAGTTCGAGGCGATGACGCCGACGAACGGCGCGGCGGACATTCAGCCGTCCTGGATGTTTCCGACCCGGTCCGGTGCCATGTGGGTGCTCGATGGCGACCGGTTCCGCCTGATGCAGGGCCGCAACTGGGTGACGGAAGTGCCAGCCTGGCGGGGTCTGCTCGGCCCGGCTTCAGGCCGCGCGATGGGCGCGCATGAGGATCGCGATGGCGGCGTCTGGCTGAACCATTATGGCAACGGCCTGTTTCATATCACGCCGGACGGGCGCTATGAGCGGATCACCACCCACAGCGGCCTGTCGGGCGATCGGGTGGGGGCGTGGTTCCAAAGCAGTGACGGTGGCATCTGGGCGGGCGTGGATCATGGCGGTCTGGCGCGGTTGCGCGATCGGCGTTTCCATGTCATCGGCACGGCGGAGGGCTTGCCGGCGCGCACGGCGATGTCCATCGCCGGCGACACGAACGGCACGGTGTGGATCGGCACGGCGGGCGGCGGGTTGTGCCGCTGGCAGGATGGCAAGATGACGCGTTATCCGGTCGGGCCGAGCGCGTCGGCGAATTTTGTTTTCTCCATTGCGCCGCGGCCGGACGGCGGGGCGTGGCTGAGCGCCTCCGAGGGCGAGGATCTGTTTCAATTTTATGACGGCCGGGTGCAGCGAGTTTCGTGGGATGTGCATGGCGTGAAATCCATTTTGCTGGATCGGGAGGGGCGGGTCTGGATGGGGCTGAAAGCGGGCATCGCGTGGTGGGCGGGCAACGAACGCCAGATCGTGAACACCAGCAGCAATGGCGTGCTGCCGGCGATCCGGGCGCTGGCGGAGGCGCCGGACGGAACGATCTGGGCGGGCGCGGATGACGGCACCATCTTTCGTTGCACGCCGGGAAAAATGGAGCCGTTCCGCGCGCCGGATGCGCTGGCGGGGCAGCCGATTTATTCGATGTATGTGGACGCTTCCGGCATCGTGTGGGCGGGCACATTCCGTGGCGGATTGCTGCGGTTGAAGGACGGGAAATTTTCCCGCATCACGGCTAAACAAGGTTTGCCGGTGGACATCATCAGCCAGATTTTGCAGGACAGCCACAGCCGGCTTTGGCTTGGCACGCATCAGGGAATTTATTGCGTGGCGAAGCCGGCGTTAAATGCCTGCGCGGATGGCCGCGCCGATTCGGTGGATTATGTGGCGTATGGCCGGCAGGACGGGTTGCCGGCGCTCGAATGTTCCGACGGCTATCAACCTGCGAGCTGGCGCGGGCCGGACGGGAAATTGTGGTTCACCACGGTGCGTGGCGTGGTGTGGTTGAACCCGGATGAGCTGACGCAAAAATCGCCGCCGCCGCCGGTGGTGGTGGAGGAGTTGTGGGTGGACGGCGAAGCGGTGCCCTTGCGCGAGGGGAAAATAGACATCGCGCCGGGGCACAAGCAATACGATTTCCGTTATACGGCATTGAGTTTTGATGCCGGCGACCGGGCGCGGTTCCGCTACCGGCTGGAGGGCTTTGATCCCGGCTGGGTGGATGCGGATACCCTGCGCACGGCGCATTACGGTCCCTTGCCGCCGCGCAGCTATGAGTTCCGCGTCATCGCCTGCAACAACGAGGGCGTCTGGAACGACGTCGGGGCGTCGGTGAAATTCACGGTGAAGCCATACTTTTACCAGACGACATGGTTTTTCATTCTGGTCAGCGTTGGCATCATCGGCAGCGTGTCCTTCGCCGTCCGGCGCGCCGCCACGCGCAAATACCGCCGGAAGCTGGCCGCGATGGAAAAGCAGCACGCCATCGAGCGCGACCGCGCGCGCATCGCCAAGGATATTCACGATGACGTGGGCGCGGGTTTGACGCAGATCACGCTGCTCACCGAGCTGGCGCGGCGCGACCCGAGCCAGACGGATACGAACCTCGGGCGCATCACGGATTCCGCGCGGAAGCTGACGAAGGCGATGGATGAAATCGTCTGGGCCGTGGATCCGCAACATGACACGATTGCGGGTTTGATGGATTACGTCTCGGCGTATGCGGAGGATTATTTGCGCGTGGCGGACGTGCGTTGCCGCATGGATCTGCCAATGACCCTGCCGGAAACGCGCGTGGACGCGGAGGTGCGCTACAATTTGTTTCTCGCGCTGAAAGAGGTTTTGAACAATATCGTCAAGCACGCCAAGGCCACGGAAGTCTGGCTGCGGCTGCGGCTCGCGCCGGGAAGCCTCACGCTGGAGATCGAGGACAATGGCCAGGGCTTGGCCTTGGGGTCTGGGGAATCGGCTCTTGGTTCCGGGGCGGCACCCCAGATCCCAGATGCCAAATCCCAGTCCCTGCCCGGTGGCCGCCTTTCGTCCGGCTCAGGGCTCGTGAATTTGGAGAAACGGCTGGCGGCGGTGGGTGGAACGTGCAAAATCCACAGCGTTGCCGGTCGGGGCACGCGGGTGGAGCTGACCGTGTTTCTCAAAAGCGCCGCATCACCAGTTGTGGCGATTGGCGCGGAGGAGTCCGTGAACTAGCTTTACACCACGCCAGTGTGCCTTTGCGCGGTGCGGTTGCCGCCGGTTCCTGACGGGAAAGAATTTTTAGATGAGCATTGCCGTATCCATCGTTGAGGACGATCCGCAGGTGCGGAGCAGCCTGGCCAAGCTGATTGACAGCGCGCCGGGCTTTCGCTGCGTGAGCCGCCATGGCAGCGCGGAAAATGCGCTGGAGGAAATCCCCAAGATCAAGCCCGACGTGACGCTGATGGACATCAACCTGCCCGGCATCAACGGCGTGGAATGCGTGCGCCGGCTCAAGCCGCAACTGCCCGGCACCCAGATCATCATGCTCACCGTGTATCAGAACACGGAACACATCTTCAACGCGCTGGCGGCGGGCGCCACCGGCTACATGCTCAAGCAGACGCCGCCGGCGGAATTGCTCAGCGCCATCAAGGAAGTCAACGGCGGCGGCTCGCCGATGAGCAGCCACATTGCGCGGAAGATCGTGCAATCGTTCCAGCGTTCCCCCTCGGCGGCGGCTGAGGCCGAAAGTCTTTCCCCGCGCGAGGCGGAGGTTTTGGATCTGCTGGCGAAAGGGTTTCTCTACAAGGAAATCGCGGAGCAGATGAAAGTTTCCTACGCCACCGTGCACACGCACATCCGGCATGTTTATGAAAAACTGCATGTGCGTTCGCGCACCGAGGCGGTGGCCAAGCATCTCGGGCAGAAGTCGCCCCGGCACGATCTGGCCCCGGCCGCCTGAGCCGGTTGATACTGGTTCCTCCGCATTTACTTCCGCTGGTAGCCCGGTCCTTTACTTTCACCCGCCCTTCTGTCCCCAGTTCTGGTGATGAGTTTATCGCCAGAACTGGCGATGGTGAGGATTAGAAAAAAACATATAGTGCTTTCGTTCCCATTATTCCCAAGTTCGAAAGCTGGTCTTTCGTGGCGTCCTAGTGTTTGCGCAGAAACACATGACAAGACGAAGTCCTAAATCCAACCCAACCCCCATCCCCAACATGAAAAAAGTAATTGGCAAAGCAATCATGGCAGCAGGAGTTTTTGCGCTGATTTTGAGCGCCCAAGCTCAAAACGGCACTTGGACGAACCTCAATGACAGCGTATGGAGCGCCAGCACCAACTGGCTGAACGGCACCGTCGCGGACGGTTCGGGTGCCACCGCTGATTTCAGCACCGTCGATCAGTTATCCACGCGAACCATCATTTTGGATTCCTCCCGGACGAACGGAAACTTGATATTCGCTGACACCGACACCAACACCGCTGCCGGCTGGATTTTGACGACGAATATTCCTGGCGGTCAGACGCTGACGCTCGCCGGCAGTGCGCCCACCATCACCGTGAATGATCTCGCGCCCGGCAACGTTGCGGAAATCCGAACCCCGCTCGCTGGCACGAACGGCTTGATCAAGACAGGCCCCGGAGAGTTGCAGTTAACCGGGCCAACGCCGACCCTGACGGGCGGCATCGTCATCAACGGTGGCAACTTGCGCGCGGCTTCCGTTGGCGTGCAGACCGTGACGAATAGTGCCACCCTGACGTTGACCTCCAGTTCAGCGTTTTTGGGATCATCCACCGTGTCCGGCATGTATGTGCCGGCTGGGACCACGGGCAATCTGGTGGACGTGGCCACGGGGAGCCACTTCTACAACGGTGTCTCCGGCGGCGCTGGCTCCACATTGAACATTTTGTGTCAGGGCAACGGAATGACCTTTAGTTCTGACCGTAACTGGGCCTGGTTTGGCAGCCTGGGCACCGTCAATGTCAGTGCCGAAGCCGGCGAACGCTGGAACTGGCGCTTGCGGTCCAATGGCGGCGCCTTTGACGGGAACAGTTTTCAAAACACCACCGTCAATATGGACAGCGTCACCACTTTCCTGAACACGTTTTCGTCCGGTGCCGACTGTCGTTTCGGGGCATTGAATGGAACGACCAATGCGATTTTAAACGGCGGTGCCGCCGGATCTCGGGCGCGCTATATCATCGGCCAGTTGAACACGGACAGCCTTTGGGAAGGCGTCATGGGGACGGGGAACGGGTTCACCTTGCAAAAGGAAGGCACCGGCCACCTCACTTTGTCCGGCACCAACATCAACTATCAACCCACCAGCAACGCCACCGCCGCCCGGCGCGGCGGGGAAACCATCATCAACGCCGGCGTCCTCGCATTGACGAACGGCGCCTCGATCAATCGGGGAATTGTCAGCGCGGGCACCGAATACTTTTCCATCATCACCGTCAACCCGAGTGGAACGTATGATCTCGTGGGCACGACAAACAACACCACGGCACCGCTGACCATCCTTCAGGGAACCGGCACCATCGTGGGGGACTATGTGCATGATGAAGCCGTGCTCTCGCCGGGGGGGGATTTGGCAGCGGGCACCCTCACCTTTCTCAACAACCTGACCATCACGAATAATCCTTCGATTGATCCCACCACCCTCGCGCCGTTCGCGCTCGTCACCTCGAACAGCACCCTGCGCTTTGACATTTCACCCTCGTTGACCTCGGGGAACGACCGGATCAATGTCGCCGGCCAGGCGTTTGTGGACGGCAACCCCAATTTGGAAGTGAACTTTCTCGGTGGCGCATCCGCAGGCGCTTACACCCTCATCTACGCTACGAATGGCATTGTAGGCGATCCCTCGACCTGGGTGGTGAAATGGGGCGGTCGCGGTGCGGCCCCCACCATCACGGCCACGCCCAACGCAGTGCAGTTGAATGTCAGTCTTGGCAGCGCGGGGAACCTGGTGTGGAAAGGCGGCATCAGCGGAATTTGGGACGTCAATACCACCTCCAATTGGTTTAATGGCACCACGGACGACCGGTTTTTCCAATTGGATAATGTCCGGCTTGATGATTCCCTTGGAGCATCGCTGCAGCCTAGCCTCACGCTGGGCACCATTGTGACGCCGGCTTCCGTGGTGGTCAGCAATGATATCGCGGTCAATCCCACGTATGCCATCTCCGGCTCCGGTCAGATTGGCGGCGGGACGAGTTTGGACAAGCGCGGCAATGGCACCCTGACATTGACCACGGTTAACACCTATGCGGGTGGCACCACCAACAGCGGCGGCGGTATCCTGGACATTGCCGGCGTCGCGTCCGCTCTGGGTGCCGGCCCGTTGACCATGAATGGTGCGACCTTCCAGACGACGGGCAACAATGTCACGATCAACACGCCGATGGATTTCACGGCGAATACGACCAATACGCTCCAAGCCAATGGGGCGAATTCCCTCACGACCTTTGGCGGCAACTTCACCGGCTCCAGTTCCGCGCGGATGATGTTTAATACCGACGCCAGCCCGGGTCAGCGCGGGATAGATCTGTCGGGCACCAACACCGGATTTGCCGGCACCATTGGATTTGCCGGCCCGGTCTTCCTCCGTTTTCGCACGGTGGAATCCGCCGGGACTTCCGCCATTCGCTGGGAACTGGGTGACGTGAACACATCCTTGGCAACGGTGGGCAACGGCACACCGCGAACCTTCCACCTGGGCTACTTGAGCGGGGGCGCCAGTTCCGGTTTGAGCGGTCACGCCAGCGGCGCGGGCGGTTTGGGGTCGGACGTGATTTGGGAGATTGGCGAACAAGGTCTGGACATGGTCTTTGGGGGCGCCATCATCAATGGCGTCCAAACGGGCGGGGCCAATACGACTGCCATCACCAAGGTGGGCGCAGGCAAACTCACTCTCACCGGCGTCAGCACTTACACCGGCCCCACGCTCGTCAGCAATGGCACACTGCAAGTTGACGGCGCGCTGGGGAATACGGCGGTCACCGTCGTGAACGGAGCCACCCTGCAAGGCGGCGGCTCTATCGCCGGGGCGGTCAGTGTTCAAGCCGGGGCGATCTATTCTCCCGGAGCCTCGGTCGGCGCAATGACGGTGGGAAGCCTCACCCTCGCGGGCACCAGCATCATGGAATTGGACAACGCGGCGGCCACCAACAGTGACCGCGCCACGGTTTCCGGCACGCTAACCTACGGTGGCGCACTTAACGTGGTGAATGTCGGCGGCCCGCTGGCGGTGGGCGACACCTTCCAGCTGTTCCTCGCAGCGAATACCACCGGCTCTTTCAGCACCATCAGTCTTCCGACTTTGGGCGGTGGACTCGTGTGGCTCACCAACCGGCTCTACTCGGAGGGCGTTCTTCAAGTGGCCAGCGCCAGTGCGGTGCCGCTGATCTGGCAGGGTGATGGCTCGGCCAATGTCTGGAGCGTAGGCGGTCCGTTGAACTGGTTGAGCGATGCCGGTTATTCGGGTGGCACGCCCACCGCTGCGGCTTTCGCCAACGGCCTGAACGTTGTTATTGATGAGGCCGGCTCCAACAATGTTCCCATCGCACTTTCAGGCACGGTGCAGCCCGCCTCGGTGACGGTCGGTGCGGCCAAGGATTATACCTTGGGCGGCAGCGGCAAGATCTCGGGTGCCACCACCCTGCTCAAGGGCGGCGTCGGTGCGCTCACCATTGCCAGCATCAACGACTATTCCGGCGCGACCACCGTTAACAATGGTTTGTTGCAGGTGGACGGCCAGCTCCAAAACTCGGCGGTGACCGTGACCACGTTTGGCGACCTGCGGTTGAATGGCGGCCTGGTGCAGGCAGCCACCATCGGCAGCGGCACCCGGTTGGATGGCAATGGAACTGTAACTGGCAATCTGACAGTGGACGCGGGTGGGACCTTGCAACCTGGCGTGGCCGGCCTTGGCCAGTTCACCGTGGGGGGCAACCTCTCGCTGGCTGGAACCGCCGTGATGAAGCTCAACACGGCGTCGCCCGCGACGAACGATCTGCTGCAGGTTGCCGGCACCATCACCGGCGGCGGCACGCTGACGGTGACCAACATCGGCACGGAACTGGTGAACGGCACAGTATTCAAATTGTTCAGTGGTCCGGTTTCCGGTTTTGCGGCGGTGAATCTGCCGGTGACCAATGTGACCGCCACGGCCACCTATGTCTGGACGGACAATCTATCCACGGATGGCAGCATCACGCTCGTCAGCGGCGGCGCGGTGAATACCAGTCCTTTTAGCGTGGCCACGACTGTTGCCGGAAACTTGCTCACCCTTGACTGGCCCTCGAGCCATATCGGCTGGAGGCTGCAAACGCAAACTAATGACATCAGCGCGGGGATCTCCACCAATTGGTTCGACGTGGATGGTTCGACCAACGTGAACCAGTTCCAAGCGACGATTGATCCGCTCAATCCGACGGTCTTCTTCCGCATGGTGTATCCGTGATCCGACGGTAAACCAAGCGGTTTGGTCAACTTCAAGGCCGGGTGATACACCAACATCACCCGGCCTTTTTTATCCGGAGGTTCTGCCGCTGCCCAATCGAGGCGCTGCAGGAAAGGGGGCATGTCGGCAAAAAAAGGTTTGGCGTGAATCGCCAGAACTGGCGATGGCGGATAATCCGTGGTGGCCTATAGTTTCACCATGCCCATTGTCCCCAAATCAAAAACTATTGTCCCAACCATGGTATTTGAAGTGTCCCCAACCCCTGAACCATTCATGAACGCTACCCTCCACAAAACCCAAACGATTGCCGCCATCGGCAGGATCTCCATCATCACCCAGCTGCGTCTGGCCGTCATGCTGGCGGTTCTGGCCAGTGTTTCGTTGGCGAACGCCGCTGTGTTCGTCAAAACCAACAATGCGGCCAATCTGAACCTGGCCACCGCGTGGACCAACAATGCCGTGCCCGGTGCGGCTGATATTGCCCAATGGGACGCTACCGTGAGCGACCCGAACAATACCACCAACCTGCTGGGGGCGAATTTAAGCGTTGGCGGGGTGAAAATCGTTGATCCAGCCGGCCCGGTTCAAATCAGCGCCGGCAATACGCTGACCCTTGGCACGGGCGGCATTGACATGTCGGGTGCTTTACAAGATTTGACGGTGGCCGCCGGCGTTACCTTGCCGGACTATACCGTGCAAAATTGGAGCGTGCCCGCTGGGCGGACGCTTTCCTTGTCCGGTGCTTTCACCCGCTCTGGCGGAGCGGCGTTGACCGTCAATGCTAATGGAATCATCAATATCGCGGGGGGCACCGCCAGTTCGATGATTGGTTATGCGCTTTACAACGGCACGGATGTCGCAGCATGGGATGCCTCGAAAAATATTTCTTCGGTGGGTTCAGTGATCGGCTACATTGCCAATCCTTTAACCGGGCTTCCTTCCACCCAGTATGTGGATGTGAATTCTGGCAATAGCGGGACGACGGATGACATGTATCTGAACACCTCCATTTGGTATCCCCGGGTGATCCGTTTCAATACACCCCAACCGAACCGTAATTATTGGTCATTGAACGCATACCGGGGCCAGTTTGAATTGAATTCGGGCCCGAACACTATTTTGGTAACAACGAATGTGGGGGCTTGCGATGTGATTTTTAAAGCAAGTGGTAGTGGCGGTATCACGATGGGCTGGAGACAAACGGCGGCTAACTCCGAGTTGGTTTTGGATCAGGAAAACACCGCAGGATCAATTTATTTCTACAATGGATTTTCTCAAAAGACCGCGTCTCTGGCTAATATTCTGACCAAGCGTGGTGCCGGTCGGGCGATCTTCAACACGTCGCTCGTTCATTCTGGACCGACGCGAATTTTGGAAGGGGAACTGATGTTGAACGGAAGCAGCGTTTCCACCTCGGTTTTCACTATCAACAGTGATGCGACCCTGTCGGGCACCGGTAATGTTTTAGGGCCGATCACCAACAACGGCACCATCTGGGCCGGCACCAATGGCTTTGGTGTGCTCACGACCGGTGGCGCCCTGACCTTGAACGCCGGAAGCGCTTTGAAGTTCTATTCCGCCACCGTGCCCGCGACCAACACTGTGGCGCCGCTCAATGTAACCAACAACCTGACTGTTAACGGCGCGGTCAATGTGTCCATTCTGGCCGGCCGTCTTGCGGTCGGCCAGTATCCGCTGATTAAATGGACCAACGCCATTTCCGGCACCTTCAACCTGGCCGCCATCAAGCCGCATGTGGGCGCCTATTTGAGCAACAACGTCGCCAACATGTCCCTTGACCTGGTGGTCACGAATATTTACCAGCCGTTGACCTGGGCCGCCGGCAGTGCCACCTGGCAAACCAACGGCGGCAGTATCTGGAACGCGCCCGTCATCGGCTCCACGACCTATCAGGAAATCTTCGGCCTGGGTGACAGCGTCTTGTTTGAAGACTCGTTGAGCACCGGTTCCCCCACCGTGACGCTGAACACCGTCTTGGTGCCGTCTTCCACAACGGTTAGTAATCTCACCCATAACTACACGATTTCCGGCTCCGGTGCCATTGCCGGGAGCGGCAGCCTGACCAAGGCGGGCAGCGGCGCGCTGACCTTGGGCACGGCCAACACCTTCACCGGTGGCATCAATCTCAACGGCGGCACCACCACCTTCTCCGCGCTGAACAATCTCGGCGCGGGCGCGATCAACTTCGGCGGCGGCACGCTCCAATACAACGGGAACACGGATGATATCTCCGTGCGCACCGTGACCCTTGGCGCGGGCGGGGCCACGATTAATGTCGGTGCCAACGATGTATCTTATGCCTCGGGCATCGGCAACGGCGGCGCGGGCGGATTGACCAAAACCGGCAGCGGTTCGCTTACTCTCAACGGAACCAACAACTACACCGGCAACACCATCGTCAGCAATGGTCGCCTCGCCTTGAACGGCGGAGCCTATATTGCCAGCAGCCCGGCGATCGTGGTGAACAGCGGCGCTTTCTTCGATGTGTCCGCCTCGGGCAGCATTGATTTGAACGG
>Ga0068856_100000536_pt1 | contig 41838 bp, 47 predicted proteins | sample KBSCornC62_FD_66595 | JGI IMG/M metagenome (GOLD analysis project Ga0068856, IMG submission 66595) | Corn rhizosphere microbial communities from Kellogg Biological Station, Michigan, USA - KBS Corn C6-2 | ecosystem: Host-associated > Plants > Roots > Rhizosphere > Soil ...
ATCTCGATAAGCTGGACAAGTATATGAAAGAATACACCGCAAAATTCGACAAAGGCGAATCAAGAAAACAGACTCCTGAAAGCTCAAAAATCGGTGCAACCAAAATCAGACTGGTAAACAAGTTGAAAATCACAAGTGATGAGAACGAACGAAAAGAGTTAATCAGCCAAATAAGGCAATTAGAACAAGAAAGAGTAATGATACCCTACGGACAGGATATGGACAGCAATTACAAAAGACTGAAATATGTCAGGTACGCTGATGACTTTTTGGTTGGGATAATTGGTGACAAGGAAGATTGTAAACGCATAAAGGAAGACATTAAAACCTTTCTGCATGATACGTTGCAATTGGAACTCTCGGAAGAGAAAACACTAATTACCCATTCAGAAAATGCAGCAAAGTTCCTTTCTTATGATGTCAATGTAAAGAAATCCAACTTAACCAAAAGGGACAACAAATCAGGACGATTAGAACGCATTTATAACAAACGAGTGGTATTAAAAATGCCGGAAGACAAAATGAAGGAAAAGCTAATGGAGTATGGTGCCGTAGAATTCAAACACTACGACGACCAACAACATTGGAAACCCAAATCGAGGCCATGGCTACTCAATAAGGATGACTTAGAAATCCTGTCGACTTACAACTCTGAAATTATAGGCTTCTATAACTATTATTCTATTGCTCTCAACGCTGGTGCGATTAACACCTTCAAGTACTTTATGGAGTACAGCATGTATAAGACCTACGGTCGGAAACATAGGCTGTTCACCGGGCAAGTAATCGATAAGTTCAAAATCAATGGCGAGTTCACCATTCGATATACGGACAAAAAAGGCCGTAATAGGATGCGTGTGCTTTACAATCGTGGTTTTCAAAAACGTGATGAAACATTATCAGCACGGGTTGACCAACTCCCGGGATATACTGATAAGTTCCCCAAAACAAGTATGATAGACAGGCTCAATGCCCGGTCATGCGAATTATGCGGAGCAACCGACGTGACGCTACACATGCACCATGTCAGGAAAATCAGCGACCTGAAAGAACGCCCCAAAAAAGAGGCGTGGGAAGTTAAAATGATAACTCGTGCAAGAAAAACGATAGCGGTATGTGTACCCTGTCACAGAAATATTCATCATGAAAGTTAGGCTGCGGATATTAGTGGAGAGCCGTATACCTGGAGACAGGTACGTACGGTTCGGAGGAGATGAGACGGAATACTACTATAGCAATATAGCAAGGCGCCGTCGATTTATCCTACGCATTCAACAAGCCACGACTTTGGTACAGGGCTATTTTACTACCGGCTGCACCTTAATGTATGCCATTGGCGCGGTAGTCGGCATCGTCGGCGCTATTAAAGTTTACCAAAAATGGAATGCCGGAGAACATGATACCGGCAAGGTCGCCGCTTCCTGGTTCGGCTCCTGTATTTTCCTCGTGGTTGTCGCCACAGTTATCAAATCATTTTTTGGCTTATGAGCAGCGTGTATCACATTAACAAAGGCATTAATAAGAGCATCGAGTTTAAGGGATTGCGCGCACAATACATTGGTTACCTCGCCGCCGGGCTCGTTAGCCTGCTCATCCTGTTCTTCGTGCTGTACCTGAGCGGTATCAATATGTATATCTGCCTTACCCTCATTTTCGGTGGCGGTGGCGTATTTGTCAGTTATGTATTTAAACTCAGCTACAAATACGGCCAGTACGGGCTGATGAAAAAACGGGCCAAAGGCAGCCTGCCCGATTACCTGTATTGCCGGTCACGCAAGGTATTCACCTTTTTAAAGAAAGCATCATGATCCCAATTGAAAAAATATTCCCGATCTATAAAATCGAACATAATGCCATGCTTTCCGCACAGGGTGATATTACTATCGCATACCAGGCAAGTTTGCCCGATATCTTTACTCTTTCGGGCGCAGATTACGAAACATATCATCAGTCCTGGGTCAGGGCGCTAAGGGTTTTGCCGAAACATAGCATCCTGCACAAGCAGGATAGTTTCCGACGCAATTTTTATAGCGAAACAAAAATCCAGCAAGGGTTTTTAGCAGGTGCCGCTAACCGTTATTTCAATGGCCGGCCCTACCTTGACCATCGGTGTACCATCCTGCTCACCAAAAAGGCAGAAGACAGGCGCACTGCAAGCAGTGCGATTTCCGGCGTAATGCGCAAAACCATCGTGCCTAAGCAAACCATTGAACCCCGGTTCTTCCAGGAATTTTTGGAGAAGGCCGGCCAGTTCGAGCGTATCCTCTCTGATAGCAGCCTTATTCGGCTGTGCCGGTTAGGTGATGACGAGCTTTCCGGGACCAACGCAAAAGCAGGGCTATTGGAACAATACTGCTTTTTGCTTGGCGATAAGGAACAGCCAATGATCAAGGACATCCACCTGAAGGACGAGATTCGGATCGGCAACAGTTATGGCCAACTGTTCACCCTGAGTGATGCCGAAGATCTGCCCTCACTATGCGGCAGCCGCATCGATTACGATAAATACAGCACCGACCGCACCCGCTTCCCTATCGGCTTTGCAGCGCAGTTGAACTTGTTGCTGGACTGCGACCACGATTACAACCAATACATTTTCATCGATGACGCCCAAAAAACGATGAAGCTGCTGGAAGCCAAAAAACGGCGCCTGCAATCGCTCTCGGCTTACAGCCGTGAAAATGCCATCGGCCGGGATGCCACTAACGATTTTTTGAATGAAGCCATCAGCCAGGGACGGTTGCCGGTCAAAGCACATTTCAATGTGATAGCCTGGACGGTTCAACCGGAAAAAATGCAGGACATCAAAAACCTGGTCGGTTCGGCAATGGCGAAGATCGGCGCAGTTAGTAAGCAGGAAACCGATGGGGCCGCCCAGCTCTGGTGGGCAGGTATCCCCGGCAACGCCGCCGACTTCCCCATGAATGATACCTTCGATACTTTTTTAGAGCAGGCCACCTGCTTTTTGAACCTGGAAAGCAATTACCGCAGCGACCCGCCCGCGGAAGGCATACGCTTTTGCGACCGCCTTTCAGCTAAACCGGTCTACGTGGACTTGTTTGATGCGCCCAGGCGGCAGGGCATCACCTCCAACATGGGTATGCTGGTTTGCGGCACCTCCGGCGGCGGTAAGTCGATGACCGTCAATCATATTTTACGCACCCTGTATGACCAGGGCGCGCATTGCGTAACCGTAGATATTGGGGGAAGCTACATAGGGCTTTGTGAGCTGGTCGGCGGCTATTATTTCACCTATACGGAGGATGATCCGATCAAATTCAACCCCTTTTATTTAGCGGATGGCGCAATACTGGATACAGAGAAAAAAGAAAGTCTGAAGGCGCTGCTGGTTGCCTTATGGAAGCAGGAAAACGAAAATTTCAACCGCAGCGAATACGTGGCCTTATCCAACGCTTTACAAGGCTACTATCAACAACTGGAAAATGATCCATCCTTGTTCCCCTGCTTCAATACGTTTTACGAATACTTGGAAACGCACTATACCGAGGTATTAAAAGACCATAAGGTAAAAGACAAGGACTTTGATATCGATAGTTTCCTATATGTTTTGCGGCCCTATTATAAGGGCGGCGAATTTGATTACCTGCTCAACGCTACCGAAAATCTCGACCTGCTTAACCAGCGGTTCGTGGTGATAGAACTGGACCAGATCAAGGACCACCCGATTTTATTCCCGGTGGTGACGCTGATCGTTATGGAGCTTTTCCTGTCCAAAATGCGCAAGCTAAAAGGTGTACGTAAGGTATTGACCATTGACGAAGCCTGGAAGGCCATTGCCAAATCCGGTATGGCGGAATTTCTCAAGTATGCCTTTAAAACCATCCGCAAATTCAATGGTATTCCCAACGTGGTAACCCAGGAACTCGACGATCTGGTGAGCTCGCCTATTATCAAAGATGCCATCATCAATAATGCCGATATCAAAATACTGATGGATATGCGGAAGTTCATGCACAAATTCGACAAGTTACAAGACACGCTCGGCCTGTCGGAAAAAGCCAAAACTATACTGCTGTCTGTCAATAAGGATAACCGCGAAATCTGCGTGGACATTGGCGGCCAGGTCGTCAAGGTCTACAAAAACGAGCTTTGCCCCGAAGAATATTACGCCTTTACCACCGAAGGTAAAGAGCGGGTCAGGGTACAGGAATATGCTGCCAGGTATGGCAGCATGGAAAAAGGAATCACCGCATTAACCCATGAGTCATGAAAACCATTGTCAAAATCTTCCTGCTGCCGATCAGCCTTTGGACAGCATGTACCAATCAACAAACCGTGAATTCCATTCCAGGGATTTATGTCAACCAGGCAAAAAGCGATTACAGTATTGCCAACGACACCGTGCTGATCATCGCCAACCCACACAATCCCAAGAGCTATCAGGTCACCCGACGAACAACATTCTGGCGGCTGATTAATGGCCAGCAGCAACCGGCGCAACATAAAATTAAATCGTTTATCGGGCTCTGGGACGAAACCAAACAGGTTTTACAGCTCACGCCGGATGGCAGCCTGCTCCAGTTCCAGCCAGATCAGCACACACTGACCATCGGTGACAGTCCCTACCGGAAACTTTAAAACCTCTTGCTATGAAATTCTATAAAATAGTCTTACCCGTCAGCCTGGTTGTTATTCTGATTACCCTACCGGAACAAAAGGCTAACGCGCAATTTGTGATCAGCACGGTGCTGAATGAAACCGTAGGCAAAGTCATTCGGGCCATCGACCTTGCTGTGCAGCGGGCACAAAATCAAACCATCTGGCTGCAAAATGCGCAAAAGGTGATCGAAAACCAGCTTAATCAAATGAAGCTTTCGCAAATCGCTGCCGTTAATCAGCAACAGCAAACGCTATTCAGTAATTACTATAACGAACTGTTTAAGGTCAAGGATATCATCAACGATTATGAACATGTGCGCAACATAACACTGGAACAGGAAGCGCTGGTCAGGGAATACCAAAGCGCCTGGTCACTGACCCAACAGGATAAACACTTCACCGTGACTGAACTGCAATACATTTCTTCGGTATACACCGGCATCCTCAAAGCCAGCATCAACAATCTTGACCAATTAATGAACCTGGTTAATTCCTTTAAAACGCAGATGAGCGATGGCAAGCGAATGGAGCTGATCAATAAAACCTCTAAAAATGTGGATCAGAATTACTATGACTTAAAACAATTCAACAATGAAAACATTGAACTCAGCCTGCAAAGGGCAAAAGACGAACAGGATATCCAGGTTACTAAAAATCTGTACGGTATTACTGATTAGTGCGCCAACAGTACAGGCGCAAAGCTTCAGCTTTAGCGACCTATTCGGACAGGCAAACAAGCAAAAGCAATACTATTTACAGCAGATCGCGGCTTACAATGCTTTTGAATCAGAATTAAAGATGGGCTACAATGTAATGAAGCACGGTTTGAGTGGTATCGCTGAAATCAATACCGCTGAACTGAATGCACATAGCGCTTATTATACATCGCTGAAGCAACCCAACGGCACTGTCAAAAACAACACGCAGGTACAGGATATTTTAACCTGGCAAACAGACATTGAAAATAGCTTCAGTCAATCATTTACTGGCCTGACCGATGATGAGCAAAGCTATCTCAGCGTAGTAAAGGTAAATCTGTTCAATGCCTGTAACAGCGACCTAACCGAATTACAAAATCTCCTTCAATATGGAACATTGCAAATGACCGATGATGAACGCCTCAAAACCCTGGCTAAAATTCACACTTCCATGCAGGACAAATACCAGTTTTCACAAAGCTTCTGCAATTCCGTGCACTTGTTGGCTGCCCAGCGGCAACAAGGCGTCAATGACACACAAACATTAAAAGCTATTTATGAAACAAATTAATTTTTTTACAGCAGCATTGCTTTTACTGTTAACAGTAACGGCCAGTCATTCCACAGCCCAGAGCAGTGACCTGACGCAGCTCATTTTGGATATCGAGAAACTCACCCAACTTAAAGGTATTTTGTCCGATATGAAAACGGGCTATACCATCATTGATGGTGGTTATAACGAGGTAAAAAGTATCGCCAGCGGGAATTTTAACTTACACTCCACCTTTTTAAACGGCCTGCTGATGGTTAGTCCGGCTGTAACCAAATACGGGCATGTTGCCGACATCATCCTGGAGCAGGGTTATATCGTTACCGAATACCAGCGATATTACAGCCAGTTCCGGCAAAGCGGCCATTTTAATAGTAACGAACTGGCCTACATGGCCAATGTTTATACCACACTCTTACAACAAAGCCTGCAAAACATCAGCCAGTTGGCGGATATACTGGCCGGGGGCAAACTACGCATGAGTGATGCGGAACGCATCAGGGCGATCGACGGCATTTATGCCGACACGGACGACAAACTCACCTTTCTGCGCCACTTTGACCAGCAAACGGCCGTACTTGACCTCCAGCGCCAGCGAGACTTGAATGATCTGTCCACCCTACAAAAACTTTATTAATTATGGACAATATCAGCGGCTTACAAGCCACCTTAGAACAAGTTTACAGCCAGATGCTTCCGCTGTGCAGCCAACTGATCGGCGCGGCACAGGGCCTCGCAGGCTTTGCAGCGCTATGGTACATCGCGGCCCGCGTCTGGCGCAATATTGCCGCCGCCGAACCTATCGATTTTTATCCGTTGCTGCGTCCTTTTGCCTTGGGCCTTGCCATCATGCTTTTCCCGATAGTGATCTCGGTCATCAATGGCGTGATGCAGCCAGTGGAAAGTACTACCAATAATATGGTACAGGATTCCAACGCAGCTATTGCTACGCTGTTACAGCAAAAGCAACTGGCCGAACAAAAAACAACCCAGTACCAAATGTACGTGGGTCCGGACGGGGAAGGCGACCGTGACAAATGGTATAAATACACGCACCCGGACGACCCTAATGACAGCAACGAAGGCATGCTGGGCAGCGTGGGTAACGACATGAAGTTTGCAATGGCGAAAGCGGAATACAATTTCAAGAATTCCATCAAAGAGTGGATGTCAGAAGTATTGCAAGTATTATATGAAGCCGCAGCACTTTGCATCAATACCATTCGCACATTCCAGTTAATCGTACTGGCCATCCTCGGCCCGCTGGTATTCGGTATTGCCGTATTCGACGGTTTCCAGCACACCTTAACGGTTTGGATGGCGCGTTATGTGAATGTCTTTCTATGGTTGCCGGTGGCCAATATTTTCGGCTCGATCATCGGTAAGGTGCAGCAAAATATGCTGACGCTGGATATTGCCCAAATTCAAAGCACAGGTGATACCTTTTTTAACAGCACCGACACGGCTTATCTCATTTTTTTACTGATCGGTATAGTTGGTTATTTCACCGTTCCAACTACTGCAAATTATATTGTTCACGCCGGTGGCGGCAATGCTTTAGTGCAAAAGATCAATAGCCTCGTCGCGAGCTCCAGCCGCAGCGTATTTTCTGCCGGTGGCATGGTCGCTGACCAGTTTGGTAATCAGCGCGAAAATGCAAGTCAAAGCTATGCGGTCAACAGTGAATCAGAAGGCTATTTTAAAGACAAGGACAAAGGTAACAGCTATCAGAAAGACAAATTATCGGGTGACCCTAAAACTTCATAAGTATGTTCAGTCAAACAAAGAATATCGACACTGCCTTCCGGCATATCAAACGTTTCAGTTATTTACTGATCCTGGCTTGCGCAGGCATATCCTGCTTTGCCATTTACAAAAGCTACCAATCCTCGGCAGAATTCAAGAACCACATCTACATTCTGGCCAATGGTAAAGCACTGGAAGCCTTCGCCGCCGACCGCAAAACCAATATCCCGGTAGAGGCCCGGGACCATATCAAAATATTTCACGAGTATTTTTTTAACCTTGACCCGGATGACAAGCAAATCCAGGCGACGGTAACCAAAGCGCTTTACCTCGCGGATGCCAGTGCCAAAACGCAATATGATAACCTGAAAGAATCCGGATTTTATGCCAACCTGATCGCCGGCAATATCAGCGAACAGGTCAGCGTAGACAGCATCCAACTGGATATGAGCCAATATCCATTTTATTTCAAATGCTTTGCCTCAGAAAAGCTGATCCGGACGAGCGGGACGGCTAACCGGAGCCTTGTAACGCAAGGTTACCTGCGCAATGTTTCCCGCTCTGACAACAACCCACACGGCTTCCTCATCGAGCGTTGGGAAACACTTGAAAATAAAGACTTAAACACCACCAATGCAAAGCCATGAAATTTTTCAGGAAAAAGCCACAAAGCCTTAACCCAAAAACCGAAGCATTGGCTGTACGGATCGCCGGGCGTATTGTTCAACGGCAAACCAAATTGGCCGGCTTTCTTAACCGCAAAACACAGCACTGGAACCGGGCGGCAAAGCTGACCGCTTTAGTCCTGTTCCTGCTCGTGTTCGGCGCTTTAAGCTGCTATTACATTATCAAATCATTATAAAAATCAATCTTATGGAAACAACAACATCCATCCAGTATTTAAGAAAGCGGAAATTCCTGTTGGTCTTACCGCTAATAATTTTCGCGTTTGTAACGCTCGGCTTCTACGCAATGGGGGGCGGTAAAAAAAGTGCTGCCACCGGCTCAGCTAATCTCAATCCCGGCCTGAACACCAGTTTACCACTGGCCAAGTTTGATAAGCATGAAAAGCCAAAAGATAAAATGAGCTTTTATGCACAGGCAAGTTTGGACTCCGAAAGGCAACAGTCCAATAACAACAACCCGCTCCTGCAAAAGTTCGGATTTCAAAAAGACAGGGGAAATACCGCGGGTCTGAAAACCTCGGTAAACAACCCCTTGACTTCGGGTTATACTGACCCCAATGTAACCCGTATCAATCAAAAGCTTGCGGCCATTAACCAACAGATCAACCAGCCGCAAACACAGGGAATAACATCGCCCACCGGGATAACCAATGGTGTAGCACCCAATAAGGACTTCAACCAGCAGGTCAACAAGCTGGAAACCATGATGAAGGCCATGAACAGCAGCCAGGGGAACGATCCACAAATGCAGCAACTCAGCAAAATGCTCGGGCAGATACAATCCATACAACACCCGGAACTAACGAAATCAGATGCCCAAAACAGTCCGGCAGTCACCGAAAGCCCGTTCCGGGCTATTCCGGCTGTTATCGACGGCAACCAAAAAATCTTACAAGGTGGTGCGGTCAAATTGCGGATGAATGACAGCCTTATTTTTAAAGGCACAATCATTCCCAAAGGAACATTAATCTTCGGTACAGCCACCATTACCAACCAACGACTTTTACTGGAGATCAAAAACATCCGGCTCAATGATGCTATTATCCCCGTCAACCTTACAGTATACAGCCTGGATGGTATGCCCGGCATCCCTGCGCCTGAAGCGGAACTTGCCGGGGCAGCTGGCGGCGGCGCTAACGACGCGGTTGAAAACATGCAGTTTCTCAGTATGGACCCGTCACTGGCGACACAGGCCGCTGCGGGCGGCATTAATGCCGCCAAGGGACTTTTTAGTAAAAAAGTGAAACGCGTAAAAGTTAAGCTAAAAGCTGGCTTTCCAGTATTGCTGAAAAATAACAGAACCTGACATTAACCTCTAAGACAACAAAAGATGAACACACAAAATTTAAGTTACCTGCAAAAGAATCTTTTGAACCTGGGCTTCGGCGAAAAACTTAACGAGGACCTGGAAAAGAATATCAAAGCCGAAAAGCCGGACTTCGAGCTGAATACCACCCAGGAATATAACCGGCAGAAAGTTGACTACACATTACATTTCAAACGCGGCGACGAAAACGAGATGTATTTTTTTAACCGATACGATGCTGCCTTGCAGGGTAAGGAAATGCAGCAAACATTTTACCTGAATAAAGGCAATGGTATCACCGCCAAAGAATCGTACAATCTGATGGAAGGCCGGGCCGTCTATAAACAATTGGAAAATAAGGATGGCGAAAAATATCATGCCTGGCTCGTCCTCGATAAAGAAAATAAAGCAGAGAACGGCAATTTTAAATTGAGGCCCTTTACAGAAAACTGGAACTACAAACCTGAACGTGCCATTGATAAAATGGCCATTGTTGGCATCGACGAACCTGGCGCACGGGAAAAGTTGCTAAAGTCGTTGGAAAAAGGGAACCGTCACCAGGTAGAAGCGGTGAAGGATGGGAAAACCGTTAAGTTGTACCTCGAAGCTAACCCGGCTGAACACCGCGTTAACCTGACCAATTATAAAGGCGAGGCACAGCAACTCGAACATTACAAAAAGCCGGAATTTAAAAAAGAGCAGAAGCAAAACGAGCAGTTGAAGGAGGAACTGCCCGGAAAAAAGCAAGGGCGGGGCGCTAAAATGAAAGTTTAATCCAAAGCCTTCCGGATAGGAAGGCTTTTTTAAAATTCGCCGAGTTTTTTGATGCAAGTTTTCAATTGTTGCTCGACATACTGTTCAAATTTTGATTCCCGTGAATCCAAAGGGGGCAAATTTTTAGAGCTTAATGCATGTAAGCGATCATCGTTGATAAGTTGAGCCACTAAATCAGCAGTGGCTTTACCATAGAAGCAATTAATAACCGTTGTCAATCGATTAAGTGGATGCGGGTAATCCTTTGTTTCGCCTCCCTGTATATCATGTTGAATTACATGAAGATCGATTAGTGCTAATAATATCCTAAAACGGTCTTCTGGCGTAATTTGCCCAAAATGTTTCTCCATTCTTAATAGCAAGGCAAAGCCGACCAGGTCGGCATGGTGCTCCCGTTGATAACTATGATTAGGGTATTCATAGCTGAGTTTTCTTTTTTCTATTTTTTCTTCAAGATCGCCATTTAAAAAATGCCCGAACTCGTGAAAAACCATTAATTTTTCCTGAATAGTCAATATTTGATAATGCACAAAATCAAGTGATCTATTCAACAGTATTTGCGGGCCGAGTGCCAGCTTGGTATATTTAAAGTGAATGTAATTTTCGGCATACAACTCCGCCATTTGGATGCGGGAAAAGGGTTTTTCAGGTATCCTTGAACAGAATTCCACAAGGTCTGGGCGCTGAACAGCAAGTTTCAGTTTTCCCAATTTATGCAAGATGTTGATCAGTGAGGAGTTGATGAAAATAGCATAAAATCGGCCATCGGGTGATCTTTTTATGCATGGGTTTAAATAGCGGTTGTCAATCGTCGTGAAATAAAAATAAGACATGAGTTTTTCCTGCAACTCTTCGGGAAGCGTAAAGGCAAATTGCACCATAATTCCCCGTATGATATGATTATAAAGCGTATCAGTAGGTGTTGGTTGCCTGTCAAAATCGTATAAGGTGGAAATAACTTCATTAGCATAATGATGCTTTAAGGCTGCTTTACGTTGTTCCAGGTCTTCCGGTTCCGCACCATACTCATAAAGGTCAGCCTTAATGATATCCGCAAACTCTTTAGCGCTATTATAACTCATTTTTCATTATATAATATCCCAAAATAGTTTAGGAATCACCCCTGAAAGATGTGTCTTTAACCGAATTATAAACGTCAAAATGTAACCCTATCTGTTTATACAGTGTAATATCTGCCGGAAGCTGGCTAATTTCCCGGTGCACTTTAACAAGTTTCAACTCCAATGTCTTCATTTCGCGGAAATGGGTGATATCATATTCCATCTGGATGTATTGTTGGATATTGTAGCTTCGAAAGTCGATATCCAACCTGTCAACGACAAAAAATTTACCCGTATATGTCCTGTTTTGAGCGGCATCCATTGGGTTTCGAACTTTAGAACGATAAATGTGATGGTCCATTTTTCCCATGCATGTGTATATTCCATCCCGGAGTTGTTCAAAGAATAATCTGTTATCAGGAGTTACAGTTGCCCGATGCTCTCCGAAATCAAACTCCCTCTGAAAATAACCATTGGCATCTATATTTAAAATTCGCAGCAGCACACCACCTTCGTTCACTTTAAATTCGGGGTCAAGCGGCTTGGTAAAGCCGCCATAGTAACCTGGTAGTTCATTAAAATATTGGTCCGAAAGCTGCCTTTTGCTGGTCACCAAAAACCAAATTAGCAGAATAACAGGTGTGCCGATGCTTACCGTATTTGCAATCAAACCAGCCCAGTCGGTGAGTACGTGTGGTATATTCATATTTCGAGAAAAATTAGGCGGCAAATAGCAATTGGGTAATACTCTTTTTACGCCCCGCAATATGGACGCGCATATACAAATTTCCCTTATCCTGACGACACCCAAAGTAATACATTTCTTTAAATACCAAAGGTTTTACTTCATGTGCAGGAATAGTTAGGTTACATCCTTGCTCAAAACCAATTTCCGGATGATAAGCTAATTCTTCCTTTTTCAGATTAGTCGTCCAAAACAAGTCAAGGGCCGTGATAATAATTGTATCCTTATGGTGATTATAAATACTGACTACCGTTCTGTTTTCCCCAGTACCATCGAAATTAATCGAACTACTTATCCTGAACCTGTCACGGTAGATTTCCCACAATTTTACTACAGCAAGTGCCGTTGAAAGCACCGCACCCCAGATCGCTAATATCGTTGTCGCAGTCATGATTTCATCTGTGATTTGATAGTTTTTAAGCAGGTTTATATTAATCAGTTAATATATAAACGGAGATAATAAAAAGCTTGCAACAGCTATATCTGAAACTTTTATTATTGCGGATCGGGATATGGCAACGCATTTATGCTTGTCCATTCTATTATCTTAAATTTGCCATCTGGTTCATTATCAACCAACCATTGCTGGGTGTCAGGATCAAATTTACCTATTGACAACTTATAATAAAATGGTTCAACAAAAACATAAACAAGCTTATGATCTTTATCAGTTGGGAGCTCCGTAATAGCTTTCCAATCTGCATCCTTAATAAGTTTCAAGAGTGAATTTTTGCGTAAGAGTATTCTGTTATATAATTCAATCTCATAAAGCTCAGTTTGGAGAGCCGCTTGCTTGTCGCCAGATATTTGTTCAAATGCATTCTCCCATTGTGGTGGATTTTTTTCGATGGATCCCAATAGTTTTTTTAAGAACAAATCATCTGCTGTCGTACCGTTATTCGCAAATGCCTGTTGTAGGTTAAGAATTTTAACAACAGCCAAACCACGGTTCTTTATATCGTCAAACAGGCTAAAAATAACGTCAAAGGTAGGTCTGAATTTTCCGATATGAGGCGAAGTATAAAAGTCCGCCAGCTTAGTGTAATAATCGGTTTGATTTTCGGAAATATCCGTAATTAGTGTTTTGAATTCCTGAAAGGTCATATTTGTATAAATAAATATAAATAAGGCGCAAAGGTAAGGATTATTCAGTCCTGATTACTGCAAATATGGTCGACCATATTCCTTATATCTTCTTTTATACGCCTGTAATTCGCATGTACTTCTGCCTGCTTAATAGTGCGCACATTTGGCAAATCTTCATAATTCTGTACCTGCCACTCAATAGCTTTGTGGTCATTCTGTATATCGCAATGAAAGGTTTTGAGTTCGATTTTGTTATCGGGATCATCGGCAATGGTGCCCACAAATTCACCCGACGACAAACTTGCTATTTTAGATGCAGGTACGGCATAATCCAGTTGTGTTGATTTGCTAACCGAAGTGTCCGTTGAATTAACAGATAGGCTTTCTTTAACCTGGTTAATTTTACCGAAACGTTCAGAAAGCTGCTTGGCTGTATCGCCGGTTACCTGTCCGCAAATAACGTTTCCAACAATATTCATAATTACCTCCGCCTGGTCCCGGCCATAATCTTTTTTCAACTGGCTATAATCCTGCACTGCTAAAGTCACAGCTACTTTATTGGAACGGGCTGTTGCAATCAGGTTATCAATACCGTTAAAATAGATCGTAGGAAATTCGTCGAAGATCAAGCTGCATTTCTGTTGATTTTTCCTATTCACCAATTTATTGATACGATTTATGTAAAGTGAAAGCACCGCACCATAAACCTGGGATTTTTGGGGGTTGTTGGCCAGACAAACGATCTTGGGATCATGGGGGTTATTGATATCCAAAGTAAAATCGTTACCGCTCAAAACATAATATAGTTGAGGCGAGGACAACCGTGCAAGGCTAATCTTTGCACTTGCGATTTGTCCCTCCAACTGTTCATAAGCCTCGTTTTTCCAGGCAGAGATAAAGGGGTTGATCAGTACTTCGATTTCGGGCTCCTGCGCCAATACCCCAAATAGGTATTTATATTCTACCAAAGATAGCTCTATAGCATGCGGCAAGGTGCAATATTTACCATTTTCATATTTTTTTAAAAACCAAATCAGTGCGGTAACAAAATTTATCGGTGACTCGACAAAAAAATCACCCTGCTTGCGTATCCACTCCCGGTTGAGTCCGAGCATTATCGTCCGGCTGGATTCGATGGCATCAGTAATGTCCGTCATTGTTTGTGGCTCCAGCGGATTGCTACGGTGCATGATCCGCTCAAAATTGATAACGTAAAACGAGCGATTGCCGAATTTCAGCAAAGTATTATAGGCTATTTTAGAAAGGTCATCATATTTAAAATCATAAATCAGCATACTGAATCCCTTTTGAATATGCTGGGTAATAATATGCCGTATGACAAAGTAGGTTTTGCCTGCTCCGGGGCCTCCTCCGACCAAAGTACCCCTGAAAGGATTAATAACATTTATCCAGCTGCGTCGTATTTTACCTTTTAAGAGATATTTAGCAGGTAGATTGATAGAATATTCGTTTTCGATCAGCCGTTCTTCCTGTGGAAACGTTTCATTTTCATTATTAAAAATATCCTTGCCCAGGTTGATTTTAAGCAAACGGAACAGCAATGTAATACCCGACAACAGGAGCAGGTAACCAAGAGTAGTCAAACTGATATACAGGCCCGCAACCAATAGCAAGCTGCCAGATAATCGCAAAATCAGGCCGCTCAAGAGGTAAAGAAGGCCACCGATGACAATGTAGGTTAAAACAGTTATCAGCCTAACCTTACCATCCTTTCTGCCCCCGGCTCCGGCTAAGGATACCAACAATAATATCAAGGCACAACATTTTCCAAAAAGAAGAGATTTAAAAATAATTAATTGCGCCAGCGGTTGAAGTAGCCGATTGACGAAGGCCGATGTCAGGTGAAATTGTTCGAACACTGCATAGCAGGTTAAATAGAAGTGAATAACCAGTACCACTAAACTAAGTAGTCGGGTGAAGTCGATGATCTTTCGGAGTGCTTGTTCGTTTTCGCCGGTTTGCATAATAATGGATTTATAAATGTTGCCCTTTACGTTTTTTCTTTTTTCTGAATTTGTTGAGTGCTGCCAGATCGTCGTTTTCCTGCCGCAACAGCGTGCCTAATAGATCCGGCACATTATACTTGTGCTTAATATGCTCTGCCGTCTCAGGGACTTGCCAGGTTATGCGTTGCGGCCGTTGCTGTTCAGGAACGAACTTTGGATCGGGCCGGAACGCGGCGCTTAGCGCATTGGCACTATAGGCTTTACCGAGGTCGCTGCCGTTAAAAACGGCCTTATTCTTTTGGTCAATAAAGGTTACTCCATAAATTCGGCCTTCCTCATTTTGCCTGAATAATACCTGGATGTCCTTTTCCCGGAGGGCATTTTGAAAACTGCTTTTACTTTGCGGTTTGGCCAGCGCTTTATCTATGGCTTTAATAAGACCAGCTTTGAGTGGTTTGCGCAGGGTTTCGTTCAACCGGAATTTCCCCTCCAGCGTTTTTAGCATCGGCTTGCCATAAATGCTGCTGGCTTTAATGGGCACGCCAACTTTATTGCCCTTGCTGTCCAGTATCCAGTAAACCAACCCGGCTTTGGCATACATTCGCGATTCTTTGGAACCACGGTCAGCCCGGATATTATATTGCTGCAACACGGCATTCAGTTCAGGGATGCTGGTAAACTTATAAATCTGCAGGGTATAGCCGAGAATATTGGTAATTACCCGCTTGGTTTCGGACTTTCCATATTCGGCCGCTGATACGTCCGCTTTTAAAGTTGGCTTTTGCTTTTGTTGTTCCTCAGCTTTCGTCAGCTTGTATTTGATTTCGATTGCTTTGCGTATTTTCTCTGATTGGTTTTGTCCCAGGTAATGCAGGCTGATCCTTTCGCCGTCCTTTTTAATATTTGTGGTTACGATGTGAATATGCGGATGCCCGGCATCGGTATGCCGGTAGATCAGGTAAGGTTGGTTTTCAAAACCGATGCCTTTCATATAGTCTTTCACAATGGCCCAGAGGGTTTCATCCGGCAAATTTTCGCCATTGGCAAAATTCAGTGAGATATGCACGGTGTTGGTTTTTGTCCGCTCGTTCCTCCCGGCCAGGTCCGTCAGTCGCAACAACTTGTCATAAAAATTCAAATCGCGGCAATCTTTATAATAACCCGCTGCTTCGATCAAACTGGCCCTACCCTGTTTGACTTTGTTCTCGTTATAATTGAGCGCGCCCATCAGGCTTTTTCCGCTTTTAATTTTTGCGACCATATATCCGCATAATGATTCATCCGTTCTTTAATCTGCCCGATAGCCGGTTCCAATTTGCTATTGATTATGCTTAGTAAATTCATCCACAAACGGGCATCTGCCGACCCGTGCGCACTATTGATGCTTCGTACTGCCTGGTTCAAATTATTCCCGATTGCATTGAGTTCCTGTCGCAGTAGGATCAATTCTTCAAGCACATCATCCATTGCCCTGTCGCGGTAAGTAACGGTAATACTTTTTTCCAGTAAGGCATTACGGGTGTACTCGCTAAACTTGCGAAACATCGTCTTTTTAAAACGGCTTTCCAGCAGTTGGAACTCAGCCGGTTTAAAACGCGTGATCACCCTGCGACTGCGGATTTCATCTTGCTTTTCCATTGGCTTAAATCGTTAAAAATGCGACTTCGAAGCATTTTTCCTGGACCGCGACCGACCCAAGGAGGTCAGCCGGCAAGATTCGTTTGTCAGACAAACGTACATCTTGCTGACTGCTCCGAAGAGGCAGTCTGAACCTGTTATCAGCAGTTTAATCGGCATTTGTTACAGTTTTATGAAGCTTCGCTTTTGTAGTCAGAAACAACTCCAACGCAGCTATATTAATGTCCTTTAGGGATTGCTCATTTTCGACACTGTAGGCCTTAATTTTCTTTAGAAGGGTTTTGGGTATCCAGTTATTGAACTGCGCTTCGGCCTCTTTTACGATTGTTTCAGCCTTAACCGGCAGCACTTCCTGGATGGGTGTTTTAGGCGGCGCTTTTTTGAGTTTGTCCGCTAAACTGCCCAGCTTATTTTTATAATCGTCCATTCGCTATAATTCTATAATTCTACACTCTCCGTTTGGCTTCTATATTTCTACCATTATATATCTATATAAATCCATCATTCTATAGGTATATCATAATAGAATTGTAGTTAACTATAATTCTATATCAGGCGCTGATCAATTCCACGACCTCACTCGCCAGTGCGGTAATTTCATCTTTTGCCTTTTGGTCGTCGCTGTTTAAAATTCCGGAAGTGATTGCCGACCGCGCGATACTAACCCGATCATGGATGATGGTTTGCAAAAGGGGCGTTTCCAAATCCAGTAAAAGCCCGGTTATATCCCTGGTGATACCTGATCGGGGTTTGATCATATTCCGTACAATGCCCGCTTTCAGTGACGGTGATTTCAACTGCGCATCTTTAATCAGCGCGATGGTGGCCTGGATCGCCATCACGTCAAAAAATCCCGCTTTGGTGGGCACCAAAATAAAATCCGAATGAAGAAAAAGTTCGGTAAGGCGGTTAGACAAATAAGGGGGCGTGTCGATGATAATCAAATCGTAATCCAATTTCCGGATATCAGCTAACTTATCGACGCCGATGATAGCCAGTTGGGGAAAATCCTCCCGTATATGGTATAAGCTGCCTTGTAAATCTGTATCCACTAAAGCGACGGACAGCTGATCCTGGAAGCATAAAGCCAAATTTATTGCCAGTGTGCTTTTACCGACTCCACCTTTTTGGTGGGCAAGTGTGATGATCTTTGCCATATTATAGAATGTTAAAAGTTTATAATTATAGATCGCTGTATAAATAGAATTATAGATAGCTAAATACACTCTGATTTTGACGGAGGCGTTTTTCCAGCTTTAACTCCTGTGTGTGATTGAATATCCAGTCGGTGGCGAGTATCTTCCAGTTACGATATGGCGTTCCTCTGGGACTTCGCCAGTCTGCCGCATCATAAAAGCTATAAAAGGCAACCGCTTCAGTGGTATAACCTTTCTGATCAAAATAGATTTCGACCAGGACAGGTTCCGGTGGCATTTCAAAACCAAAGCCGTTTTGGGTGGACGGCTTTGGTCTGTGGCCCGGTTTCAGGTTTATTCTGCGTGCCTTTCGTTTCATGCCGGCTTTAATTGGGTATCCAGTTTACCGGAACTCATCAACTCCTGGATCTCATGGAGATTATAATAAGTAACCCCGCCGAGTTTCTTAAAAGGGATGATACCTTTATCACGCAGGTATTGTAATTTGCCATCACTAAGCCGCAGCATTTTTTTGACATCCACGGCCTTCAGCCATTGCTGCGCCGGTACACCGGCAGCTTCCTTTAACAATTTCTTCACGTCACTAACGAGCGAATCCTTGAAGTCCAGTAAGTCCTGGACGGTGACCAGTTGATCGCGCCGGATCGATGGCCTGTTGGTTGTTTCGTATCCTCTTTCCATATTTCATTTTATTGGGGTAACAAAAATGATAGTCCGGGGAATAGTTATTTCATTGGTGCTACATGAGGTTGGTGTTTTATTTTTTAGCACGGTTTGTAAGAGATAAAAAGGTAATTTTAGTTTTTAAACCTAAGTATCAGATTTACAATGTGTACGCTTATCGAAACCGGCAGCTTTAATGAGTTTTATGATTACAATAAAAAACTCATTTACGGCAATCGCTTGTCGTTTTACCATTTGATCAAGATGATACAGCAGGTCAATGAAACCAAAATAGGGCCTTACACTGCTTACAATATCATTAATGATGAAGGAGCAAATGTTTTAGCCGTTTGGACGGATGGCATATATTATTTATACGGCACTACATGGACAGAAGAAATACTGGATAAGCTGACTGAAAAAATAGATCTTCCTAAATTCAGAAATTTTACTTTTTCAGGCACAAGGGAATTGGTGCTTGATTTCTTTGCCAAAACTGATAGGCCCTATACAATTTACAAAGACAGATTATTATATGAATGCACCCAATTATTGCCTATTAAAGGAGTCATTCCAGGTGTGGCTATTAAGTCTTCAACCGATGATTTAGAAGAACTGGCCGAAATGGTTTACCATTTTGGGTTAGAAGAATGGGGTGAAAGGGAGGGCAGAGACATGAATCATGCCAGGCAATTAGTCTGGGGCGGCATTTTAAGTGGTAACATATGTGATTGGGAAGTAGCTGAAGAAATTACCACAATCGGTCAGATAATTGATATGGAAACACGTTTGCCCATAATTGGTAGTCTATATACTAAGCCAGATAAAAGAAAAAAGGGCTATGCATACGCTTTCGTCCATGAAATAGTAAGTCAATTATTAAAAGGAGGCTACAAGAAATGTGGTATCATTTCAGACGCCACAAACGACACAACTAATAAAATATTTAAAGAAATTGGTTTCGTAGAAGTAGCTAAATATATTTCCGTTAATATTACGCCCATACATCAATGATAGGCATTTGCAAACTTTGTTTACGCGAAAAGGAATTGATCGGCAGATCGCACATTTTGCCCAACTTTATGTATAGTGGGATGAGAGATGACAGCGGCCGCATGTATGTAATTTCATCGACTAATCCGAGACGGCCACGTATTGTGCAATCAGGTGCTTATGAACGACATATTTTTTGTTCAGATTGCGATAATAATATACTTGGTAGCCTTGAACGTTACGCCAGTAACGCGCTTTACCGAAAAAACTACTTGGAGGAATCGGATGAGTTTCATCAGGTTAAAGCTGGCCCGGATGCGGAATATATTTACTGTACAAGTTTAGATTATTTGAATTTCAAGCTATTCTTACTTTCTCTGCTTTGGCGGGTAAGTATCTCAGAAGAGTCAGCGTTTGAGAATGTAAAACTAACACCTGAAGCCGAGGAGTTTTTGCGAAGGTCAATCCACGACCATCGGTTTATGCCGCCATTAATGTATCCATGTGCTTTGACTGTGAATGCGGGGCCAGAGGCACAGGCAGATAAAGACTTCGTAGTGGTGGAAAATGTTTCGGAAGGAATAGTCCGGCTATATATTAATCAGTTCATATATACATTTTGCGTAACACCCCAAGCCATTGACGAGGCTGCGGCACATTGCACGATTCAGCCAAACAATGAAATGATTATTTTAAAAGTCCCTATTGTTCAATGGGAAAGAATTCGGTTATCAATATTGGAGGCTATGGTCAGAGCCAGCCGGCCGCACTTAGGCTCCGAAGATGAGCATCAATAATGCACCTACAAATTCGCATTTTGCTTCGTTATTAAAGGGGCCACAAATTGTGACCCCTTTAAGGTGTCGCAAAATGCGACACCTCATCCTTTTAACTTAAAACCGACAGGTTCACGAGGCTCATTCCTTTGCCCGATAAGTTGTTTTAAGGCCTGAAATAAAGCCCGAATATCGTCGTCGTGCTGAACAACTAATTTCTCCAACTGTTCAAATTTCAATAACAGGTCCTTCTGACTAATCAGCATTTCACGAAATTTCACAAACACTTCGATGATTTTAATACTCATGGTTATAGCTTGCTGGCTATTTAACACACTCGAAAGCATAAGTATTCCATGCTCAGTAAATGCGTATGGTGCATAGCGCCTGCCGCCCCGTTTTGAGGTCGCAAATTGCGACCTCAAAAATTCAAATTCATCATTTGTAAGGCGGAACATAAATGCTTCCGGAAATCTGAGTGGATTTCTATTAACTTGTTCAATAAGCCTTTTTGTTTCCACGCCATACATTTCCGCTAAGTCTTTATCCAGCATTACTTTAATTCCGCGGATCAAATATATTTTTTCGGCGATTTCTTTATCGCCCATGTTTAGCTCGTTCATAATTTTGCTTTGCTGTTAACTTTGGAGGTCACAAATTGTGACCTCCAAAATGATAGTGAAAAACTGATTTTGTTGCCGGGTTAATGATTGTTGGTATGATCGGTTACTGAGGGACGATTCTCAATGATTTTTTTAAGCCTGCCCATATCATCACTGATCTTTTTCATCAATACACGGGCATATATCTGCGTGGTGGCGATTTTGGTATGTCCCATCATTTTACTGACCGTTTCTATGGGTACGTTATTGGATAATGTGATTGTGGTGGCGAAAGTATGCCGTGCCACGCCGAAGGTGAGCACCTTTTTGATGTCGTTCCTTGTCCCGATCTCTTTGAGATAACTGTTTACTTTTTGATTGGAAATACGCGGAAAAAGCGTTGCTGTTGCTAATGACCGCGGGCAGTTACGGTAAAGATCAAGTATGACCTGCGCAGTGGGCAGGATAGGGATATTTGTCGGTTCGTTGCTTTTCTGCCGGAACAGTTTGATCCATTGGTCGCCATCCTCACCGATAGTGATATTCGTTTCCTGCAAATTCATCAGGTCAACAAACGACAGCCCGGTATAACAGCTAAAAACAAACAGGTCACGTACCATGTTCAGGCGCCCGATAACGAACTCCTTATTTTCTATGGCCTTTAATTCCGCCTGGGTCAAAAATGCGGTTTCTACTTTCTTGTAGCGGAATTTGTAATTTTTAAAAGGGTCTTTAGCTATCCAGGTAAGTTTCAATGCCAACGTGGTCATTTTACGCAAACGAATAAGGTGCTTCATCACGCCGTTATTGTTCATTGCTTTTTGATGGTCAGTTTCCGGTTTGTGATTGCGCAAAAAGGTTTCGAAATCAATGATGAATTTATAATCGATCTCGTGGATATACATATCTGCGACTTTCAGTTTTTCCTTAAGGAATTTTTCCAGATAGCGCCGTGTCACTGCATAATGCTTTAATGTGCTCCATTTTAAAGAGGCGGACGCAGTTTCATAATGGTAATCCATCAACCGGCTCAGCGTGTAACGTTCCTCCATATCACTTTCACCGAGAAATAGTGATTTGATCGTTTGGGCTGTGATCAGCTTGCCGCCCAGCTGCATTTCCTTATAAAGGTTACTCAGCGTTAGTTTAACTTCATCCAAATAGGCATTGGCTTCCCTCGTTTCTTCCTTGTTTCCTTTGATATTACCTTTGCCAAAATCCCACGAATTAACATCGACCACTTGCTTCAGCGCTATAAAGCACCGTTCCTTGTTTACAGTAACACAGGCATAAACAGCCGTTTTTCCGTCCCTTGCTTTTTCTTTTTTGATGGTAAAGAATACCCCGAATGATTGTGATGTCTTCATTTTTAATAATTTTTTAAATGATTAATAAATAAATTACATCCTGTTTTTTGCTCTTTTTCCAGGCATTCAGATCGGTTCAATTGCTTTTTCAGGTCCGATTTTACCCACGTAATATATTGTATAACAGCGTATTGAAGCCGATCCGTACACCTAAATTAAAAACTTAAATCAGGTAGACGGATAGGTGTTCAGAATTCCGGTTTTCTTTGAAGTTACTTGAGGGGGAATAAAATAAAAAACCCTCTAAATCAGCAATTTAGAGGGTTGGTGTTGTGGCTTGATGCCTGAAAAGTGCGCCCACCTGGGCTCGAACCAGGGACCAAAAGATTATGAGTCTTCTACTCTAACCGACTGAGCTATAGGCGCTTTTTGAGTCGAAAGTCTTTAGTCTAAGTCCTGAGCCGGATCAGGTATTTCTTTTACACGACTCAAGATTTTCGATTTGAGACTATCGAGGCTGCAAATGTAGAAAATTTCTGTTTATCGTAAAACGGAAATTTTAGCTTTCGGCAGAATTAATGGGTTTCACTTTATTCCATTATTCAGCCAGCCGCAGCTGCCAGCTTTCCCGTATTTTGCCGGCGTCGCGGAATTTGGCCAGCAGCTCGGGCGGTACGCTTTCCAAAAAATAGGGCAATGCGGTTAGCTGCTCATAATTTACCTCAGCCTTTCGTTCAACCACAAAACCCTCGTCTTTAAAAAACGCCTCAGCCTGTTCAAAATTTTCAAATTTATTTTGTTCGATGTTATGCCGCTCAAAAAAACGTTTCAGCTCGTCGTCGGACGTGTTACGCTCAATTTCCGGCCGTTTAACATAAATATCGCCCGTGATCCAACAGCCGCCCCGCTGTTTCAACTGTTGATGAATGATGCTGCAAAGCTTCCGTTTTTCGCCGGTATCCAGGTACACCAGCAATCCTTCGTTTACAATAACCAATTCGCCGGCGCCGAAATGGGCGACAGCGGCCGCAAATGCATTTTCATCCAAGGCGTTTAAAGGCAGTAGTTCCAGCTTGCCTTTTATTTCTCCCCGCCCTTCGGCCAATTGCTCCACCAGATGCCTTTTGGTTTCGATAAGTTCGGGCAAATCGGTATCGATATAATGCACATAGCCGCTCAAAACGGCATCCAGCCCGCGCCAGGAAAAACCGGATGAAAGCTCAAGTGTATTTTTGGCGCCCAGGCTGCTTAGCAGGTTGTTGATGCTCCAGTACCGTTCTTCAAAATGTAATATACGCCCCCATAAGGTGCTGTCCCGAAGGGAATAATCAGGCACGTACGGTTCGGGCGACGCCATCAGCCGTGCGGCCTCAAAGGCAAAGGGTATTTGTGTAACGCCCTTTAACATCGCCAGCGCTTTTGCCGATGGGCTGATAGAACTGAAATCGCGATCGTGATGTGCCGAATCTGCCATCATTTTTGAATATTTGCTGCAAGATAGCCCATTTATGCAGAACATTAAAAACATCATATTCGATTACGGCAACGTTATTTTTACGCTCGATTTTAACCGCAGCAAACAAGCCTGGGCTGACCTGGGTATTGATAACGCCGATACCTTTTACAGCCACAAAGTACAGGATAAAATTTTTACCGGCTTTGAAACCGGTGATGTAAACGCTGCGGAATTCAGGGCATATATCCGAAAAACGGTGAATGATCCGGGGCTAAGCGATGAACAAATCGACCAGGCCTGGAATAGCCTGCTGGTAGGCGTAAAAGAAGGTAATCACGAGTTGCTGCTCAGCCTTAAGCCAAAGTATCGCACTTTTTTACTCAGCAATATCAATCCAATCCATTACGATTACATTATGAACTACCTTAAAAACGATTTCGGCTTTGAGGGGAATGACCATTTGTTTGAAAAAGTTTATTATTCGCACCTTATCCGCAAACGCAAGCCAAACGCCGAAATATTTAAACAGGTACTGGACGAAAACAACCTGGAGCCATCCGAAACATTATTTATAGATGATAGCCCCCAGCATATCGGAGGGGCCAAAAAGCTTGGGCTGAATACGTACTTGATGACTGCCCCGGATAATATTCAGTTACTTTTTGCGCGGGGAGTTAGGTGAAAGGTAAAGGCAGAAAAAAGAGGTGAAAGGCTAAAGGTAAAAGGCGAAAGGCAGAAAAAAGAGAAAGTGGTGCTGAACTTGTTTCAGCATCCCACATGCTAAATATCGAAGCGGCAGGTGACCCGCAGACAGGTAACCAACACGCCGGCCAACTGTTAACGGGCTACCTGTATGATAAGGTGTTGAAACAAGTTCAACATGACGTCCACGAAAAAAACATTTCGCCTTTCGCCTTTAACCTTTCACCTTCCTTCTCTTCATTTCCTTCACAATCAAACTCAGCTCACGGCTCATCTGCCCGGCAATGGCAGTATTCTCCTGCGCCCTGCGGAACAGGTAAGGCAGTACTGCCTTTATCGGCCCATATGGCACATATTTAGCCACATTATATTTAGCGTCGGCCAGGTTGAAGCTGAGGTTATCGCTCATGCCCAGTAATTGCGAAAAATAAACGTGCGGGTTTTGGTGGTCGATGTTTTTACGGTCCAGCAGTTCAGCCAGCAGGCGGCAGCTATCTTCGTTATGGGTGCCGGCCACAAAGGCAATCTGGTCGATATGATCGGTGCAGTAGTCTAATGCTGCATCATAATCCCTGTCCGATGATGCCTTATCCGGCTGTATAGGCGAGACGTAACCCATTTCGGCTGCACGCTTGCGCTCTTTTTCCATATAAGCGCCCCTAACGAGCTTGGCGCCAATGATAAAGCCCTCTTTTGCGGCGATCTTGTGATCGTTTTTGAGCGACTGCAGTTTATCGTGGCGGTACAGCTGGTAGGTATTGTAAACGATGGCTTTTTCTTTATTGAATTTGCGCATCATGTCCAGCGCCAGCTGATCGATGGTGTCCTGTATCCAGGTTTCTTCGGCATCTATCATCACCGGGATGCCTGTTGCATGGGCCTTTTCGCAGATGGCTAAAAAACGGCTCTTTGTTTTTTGCCATTGCTGTTCGTCTTCCGCAGTTAAAGGTGTTTTAGCGTCCAGCTTTTCCAGCAGGGTAAAACGGGCGATGCCTGTTGGCTTGAATACGGTGATAGGAATGGCAGGCTCTTTTGCAGCACGGCGGATGGTGCGGATGATCTCTTCGCACGTGTTATCAAAAACCTGCTCGTCGTCTTCACCTTCAATCGAATAGTCCAGAATTGTGCCTACATGTCCGGCATTCAGGCTTTGAATTGTTTTTTCGCATTCGCGGATGGTTTCGCCCCCGCAAAAATGGCGGAAGATGGTGGCTTTTATCAGCCCCTTAATGGGCAGGTGTATTTTAACCGCGAAGTTGGTGATGGGAGGGCCGATTTTTACTAAAAAGTTGACGTTGATCACCTTAAACAGCCAGTAGGCACGTTTGAGGTCATTATCGGAGGAGTGCCGGAAAGCGATCTCCGTGTTTTCGAAGGAAAGTTGGTCAGTACCTTGGTTCATTTTTTAGTTCATAGTTCATGGTTCATGGTTCATAGCCGATAGTTCTTTTACCATGAACTATGAACCATGAACCATGAACTAACAGCCCGCTTCGCGACAAAAATATAAATTGCCACTTAACATTTATCATTATTGCAACAATAGTTTAATTTTGGCGCCGCATGATACAGTTTAAAGTCGAAGGCGAGTTTATACACCTGATACAATTATTAAAGGCAACCGGCTTAGTGCAAACCGGGGGCGAGGCGCAAATAGTTGTGACAGAGGGCCAGGTAATGTACAACGGCCATGTTGACTACCGCAAACGGCTAAAAGTAAAGCCCGGCGATACCGTGGAGTTTAACGGAGAGGTGATTAGAGCTTTTTAAAGACAGTGTTATAATGCTTTTAAAAGCGGCGGGCGGTGCGGTTCCCCTCTTGAGAGGGGTGGAGGGGTGTGTTAACAAGCATGCTGGCTAACACACCCCCGCCACTACACATTCTAACGCACCCCCTCTCAAGAGGGGAGTCTTAATTCGTCAATAGCTAAATACGATTAAAGAAATTATTTATGAATTTTATCCAAAGCGACGGCTACCCTATATTTTTCGAGAACAGTTTGCAGGAGCTTGCCCGTTTTGCGAAGCAGGCTAACTATTCGCGCGTGTTTATTTTGACCGACGAAAATACCGGCGAGCATTGCCTGCCGCTGGTGCAAAAATATTTTGAAGGTGAGGGTAATTACGACCTGATAGAAGTGCCTTACGGGGAGGAAAATAAAAACATCGATACCTGTACCGGCATCTGGAAACTGCTGATCGATTTCGGCGCCGACCGCAAAGCCCTGATGATCAACCTGGGCGGCGGGGTTATTACCGATATGGGCGGTTTTGCGGCTTCCACCTTTAAACGCGGGATCGACTTTGTGCAAGTGCCCACCACGCTGCTTTCGCAGGTGGACGCCTCGGTGGGAGGGAAGACCGGCATCGACCTGGATGGCGTAAAAAACATCATTGGCACCTTTACGCAGCCAAAGGCGGTATTTATTTCGGATGAGTTTTTAAAAACGCTGCCCCCGCGCCAGGTGCTGAGTGGCACTGCCGAAATGCTGAAACACGGCCTCATCATGGATAAGGCCTACTGGGAGGCGCTAAAATCCAGCGACCTTAGCCAACCGCAGGGCGAATTGATCTACCGCTCCGTCGAGATAAAAAATGAAGTGGTAAAGATAGACCCCTTCGAAAAAGGCCTGCGCAAGGCGCTAAACTTTGGCCATACCATCGGCCACGCGGTGGAAACGCACTCTCTGCTGAATGATAAAGACCCGCTTACCCACGGCGAGGCCATCGCGATGGGCATGATCTGCGAGGGTTATCTATCTTACAAAAAAGCCGGCTTAAGCAAAGCTGAACTGGACGAAATTGTTGAAGTGATCACCGGCCTGTACCCCAAATACAAGCTCGCGGCAGCAAACTTTACTGAATTAGGCTACCTGATGCAAAAGGACAAGAAAAATGAGTTCGGCAGGATCAATTGTACGCTACTGTCGGCCATCGGTACGTGCAAGCTGGATAATATTTGCACCGAAGAGGAATTATTTGCCGCGCTTGAATACTACGCGGCGTTGTAACAAAATCCAACATTTTTTCCGTGTGGATGCGTCTAAATTTGTATCGTTCCGATACAAGCGATACAAGCCGATACAAAGCGAAACAGAGCTGATTATGAACGACTTAGGTACTGACATAATTCTGTCACTGACAAACGCGTGTCACCACTTTTACCGGATTTTGCTGTTTCGTAGACACGCGATACTTAACGCCTCCCGCAGACAGGTAAAGATTCTAGGTCGGGCCTATTTGAAAATTTTTTCAGGTATAGGATGTTTTTTCAAAAACTCCGTAGCTTTTCTGTCTTTTTCCTGGAAATAGGCCGACTTTGAATAACGGGCAACAGCTTCCGATTCTGCATTTTCAGCCGCCGGCTTTGACGGGTTCGTCATGTTTTTTTCGGTAGTCATATTAATTTGCTCTTTTAACAAAGTTAACCATTATTTCCTTTTTATCAGGAAGGCTTCATAATTTTTCCCTTTTTCAAACGGTAGCCATTCGCCTTTGTAATAAGCGGCCACTTCAAAAACCGGACCTATCTCCTGCCAAAACGCAGCTATTCCCATTTGATAGAGGCGCGTACGTGAAGCTGTGCTACCCTGCGCGAAAACAAATGCAGCAGGATGCTGTTTTGTAAAATCAATTACGGTATCGGCAACTGTGGCTAAAACTTTTTGCCGGTCGGCATTATTTGTCGCAATTTTGTCGTCCACATCCCCTCTTTCATCGTCCCAATCACCAAAACCAAGATTATATATACGTTTAGGAAATTCTTCTATCAACCTGTACCGGACCACTTTTTTAACAGTCCCTTTTGGCCCCTTACTGAAAAACTCATAGTAATATGCTTCGGGTAATCGTCTATATGAATATTTCTCTTCTTCCATGTCCGGTAAAAATAAATATTCAATCCTTTTATCCAATAAAGCCTTGCGTCAATCTTCACTGCCGCCTGCATACTTGCGGCCCTTCAGAGAGATAATCGAGTCAAAGGCTCCAGGCATAGTTAATCCGAAGTGGAACACTTCGAACAGCGGGATCATTCATTTTTAAAAGAGATAGGCTAAGTGTTTAGATATTTGCCATTTTAGAATTTAGAATAAAAATAAAAAAGCAATTAAAACATTGTTTTTTAACATCTCCAGCTATTTGTGCCATTCCAAACCACAACCAGTTGTGAGATGTTTCAAAAGGAAATAGCAAATCAAGACATCTAATTAATAATGTCGAACAACTTCTTCGGAAATTTCGTCAACCACCTAAGATTTAGTTTTTCCCATAACTCGGCTGGTATTGAGTTGATGAGAGTGCGAGCTTTTGTATCATAAAACACTTCCCATGTGCTATATTGTTCAACAATCCATTTTAAGTGGTAAAACTTTAATTCAGAACAAATAAGAGGCTTTGATTCTTTGTCGATAGTCGCAGAATAACATTTGGTCAGGTCAAAGTGTTCGAATGCTATTATTGTGATTTTATCACCGTGAGTTTTTAAAACGATATCCCCGTCTGAAATACCGATAACTTCCCAACCTTTGTCATTGACAGGTAAATTATTAAACATGTTCCGTTGGTTATGGGTTTGATGGAGTTCCCAAGGCTGCGAGTCATTCTTTTTTAAAACTGCGTCTATCATAGACATTAAACTATTAAAATCTGCGAGCGTAAAATTAAATCCGACCTCCTTTAGCTTGGGGGATTCTATCCATTGAAACGCCTGTTTGGAAAACTTTTTAGCTGATGTTATTATCATTCCGTCACTTACTCCACGAGCGAATGCCGATGCAAAAATTAATTTTACAACATCTATACCCTCTGTTCTGCCGGGAGTTCCTCTTCTTTTAACTTGAATTAGAAGTGGTTTATCTCCAATTAACGCAATTAAGTCTGTTCCGTCATCACCACTTTGTCCAACGTGACGAACCTCGCACTCGAAAAAATCCGAAAGAACCGATCCGACGTAAAGCTCAAACTTTTTTGGATTCATATTATAGAGTTTAAGCTGATCGTTATAAATTTCATGCGACAAATGGGAGATAGAAGGAGTTTCTGAATCATAGTCAAATCTTTTAATGAAAGGAATTTCGTAAACCGGAGGACACCAGGTATTTGTATTTTCGCATCTCCAAAAACCACAATCAGGGCATATATTGTAGACTTTTCCTACCCCGTCTTCATCTGGAACTCCGCTAACATCGATCTCCTCTAAATTCATGTTGCAAACAGGACAGAATTTAGTCTGTATGCGAAAACATATATTTCGCTTTCGTTTGCCGCGTTCTTTTTGCGCTATCCATGTCGGCAAAATTTCGTAATATGAATTTTTCCATTCCGAAAATAACCCCCATGTGTCAAAGCGAAGGCTAACTATTTTCTTTCCTTTAATCATTAATTCTTGACATCAATGGACTTAAAAATCAAGCCTCTTATTTACATTTTTTGAATCCAACGGTACTCTGCGCCTTTTGTAGTCCACTGGAATTTCCACATTTCACCCGTTTCGTCATTTATGAGATAAAATTGGTACATGCTAATGAGTGGCTGAACAGTAAACTTTTCGGTTTCAGTAGTTGAAAGTTCGTTCGGATTAATCACCCACGATGATATATAATTAATGCCTTGCACACTGTATTGGCATTGCCACAATTTGCCTGTAATCCTGTCGAGAAGTATAAACGTCCATATATTTTTAGTTTTTTCAAGCGTATATCGGTTTTCTTTTACGTTGTTCGGCGTGACCTCTGGACAAACTAAAAACTTTTGCCCATCATTTTGGATTTGATATACCTCTCCAGTTTTTGTATTAAGCCTCAATTGGTTGTTAATGTTATCCGTCTGGTACAATTTATATGTTTGGGCGCGAACAACTAATCCAGATGATACCATAAAAGCGATGAGTAAAAATTTCATACTTTCTTGTGGTTTATACTTTAAGGTTTTATTTTCCGATGACTACCGTCTATAAAGCTTCCATTGAGCTGTTTTTAAATTTATACGCCCGTAGCCGAATCTCATTGCGATTGAAAAGTATATTGTGACTATGGTACTAAACAAAACCTGAAAGTCAACTTCTGTATACTTAATAAAAGTTATATGTTCATTTAAGTATTTTATTGATAGCATAAACCAAATGGGTACGATAAAACCACTTACAATTTCATTAATCTTTGTGATCGAGACACCATCTGCACTTATTCGAGTCTTGTTTAATGGTCCTGTTACATAGTCTTCTAACATGTCCGAATGGATTTCCCAATGCTTTTGCGAGGCTCGGCTTCCAATATTAGTAAGTAACCAGGCTAATGAGGTCAAGAATCCTATGCACACAACAAAATAAAGAATTTGAGGAGATTCACCGTACATTCTCGATCCTGAAACGGCAAAGTAGCCGGTAAATGAAGCGATTTGGAATGCCCAATAATAGTTAGCACGCTTCCAATAATTTTCAATTGCAATATTCCGTGAACTCAAGGCTATCCCATGCATTTTTTGAATCTCGTCGCTTGATTTATCTTTTATATACAACATTGTATATTCACCTTTCGACAGTTCTGGGAGTTGAAGATCAACTTTACTATATATGAATAATAATACTGCCTTAAAACATTGCTTTATTCGGGTTAAAAACCTTTTCATTGCAGGTACTTTATTTTGTAAATGACTTGGGGTGCTTTATGTTGTTTAGGTTGATTTTCAGATTAAATATAATGACAATCTTCTGATTTTCAAATATTGGTGATAAATTCTTTCCCTCCGCCCGGTTAAGCGTCCATGCTTAACCGAAAATAATTGCGAGTGTCTACACTTGCGAAAACGGCAAGATGAGAAACAAAAAAAGCCTCAAGACTTTTGACTTTTTATCAGGTAGAGGGAAGGCGCGAAATGTGGAACTTTTTGGAAGATTTGGGGGAGCGAAATAAAATGCTCCCTATGTAGAGATTTTTCGTGGTGGGATTACAAGACCCCAACTTACGCTATACCCTATTCTATCTACAATTCTTGGTAAAGTTATACAGGTAAACGCCTTGATTTGGCCAGATTTAATAATTTCGTTAATCAATGACAAATTTGCCCATCCATCTTTTGATGGACTGGGTATTAAAATAGTCGCGGTAGTTGTAACTTCGATAGCCTTTAATTTAATATTAACTAAAAAGGCTATTCGCTGATTACCGTCTTGCAAAATAGAAATTCCGGTCGGTCTTATTGCTTCTTTTTCAAGCCAGTTAAGGGGAACTTGACACGGATAGTCTTTCTTTCCTGCTATCACATTTCTAATCAAAGCGCCATTTTCAGAAAAAACGAATTCGTACCCCCACCAAACAAAACACAAGAGATATGCTGATTTAAGTAATGCCAAGCCTATTTTTTTATCGTCAAATAATGGAACCTGCACCGTCAATGTTTTTGCCTTCTTGGAATGTAGTCTATCGAAAAATTCGGAATGTTTCTTACTGTACTTTTTTAGATTCTCATGAAACTGTATGTTCGTTTTTCCATTTTTACTTAGAGCCAAGCCAGGGACAGCTGTTCCTGTTTCCTTATCGACTACATGAACTTTAAGAGAAATTCCGGCATTCGTTTTTGTTTTATCAACGGCAAAATTTAATATTTTTTCTAATTCAGCTTCACATATTCCTGAATCATTATTGCATTTTTTACATGTAATTATCTTATAGGTTCCTCCCACCGATTGAGGTGGCAGATGGTCTAAGGAAAATTCAGAGGTTCCGATTACACCGGAATTAGTTTTTATAAAGTGGCTTTTAAGGCAAAGTGGGCAAAGATAAATTCCATAAAGTATCAATTTATGATATTCGCCGGAAACAATTTTTTGGATTTCAGGAATGTAATCTATCGAAGTTTTGCTATACATGCCCAAATGTTCATTGTATATTTCTTCGGTAATCCCTTTAGGAAATATTTGGCTAAGGTACTTAGGTGTTTCCATGTTTATTACGGTATCGCACCACCAACGGCTGTTAGAAATTTTTAAACTTATTTAATCACGGCGTGTAACGATCTCAATCGTTTGTAATAATCTTCTACCATAGCGATAAGCTCATCATGAGTAGTTACATTTATGGTAGCAAAATGCTTAGCAAGTTTTCCTCGAATAAATTCTGTACGCCGTTCATCTAAGCCTATTATTAAGTCCATTTGAAACTTATTTTCAAACAGCCCGGCTGCTTCAAAATCGACTTGGTAACTTGAAGCTTGCATGAGAGCCTTAAGCGAGTATGGTGTAAAATACTGATGATGTTTGGGGTCATACTCAAAAAAGATGTCGTGCCGTTTTATTTCACTGATGGATGCGGCACTGTAGCCTGGAAACGCCGCTGGTAGCGTAAAATCGGGAATATGATAAGCTGACGTTTTAGAAACGTAATATCTCCTTTCGTAAATCTGCTCACCGAAAACGTCCCGCGCGAGAAAGAACTTATGTTGGTTATAAAACTTGTGCAATACTGGTCGTTCAAAAGCCTTTTTATTACGCCTTTCCAAGTCCCGGATGATTTTTACATATTGGTGAAGCGATTTTTCAATTTCAAGAATTTTATTTTCTGACATCCATGCGTAATCAAACGCTTGAGGCGATTTGATAAAATCTTTGGAAACAATTTTTGTTCTACTAAAATAGTACTCTACATCCTTACTAAATCGGCTGTAGTGAGTAAACGTACTTTTGAAATTATTTCCAAATGCTTCAAGCGTTTTTGGGTTAATTTCCAGTATTGATAAATCATCTAAAATCTCTTTTCGCCAAGCTCGAACTAACCGCCTACTTGTTGAAACTATTCTTAAGTCCTTTTCATCTTCGGAAAATGGTAAAGTAGCATTGTAAAGAGAACTGGTATTTTCGGATTGAACAATATCCTTTTTGCATAAGATTATTGGAATTGATGAAAGCCGAAAATTAGACCCGGAAAAAGATTCATCAATACCTCTCAACCACTCACATAAATTTGATTGATATTTATTATTCGCTATTATATCGTCTACGATGATTAAATCGATATGTTGTGTTATGCCCTTGCCTAAAATATTATTTAAGGTAAACTCTTTCGCCTCGTAAATGTCATCAATCCCTATAATGTTGTTATGACAAGTCAGGCCGTTGGCCACCATTTTTTTCGCCAATACTTCATTGTATCGAGTATCGCCAACAATAAGTATCTTCATTGTTCCTAATTTTATTAGCAAATTTAAACATAAAATTCCAACGATTTTTAAGTATAAAAACGATAACTTATTCACAATGAACCTTATTTCAATAGGCACCCAAAAATGCATCTGCGGGATGTTTGAATAAAAGTCCGCTGTCCGTAGATTGCTCGAACTGCTGCTCCTCGCTATTGGTAGCTTGCCAGGAGCGCTTTCCGTCTCCGACTTCGGACGATTATGCTCGCAGTTTGTAACTGCAATAACGAAATATAAAAATAACCCAACCTGCCGGCGAAAATAAATGATGCTTGCTATCTTTGGATATAAGCTAATCAATTGGCATTATGGAAAAAATTGCATTTGAAGTAGATGACCGCGTGGCAAAAGCCCGGAAGGAGGCGCCAGCTGAAAAAAGAAGGGATATTGCAACTAAAATGAATATCAGGATAACACGCGAGCTGTTTGATTATGATAAACAGGGCTTTGAGCAATACCTGGAGCAACTGCGGAATAACATGGCCGAAAGGGGCCTTACACAGGAGATACTGGATGATATTTTAGCAGAGGGCTAACCAAAAGACTTACGAAGTTTTTGAAACTTCGTAAGTCTGATAGTTCTTTTACCACGCACCTTTCGCCTTTTCCCTTTCGCCTTTCACCTCTCCTCACTCACTCCTCAACGTCTTCACCGGGTTCATCAACGCAGCTTTCATCGCCTGGAAGCTTACGGTCGCAATGGCAATGACCACCGCAGCTAACCCCGCCAGCGCGAATATCCACCATTGAATGGTGATGCGGTATTCGTAACCCTGCAGCCAGTTATGCATGATGAGCCAGGCAGTTGGGAAAGCGATGAGGCAGGAGATGATTACCAGCTTTAAAAAATCTTTGGATAACAGTCCCGCCAGACCGGTAACGCTTGCGCCCAGCACCTTGCGGATGCCGATCTCTTTTAAGCGGCGCTCGGCGGTATAGGCGGCGAGGCTGAAAAGGCCCAGGCACGAAATAACGATGGCCAGCGAGGCAAAAATCCCCGACAGCTTGCTGGTTTGCACTTCGGTAGCAAACATCTCGTTAAACTGATCATCCACAAAGCGGTATTGAAAGGGGTATTGCGGGTCGTCCTTTTTTACTACAGCGGCAATGGCGGCCAGCGTTTGCTGCGAGTTGCGGCCGGGTTTGATGTGTATGTAGGCGAGGTTATCGTCCACGTGGACGGGGTGCTGGCAAAGCAGGATGAGGGCCGGGGCGCCGGCCCAGTACATATCACCAAACTGGTAATCATCCACTACCCCTATTATCCGTAAGTTTTTAAATTGCTTGTCGGGCATGTCCCGCGGCGACTGGATAATCTTACCTACTACGCCGTTGGTATCGATTCTTTTGGCAAACGACTTGTTTATAATGGCTTCCGCGGTATCAGCGGGGGTGCCGTTAAAATCATGCCCCGCCCATAGATGCATGCCCATGGTGGATATAAAATCGGCAGTAACATTGCGGAAGGTGACCCCTAAATTCAGGCTTTGAGGCTTGCCCTGCCAGTTAAAACGGTTATCCAAATTACCGCCGTACAGGGCCACGTGGTCGGTAAGGGTTGCATTGTCGATCAGGCCCGTGCGCAGCAGGTCCTGCCTGAAGGCCGCAAAATCCCGGCGGAAATCGTGTTGCATATCCACCTCGAGCAGGTTATCCTTATCAAAACCCAGGTTGCGGTTTTTTACATGCTGCACCTGCATAAAAACCACGATGGTGCTGATGATAAACACCACCGAAATGCCAAACTGCAGCACCACCAGCCCCTGCCTTACAAATGCCGCCCCGCCCGATTTGATACGAAGGCCTTTGAGCACTTTCACCGGGTCGAACGAGGAAAGGTACAAGGCCGGATAGCTGCCCGCTAGCAGGCCGCAAAGCAGCGTAAGTGCAACTGCGGCAATTAGGTGTGAGGGGTTAAGCCAGCCCATTTCCAGCTGTTTTTGTACCAGTTGGTTAAAGGCAGGCAGTACCAGCGCCATAAGCCCGACGGCCAGTGCCATGGCCATGGCCGACATCAATACAGCCTCGGCAATAAACTGCCAGATCAGCCGCTGCCGCCCCGAGCCCAGCACCTTGCGCACGCCGATCTCTTTGGCGCGTTTCTCGCTGCGGGCGGTGGCCAGGTTCATGAAATTGATACAGGCGATGAGCAGTATAATACCGGCGATGATGCCCATCAGCCGCACCTGGGCAATGCGCCCGCTGCCGGTGGGCTTGCCGTTTGCAAAATCGCTGTACAGGCGCCATTGGCTCATGGGGAACAAAAAGATGCTGCTTTTTTGCGTGGCATCCTTGCGGTGTATAAAATTGGCTATGCGGGCATTTACGGCATTTACATCCGTGCCAGGGGCAAGCTGCACGTAGGTAAAAGGCCCGTAGCTGGCCCAGCCCAGGTCCATATTGCCGTACTGCTCCAGCTGTTCCTGCATCTGCACCTGGTAGGGCGCCAGCCAGTCAAACTGCAGGCTGCTGTTTTGGGGATTATTTTTGATCACGCCGCTCACCAGGTAGTCCTTTGCGTTGTTCATGCGCAGGGTTTTGCCCACCACGCCGCGTGTAGTGCCAAAAAAGCGCAGGGCGGTTTGCTCGGTCAGCACAATGGAATACAACTGGGGGAAAGGTTTGTGCACATCGCCCTGCACAAAGGGAAGGGTAAACATGCTGAACACCTGCGGGTCGGCATAGCGGCCGGTGGCATATTGTTTTTTATCGCCAAAAGTAAACAGCGATTTTACGTCCTGGTCCAAAAACCGGCAGCTATTGGCCACGCCCGGCACCTCGGCCTTCAGCGAGGAAAACAGCAACCTCGGTGTTGACTCCATAGTAAAGTTGTTGCCGCCGTCGGTCATATTCACCTGTACCTGGTAAAGCGTGGCCTTGTTTTTGTTAAAGTTGTCGAATGATAGTTCATCGGCGATCCAAAGGCCCATCAGCCCCGCGCAGGTGATGCCAATGGCCAGTCCCGAAATATTTAAAAAGCTGTACCCTTTGTTGCGCATCAATCCGCGAAACAGGGCTTTAAAGGTGTTTTTAAGCATGGCCGGTGTAGTTTGAGTGTGATTTGGTTAAAGGACACCTGGGATTTTAGAGGGTTGCATGGCGGGTGAGTATTTTGATTAAGTTGAATGAGTGGGATTAAGTTGATTGAGTTGAATTAAGTTAATTGAGTTGGAGCTACTGCTACTACCCCTTCCCCCGCAAAAAAATGTTTATCTTGTGATCGGCAAATAATTACAAAATAAACCCGGCGCTTTGCCGTTAAAATCGCTAACAATAAACTTATCGCTATGATCAAGCCCCGCTACATGATTACCCTGCTTTTACCGCTAATGCTTTTTGCGGCCTGCAAAAAGGAATTAACCGCCTCAACCTCTGTCGACTCCGCTTCGCCGGTGACTGTAAAAAGCGGGCAAACGGTAACCATAACCGGCAAAAACCTTACAGCAAGCGGCACGCCGACAGCTACGCTGAATGAAAGACAACTCACCGTTCAAAATGCAAGCGCGACAAGCCTGCAGGTGCTGATACCGAAAATGGCCGGCTCGGGCACCATAAAATTAACCGTGGGCAGCCGCTCGTTCGACGGGCCGGAGTGTCATTATCAATACACTGCTACGGTAACCACGCTGGCCGGCGGACCTACGGCTGGTTCAAACGACGGCTCGCTCAGCTCGGCTGAATTTTATTGCCCCTGGGGCGTAGTGGTAGACGAAAACGGCAATCTTTACATTGCCGATTGCTATAACCGCCTCATCCGCAAGGTATCGATCACCAACAACCAGGTTAGCACCATATCATTTACTACAACCAACTTCTTTTCGCCGTACAATTTGGCCATTGACACCAAAAATCATGTGTTGTACGGTACGGATTTCAATGCACACGTGATCCGTATGGGTGCCGACGGCAGTAACCAGACGGTAATTTACAATGGGGAAATGCCTAACGCAGGTATCGCCCTTGGGCCTGATGGCTTGGTGTATGTGGGTAATAACACCAAAGGAACCATCATGCGGATGAACCCCGATGGCAGCAATGTAACACCGTATGCTTCAGGCATTGTTACCCCGCGTAACATTATTTTCGATGCCGCAGGCGAAATGTTTGTCGCCGGGTACGACGGCGCAACGCAATCGGCAGGCATCTTCCAGGTACTGAGCGGTGCCACACCGGTATTTATGCGTGCCGATAAGGCCTTTGGCGGCTGGGAAATTGCCCGCGACAGTTATGGCAATTTTTTCGAGGCCGACCACTTTAACAATGTGCTGAAGCTGATTGACCCAAGCGGCAACGTGGTAACCATCGCCGGCAACGGTAACGCCGCCGACGTGGACGGTGTGGGCACCGATGCATCATTTAACGGCCCGCAGGGGCTCGCTATTGCTGCGGACGGGACGCTTTACCTAACCACCTACAACTACACTACCGGTGGTGGGAATAAAATAAGGAAGATCGTGGTGGATTAGGAGGGAAGGGCGTAAATCTCACCCTGTACACATTCCTGGTTGTACTTTATTATTAGGTGATGGATATTCATGAGCGATCCATTTTGCTACCTTTATGTCCATGAAACTTATCCCGCCGCCTTCCCCGAACGAATACGCCCCTTACGCCGGCATGTATGTGGACCTGGTTCCTGCCGACGGCCGCATCCTGCAGCATTTGAAAGATAATTTTGAAGCCGTGCAACAACTGATGGCCACGCTTTCGGAAAGGCAACTGCTGCACCGCTACGCCCCCGGCAAGTGGACGATAAAAGAAGTGCTGGTGCATATGGTGGATGATGAGCGCATTTATGCCTATCGCGCCATGTGTTTTGCCCGTGGCGAGCAAAAAGCGCTGCCGGGTTTTGAGCAGGAGGATTATGCCGCCAACAGCGGCGCCAATGAGCGGAGTGCAGAAAGCATTATGGCGGAATATGAAGCGGTGCGGCGGTCGACTATTGCCATGTTCAGCAGTTTTACGGATGATGCGCTGACAAGGTGGGGTAATGCAAATGGGTATAATTGTACCGTGCGCGGGTTATTGTATCATTTGGCCGGGCATGAAGTTCACCATTTCAACCTGGTCAGGTCACGGTATCTATCAGCTGACCCGGGAACGCAGTAGGGTCTGTTGTATTTATTTCGGTATATCCGACGGGGTCTGTCATACTATTTATAAGTCAATTACGTTTCTCGTTAAAATCATCTATAAGCTGTCACTTTTATGAAAATTCTTGGCATTATTCCTTTGGCCGGGCTCTACTACCTGTTTTGCGCAACATCTGCCCGTCACCCTGACCCGGTCCGGATTATTTATGCCACACCTGACAGCCAAACCTATCATTTACCAAACGGTTTGCGCCTTAATATCAAATACGCGGCTTTTAATAAGATCAAAGGACATTTTGACTGTGCTGTTTTTTGCGATCTGCAAAACCCGGGCACTCAGCCGGCGGTGCTTGACAGGAGCATGTTTATCGTCCGCTCGTCCTCAATCGCAGACTTTACCGCCAATCCCTTTACCACCTCGCACATGGCTGGTCTGTTGCTGAAAATGGATAATCATCCCGACCAGTATCCCGTTGCCCCCGGCAGCAGCGGCGACTACGTTTTTAGCTGGCATGGCGAAACGAGGCTGAGCGAAAAGGAATACCGCAACCGCCTCGCGGCAGACACGGTGACGTTTATCGCCAAAACAAACGGTACTGAACAGGTTTTATTAAAGCTGGTATGGGACAAACGGAAATAGATGGCTTAAACCTCCCTGGTTCATTTTCACATCTTCACATCCGCACATCTACACATCTACACATTCACACATCCCCACATTCACACATCCCCACATTTGCACATCCGCATATCATCCCCTATCTTCAACTCATAATCCAAAATTATGACGAAGCCTTTACCGCTATCCAAACGACCGGTCGACATTGCGCTGATCGTGTTCTTTTGCGTCAACCTGTTTTTCATTACCTATATTGTCGACCTGGAACAACTGGTCATCCCGGACGCTGATCATTTTACCTATCCGGCCTGGCCGCCGGCAAGAATGGTGGACCTGGTGCATTGGTACGGTCACAACTTCGACCCGGTATTGATTGCCCGCCCGGCCTGGTGGCGCGCGACGATATGGATCGACTCGCTGTTTTTCGGTCCGTTTTACGCGTTTGCCATTTATGCTTATTGGAAAGGGAAAAACTGGATACGCTTTGGAAGCGTGGTTTGGGCTTCGGTAATGCTGACCAATGTGAGCATTATTTTGTTTGAGGAAGTTTGCGGCGAACATGCCTCGCCCCAGCTTGCCAGGGTGTTTTTGTCAAATGCAGCCTGGGTTATTTTCCCTTTTATAGTAATGTACAGGATGTGGCGGTCGGTTACGCCGTTTTCGGGTAAATAATTGGATTTATACAACGTTCACAGATTGAAAGAAAGAGTCCAAAAGCGGCGGCCTGCGCGATTCCCCTCTTGAGAGGGGGAGGGGTGTGTCAACCCGGCATGTCCGCTAACACACCCCCGCCATCGCACAGCCAGCCGCACCCCCTCTCAAGGGGAGTCGCTCAATTCGCAAATTATCAGTTAATTATACCTTTGATTCAAGGCTTTTATCAGGAGATTTCTCAGATTTTACAATGACTTTCAAACAAAAATACGGCAACACCGCCCTGGTGGCCGGCGCTTCCGAAGGTATGGGGGCGGCTTATGCCCTTGCACTGGCGGCGCGGGGCCTTAACCTCGTGTTGCTCGCGCGGCGCAAAGAGCCGTTGGAGGTAACGGCCGATGAAATAAGAAAAACCTATGCTGTCGAAGTCCAAACGATCACCTGCGACCTCGCCTCGCAGGATGCCACTCAACAAATCGCAGCGGCAATAGGGGATAAGCAGATCGATTTCCTGGTATACAATGCGGCATTGTCGTATATCGGGCCATACCTTGCGACTGGGCTATCTACCCATCAAAATATCGCTTCGGTAAATATGCTGGTGCCTATGGCCATGGTGTATTACTTTGGCGGTAAAATGTTGGAGCGCGGCAAAGGCGGGGTGGTGCTGATGTCGTCCATTGCCGGGCTGCAGGGGATGGGATTTTTGGCCACCTACGCAGCTACCAAGGCATTCAACAAAATATTTGCCGAAGGTTTGTGGTACGAATGGAAGAACAAGGGCGTAGACGTAATCGCCTGCTGTGCCGGGGCTACGGCAACACCCAACTACATCAACACTAACCCGGGCAAAGCCAGTCCGCTGGAACCCAAAGCCCAGCAGCCGGAGCAGGTGGTTGAAGAATGTTTGAGGAACATCGGCAAGAAGCCATCGTTTATTAGCGGCACGGGTAATAAATTCGTTAGCTTTTTAATGCAGCATATATTTTCACGAAAGCAGGCCGTAAATATGATGGGTGACGGGATGCGGAAAATGTACCGGATCAAAGATTAAAGTCTTTATTTTCCGAGCTTTCCCGGCGAAATGCCGAACTTCTTTTTAAAAGCATTGCTAAAGTGCTGCACTGAAGAATAGCCCAGCTCAAACGCAATCTCGCTAACCGATTTTTTCTTTTCCAGCAGGTCGTTTTTGGCCAGTTCAAGCCGCGTTTCAGCCAGGTAGCCGAACACGGTATTGCCAAAGGTTTCTTTAAACCCTTTTTTTAGCTTATACTCGTTAATACCGGCCGCTTTTGCCAGCTCTGAAAGGCCGGGTGGCCTGTCCATACGCCTGATCAGAATTTCGCGGGCATAAATAATCCGCTCTTTGTCGTATTCGGTTTTTAAAAACTTCGGGCCCGAATCCTTTGCCCTGTTATACGCCCCGGCCTGTGACACCAGCAGCTCGATACTTTTTGAAAGCAGGAACATTTTCTTCAGCCCCGACTGGTATTTGCAATCGACGACAGCATTTATCCCATTCAGCATATCGATATCCATGAACAAGCTGGTTGGGCTAAGGGCAACGGCTTTTCCGTTCATCACGTTGTCGCCGAAGCGTTTCAGCGCATCATCAGCGCCTTCGGTTATCCGCAAAAAAGCATCTTTTGTAAACTGGACGAGGAATGAGTTTATATACAGTTCATCGTTTTTCAAAGTCCCTTCGCCCGTTGGCGAATAGAACAGGTTATGCTGGTATTTACCCAGC
>Ga0068856_100000537_pt1 | contig 41817 bp, 32 predicted proteins | sample KBSCornC62_FD_66595 | JGI IMG/M metagenome (GOLD analysis project Ga0068856, IMG submission 66595) | Corn rhizosphere microbial communities from Kellogg Biological Station, Michigan, USA - KBS Corn C6-2 | ecosystem: Host-associated > Plants > Roots > Rhizosphere > Soil ...
GTGGTGCTCGTGCTCATCGCCCCGGCGGTCTGGAAGGCGTACGAGCGCGCGGGCGTGGCGACATCGGCGGCGAATATCCACGCCCTCACCATCGGCGGAATGCAGTATCTCGCGGATAACGACCACTACTTCTGGAAGTATCGCGAGAGCGGCTACACGGTTTCGTCAGATGATGGGAGTACCCAGAGCGGAAATAAGTGGTGGTTTGGCTTCGAGTCCACGAGCAGCGGGGGAGCGGGCGAGGGCAACCGGACATTCGACCCATCCCAGAGTCCCCTGGCCGGGTATGTCCCCCGTGGCGTCCAGCCGGATCCGAGCTTCGCGGCGCATACAGCGGCGTTCAAACCCAAGTTCAAATGTGGCTATATCGGCGTCGGCTACAATGTCCTGCTCGGGGGAGGATGGTCGGCCAGCAGCCGTACGCGGACGATGAGCTACTGGAAGCTGAGCGATCCGAGCCAGGTGGTGGTGTTCACCTCGTCGGCCCAGGTGAACAACTTCCAGTTTCCGGCATCGGCTTCGAACCCGATGCTGGAGGAGTTCTACGGGATCGACCAGAATGAGAAGACCGTTCATTTCCGATATGGCAAGACGGCCATGGTCGGCTATGCCGACGGCTCGTGCGGATTTCTGCCGATGGACGAATCCTCTCGCGACACGCGCATCAAAGGTGTAAATATTGGACGGTTCGCACCGGTCGGCAGTTTCAAGTACCTCAAATGAATTCATATCCGCGCCTTTCCCGAAATTCCGCCATCACCCTGGCACTCGGCTTCATCGCCTTTGCCGTGGCCTTCCGCATGGTCCGGGCAACGGCTGTGCCCGATCTACCGAATTTCTCGCCGCTCATGGCGATCGCGCTCTGCGGCGCGCTTGTCCTCCCCGGCGCGCTCGCCTTCGGAGCACCCCTGCTCGCCCTCATCGGCACCGACATCGTTCTGAATCTCCACTACGGCGCTCCGCTTCTCGGCGTGGACGAGCTTATCCGCTATGCGTGCTTCTGCGTGGGAATCGTCTCCGGCATCGCGCTGCGGCGCAGCCAGGCAGGTACCGTCGCCACCCTCGGCGCGGCCGCCGCGAACTCACTGCTCTTCTATCTGGTAACGAATACCGCCTGCTGGCTGACGTCCCCGGACTATGCCCATAGCTTCGCCGGCTGGACACAGGCACTCACGGTCGGGCAGCCCGGCTTTCCGCCGACCTGGACCTTCCTGCGTAATTCCTTCGTAAGCGATCTGCTCTTCACCGGGCTCTTCCTCGCAGCCGTGCATTTGGCAGCGCGGCAGCCCGCACCCGCCGCAGCCCGCGCCTGAGAGAGACTCCCGCAGAGGCGCGGAGACGCAGAGAATGGAATGATGTTCATTCGCGTTCTGCGTTGCATTTCCGGGCGCTTCGCTACTCCGTGATGCCCACGAGTTCCTCCTCGAGAACAGGGTCCTGATCGAAGCCGATCGAGAACCGCAGGGCATCGCCGAGGCGCCGCCTCCAGGAGCGCTCGTCGTGACTGCCCCCAATGACGCGCACGATGTGGAATTCCCTGCCGTCCTCCCATCCCTTCTCCCGCAGCAACCCCGCCAGGCTGTAATGGGCCGGACCATATCCCCGATCCAGCCCCTCCGTGCCGTAATCCAGATAAAACTTCGCCCCCTCGCGTAGCGCGACGTGCGAAGCGATGGCGTCAAAGAGAGGCGACTCCTCGATCGGGGCCATATCGAGATCGCCAAATGCCGTCGACAGACCGATCCCCCGCCCGAAGACATCGGAATGCTCGATCGCAGCAAAGAGGGCGTTGAGCGCTCCCAGCGAAGCGCCGCCGATCAGGCGCGCCTCCGTGCGAGCGATGGTGCGGTATCTCGCGTCGATGGCAGGCACGAGTTCCTCTGCGAGAAAATGCGCATAGGCCACTCCGCCAAGCTCGAGCGAAAGGTCGATGTCCCGATCGCTGCGCATTCCCTCGCCGAAGCCCTCGGGATGACATATGGCCACGATGATCGCCTCCGGTATCGCGCGCTCGGCAGCAAGCATGCGCACCCATTCATCCGCTGCGAGATCGACCTTCGTCATCGGGCTGGTCTCTGGATCGAAGACGTTCGCTCCATCGTTGAAATACAGCACCGGGAAGCGCCGGGCGTGGTCGGTGGAATAAGACGGCGGAAGCCAGACGAGCAGCTCGCGCCATCCGGCCAGCGCATGGGAATGCACCCGATCATGCGCGAGCCGGCCGGTATAGCGATCCTTCCAATCGGCTATGGTGTGATGGATCGTCGCATCGAACCAAAGGTCCCGGCGCAGATTCGGCGGGACGTTGCCCCAGGCGTCGACGGCCTCAGCCTCCCAGTCTCCTTCCCTCAGGAGTTTGTATTCGAGCGTGACGCCTGCATCGACCTCGATCTCGCCCACATGGATGCCGCAATTCCACTCCAGCCGCAGCGCATGCTCCGCATCCCATCCCCCGAGCGCACGGAGATTGCCGCATACGCACACCGACTGCTCAGGGTGCTCGATGGGGGGAAGAATCTCGAATCGAACGCGAGCCATAGAACCTCTCTCCACGATCCTGATTCACTCTACCGGATGCCAGCCTCCCGCGCTAGCTCGTCCTAGTCCGCGACAGCCCCCATGGACCTTTGCAGGGGCGCAATTTCACGTCTGGGAAATATGTGGAATTTGCGGGCTAGCGACCGCACCGGTTTCGCGGCAGACTGCGCCGCGATGCCGGAGCACCTGGACCTGATCCTCACATTCACCGGCGGCCTCGCAGCCGCCCTCCTGTTTGGTTATTTCACGACCCGCATCGGCCTGTCGCCGATCGTCGGCTATCTTCTGGCCGGCATCGCGGTCGGCCATCACACCCCCGGCTTCAATGCGGACGAGGACCTCGCGTCGCAAATGGCTGAGATCGGCGTCATCCTGCTGATGTTCGGCGTCGGGTTGCAATTCCATCTCAAGGAGCTGCTCTCCGTCCGCAATGTCGCGATTCCCGGAGCTCTTATCCAGATCGCCGTGGCAACGGCGCTCGGCGCGGCCGTCACGCATGCTCTCGGCTGGACCTGGAGTGCGGGCCTCGTCTTCGGCCTCGCGATCTCGGTCGCAAGTACGGTCGTCCTTACGCGCGTGCTCTCCGACCATGGGGCGCTCCATACCCGCGCGGGCCATATCGCGATCGGGTGGCTGGTGGTCGAGGACATCTTCACCGTCATCGCCCTTGTCCTTTTGCCGACACTGGTCGGTCCGTCCGCAGGCGGCAACATCGGTGCAGCGATCGGGATGGCGCTCCTTAAACTCGCGGCGCTTGTAGCGCTCACCTTCGTCCTCGGCGGATGGCTGATTCCGCGCCTCATGGCCTATGTCGCCCGCACGGGCTCGCACGAGCTCTTCACGCTCTCGATCCTGGTGGTCGCGCTCGGCATCGCCGTGGGCTCTGCGAAGCTCTTCGGCGCATCAATGGCGCTGGGCGCCTTCCTCGCCGGCATGGTCGTCGGCCAATCGGAGTTCAGCAACCGCGCGGCAACCGAGGCACTCCCCTTTCGCGATGCATTCGCTGTGCTCTTTTTCGTCTCGGTGGGCATGCTCTTCAATCCCTTCCAGCTCGGGCATGACTGGCCGCTCATCGCTCTCACCACGCTCGTCATCCTGCTGGGGAAACCCCTCTCCGCGTTCGTCGTCGTGCGCGTCCTTCGTTATCCCCTCCCCGTCTCGCTCGGCGTCTCGGTCGCACTCGCTCAAATTGGCGAGTTCTCGTTCATTCTCGCCTCGCTGGGACGCTCCCTCGGCGTGCTGCCCGAAAGTGCGCTCAACGTCCTCGTGAGTTCGTCCATCCTTTCGATCACGCTCAATCCCCTGCTCTACAAGGCCATTCCCGCCACCGTCCGTTGGATCGGTCGCCGTCCCGCCCTCTCGCGCCGGCTCGACCCTTCCGAGTCCGGAGATGCCACTCTCCCCACTGCGGCCCCGAGTGAGACCGATCGCGCGATCGTCGTCGGCCATGGCCCGGTCGGACGAACGGTCCGTCGCATTCTCCGGCGCAATGACATCGAGCCAGTCGTGATCGAAATGAATATCGATACCGTGCGATCCCTGCGATCGAGTGGGGTCTCGGCAGTCTACGGAGACGCCGCCCGCCGCGAGACTCTCATCTCCGCAGGAGTTATGGAGGCCAAGGCTCTTATTTTCACTGCTTCGGATGTGGTGCATGTCGGGGAAGCCATTCGCATTGCCCGCGAGCTCAACCCCGACATCCACATCCTCGCCCGAACAAATTACCTCGCCGAGGCTCCCACACTCGATCGCGCAGGCGCCCAACGCATCGTCACCGCAGAGGGCGAAGTCGCCCTCACCATGGCGGAATTTCTGCTTCGCACACTTGGCGCCACCTTCCAGCAAATCGATCGCGAGCGCCAACGTGTCCGCAAGGAACTCTTCGGCGATTAATCCTCATCGTTCTCCGTCCGCCCATTCCTGAGTCGATGCCTTTCCCGCGAAGGAGAATAAGAATGCGCTCTCGGGAAGAGGTTGGCCTTGCGAGATAACGCATCAAGATATACAGATTTGTTGTTACATGATCGACCCGACGTCCCAAGCCCTGCATGACCTGCTCGCCCAGCGAATCCTCATTCTCGATGGCGCGATGGGTACGATGGTGCAGCGGTACAAGCTTCAGGAGGAGGACTACCGCGGCGACCGATTCGCGGACTGGCCCCGGGACGTAAAAGGAAACAACGACCTGCTCTGCATCACGAAACCCGAGGTCATTCGGGAGATTCACAGCCAGTACATCGCAGCAGGCGCTGACATCATCGAGACGAATACCTTCAGCGCGACGACCATCGCGATGGCCGATTACGGCATGGAGGAGTTCGTCCCCGAGCTGAATCTGGCAGCGGCGAAGGTAGCCCGCCAGGCGGCCGACGCATGCACGGATCGCCGGATATTCGTGGCTGGCGCGATCGGGCCACTCAACCGCACCCTGAGCATCTCGCGGGATGTGAACGATCCCGGCGCGCGAGACGTCACATGGGACCAGGTCGTCACTGCCTATCGCGAGCAGATCGAGAATCTCGTGGCTGGCGGCGTGGACATCCTGCTGGTCGAGACGATCTTCGACACCCTCAATGCGAAGGCGGCCCTCTTCGCCATCGGTGAATATTTTGCCGCGACCGGACGCCAGCTCCCCGTGATGGTGAGCGGCACCATCACCGATCTGAGCGGTCGCACGCTCACCGGCCAGACCGTGGAGGCGTTCCTTAACTCGGTCTCCCATTTCCCGCTCCTCTCGGTCGGTCTCAATTGCGCTCTCGGGCCGAAGGAGATGCGCCCGTATATCGAGGAACTGGCCACAAAGGCACCGTTCTTCGTCAGCACCTATCCCAATGCCGGCTTGCCCGATCCGCTCTCCCCGACCGGTTTCCCCGAGACGCCAGAGTCGCTCGCGCCACAGCTCCGCGACTGGGCCGAGCAGGGCTGGCTGAATATCATCGGGGGCTGCTGCGGCACCACGCCCGATCACATCCGCGAAATCGCAAAAGCCGTACGCGGCTTCAAACCTCGGTCGATTCCCGAGCGAACACAGACCCTACGCCTGAGCGGCCTGGAGCCTTTCACGGCGCGGCCGGAGATTCCCTTCATCAACATCGGCGAACGCACGAATGTCACGGGCTCGCCGCGTTTCGCGAAACTCATCCTTTCCGGCAATTTCGACGAGGCGCTCGCCGTCGCCCGACAGCAGGTCGAGGCCGGCGCGCAGGTCATCGACGTGAACATGGACGAGGGCATGCTCGACGGCATTGCCGCGATGCGGAAGTTCCTCAACCTCATCGCGAGCGAACCCGACATCTCGCGCGTGCCGATCATGATCGACTCCTCGAAGTGGGAAGTCATTGAGGCCGGCCTGCAGTGCATCCAGGGCAAGGGCATCGTGAACTCGATCTCGCTGAAGGTCGGGGAAGAGGAGTTCCGTCGCCAGGCCACGCTCATCCGCCGCTATGGCGCAGCGACGGTCGTCATGGCATTCGACGAGCAGGGGCAGGCCGACAATTACGATCGGCGCTTGGAAATCTGCGGCCGAGCTTACCGCATTCTCGTCGAAGAGGTCGGTTTCCCGCCCGAGGACATTATCTTCGATCCGAACGTCCTCACTGTCGCCACCGGCATCGAGGAGCATGCCAATTACGCAAAGGACTTCATCGAGGCCACTCGTTGGATCAAAACGAATCTCCCTTTCGCGCGCGTCTCCGGCGGCATCAGCAATGTCTCGTTCAGCTTCCGCGGCAACAACCCCGTGCGCGAGGCCATGCACGCCTGCTTCCTCTACCATGCGATTCAGGCGGGCCTCGACATGGGCATCGTGAATGCCGGCCAGCTCGAGGTCTATGAAAACGTCGAGCCAGAGCTCCGTAACCTCATCGAAGACGTCCTCCTCAATCGTCGCGCCGATGCGACCGAGCGCCTCGTCACCTTAGCCGAGGAACTGAAGGCGAAGAGCTCCGGCGAAAAGAAATCCTCCGCCGCCGATCTCGCGTGGCGCGAGACCACCGTCGAGGAGCGGCTCAAGCACGCCCTCATCAAGGGCATTACCGATTTCGTCGATGCCGACACCGAGGAGGCGCTCGCGAAATATGGCCGTCCCCTCAGCGTGATCGAGGGCCCGCTCATGGCGGGCATGAGTGTCGTCGGCGACCTCTTTGGCGCAGGCAAGATGTTCCTCCCGCAGGTCGTGAAGAGCGCCCGCGTGATGAAGAAATCCGTCGCGTGGCTCATGCCGCTCATGGAAGCCGAGCGCGCCGCAAATCCGCAGACCCGCTCGCAGGGCCGCATCCTCATGGCGACGGTAAAGGGCGACGTACACGACATCGGCAAGAACATCGTCGGCGTCGTGCTCGCCTGTAATAACTATGAGGTCATCGATCTCGGCGTGATGGTTCCCAGCGAGAAGATCCTCGCGGCCGCCCGGGAAAAGGACTGCGACATCATTGGCCTCTCCGGCCTGATCACTCCGTCCCTCGACGAGATGATCCATGTCGCGAAGGAGATGACCCGGGAGGGATTCACGATCCCGCTCCTCATCGGCGGCGCCACGACCAGCAAGGCCCATACCGCAGTCAAGATCCAGCAGCACTATGCGCACGGAGTCATCCATGTGCTCGACGCCTCGCGCTCGGTCAATGTGGTCAGCTCGCTCCTCAGTCCCGAGCAAAAGCCCGGTTACCTCGCGCAACTCGATGCGGAGTATGCAGCGCTTCGCGAAGAGCACGCCGGCCGCACCCGAGAGAAGGCGATGCTCACCCTCGAGAACGCAAAGTCCAATGCGTTCCAGGCCGATTGGCCGGCCGCAGAGATAGCGGTTCCCGAAAGATACGGACTCCACGTCTTCGATGACTTCCCGCTCGAGGAACTCGTTACCTATTTCGATTGGTCGCCATTTTTCCATGCGTGGCAGCTTCGCGGTCGCTACCCCGCGATCTTCGAGGATGAAGTCGTCGGCGAGGAAGCCCGCAAGCTGTATGACGATGCGCGCCGCCTGCTCGACCGGATCGTCAACGAGCGCCTCTTCCGAGCCCGCGGAGTGCTCGGTCTCTGGCCTGCAAACAGCATCGGCGAGGACATCGAGATTTATACCGATCCGAGCCGCGCGGAGCAGCTCGGGACGTTCCATTGCCTGCGCCAGCAGATGAAGAAGCCGGCCGGCCAGCCGAACTGGTCGCTTGCCGACTTCGTGGCGCCCAAGTCCAGCGGCCGCATCGATACGGTGGGAGGATTCGCCGTCACCGCCGGCCCGGAAGTCCACGATCTCTCGATGCGCTTCAAGCAGGAGCACGACGACTACAGCTCGCTCATGGTGAGCGCGCTCGGCGATCGATTCGCCGAGGCATTCGCCGAGTGCCTGCACAAGAAGGCTCGCGACATTTGGGGCTTCGGCAAAACGGAAGACCTCAGCAGCGACGAACTCATCCGCGAGAAATACCGCGGCATTCGCCCTGCGCCGGGCTATCCGTCCCAACCCGATCACACCGAGAAATGGGAACTCTTCCGCATGCTCGATGCGAGCCGCCATACGGGCATCACTCTCACGGAGAGCCTTGCCATGCATCCCGGCAGCAGCGTGAGCGGCCTTTATTTCGCGAGTCCGGAGGCGCGATACTTTGCGGTCGGCAAACTCGAGCGCGACCAGGTCGCCGACTATGCCGCCCGCAAGGGAATGCCCGTGGCCGAAGTCGAGAAGTGGCTCGGGCCATATCTCAACTACGAGCCCTGAGCTGCTGCCCGCTCGCAGCGAACCATCCTGCATCGGGTCTCGCGGCCCTCCGGCAATCCAGACTTCTCCCGTGAATTCACCGCGGCGCAGAGGCCTGCATTCGCCACTTTTCTTTGCCAGGGAGCAGAATTTCCGCTACCTCTTGATCCGAAAGGCTCTCTGCCATGAAACCGCGCTATGGCGTCCGGTTGTTGAAAGCGCTGATCCTCGTATCTGCGCCAGCAGGGATTTTGCATTCCGCGGACCTGGCGATGGTTCCCACCCCGCCCCCGATTCTCGATTCCGCCGCACTTTCCACTCCGACTCCGGCTCCCACGCCCGACCCGGCCCTGTTGCTCACACAGGATTTGTTCCGCGCAATCGCCAATGGCAATCCCGAGGCGCTGCGTCAGGCCCTGAACGCAGGTGCTGATCCCAATGGCTCGCTACCCGCGCCGGCGCCCGATGAATTCCGGAAGCGGTATCCTGATGGAGATCTCGAATACTATTTCCGCAAGGAGACGGGGTTCACGGCTTTGATGTTCGCCTCGGCAATCGGAAACGAAATGGCCGTGCGTTACCTTCTCCTGGCAGGAGCTGATCGCCACCGGCTCTCGCGCCATAGCCAGACATTCGCCCTCTGGCAGGCCGCCCGCCATGGCCACGTGGGCGTCATGAGGTTGCTGATGGGGATCACCCCGCAATCGGAGTCCTCCCAATACCGAGTCGAGGTGAGTCTCTCGGCCCAGAGCGCAACGGTGTGGAAAAGCGGCGCGGTCGTCTTCAGCACTCGCATTTCTTCCGGACGCGAATCGAAGCCGACGCCTCCCGGCACCTATCTCATCACGGACAAATATCGCGATTGGAAGTCCACGATCTATCCGGCCAAGATGCCGTATTTCCTGCGCTTGTCCTGTGCGAACTTCGGGCTCCATGCCGGAGTCGTGCCCAATTACCCGGCATCGCATGGCTGCGTCCGCGTGCCGGAGGAAAATGCAAAGAAGCTCTTCGCCATGCTCCCGATCGGGACAGAGGTCGATATTCGCTAAGCCGGGAGGCGCCCCGAAATAGCCCTCAGCCCGATGATGGCTGGGCGGATACGGATGCTTGCGTGCCACCCCGTTGAACGCGAGCGAAAGTCACGAATCCGATGATGCCGACCATTACACAGGCCACTGCCAGCCCTTGATAGCCGCTGAAGGGGCCAAATTCCCGCGGCGTATTCCCCACGATCTCGTGGAAGAACCGGAACGTGCCGTATGCGATGAGATAGATGTGAAAGTGCTGCCCTGGAAGTATGCGGCGCCTGCGCAGGATAAAGAACACCATTGCCATTGCTATGTTGAATCCGAATTCCATTTCGGCACCTGGCCACCGCAAGACGCCGCATGCGTCCCGCACCGCACCGAAACCGCTCCAGGCAATACCATGCCGCACCCCCTCGCAAATCACTCCGAGCCAGCCAAGCGCGGCCGCCAGAGGAACGACTGTCGCAAACCAATCGCCCGTCGGCACCCGATAGCGTATGATCCTGCCGAGAATCTCCACCGCAAAGTATCCCCCAAGCAAGGCCCCGAGCACAGTGCGGCTATCCGGCAACTCGATCCAAAAATAGCGCGGCCCGGCGTAACGCCAGCCCTCCGCGAGAATCCAGCCGATCTTCGAACCGAGTAACGCCCCCAACGTCGCCCCGAGGTAGATCAGGAGCAGCCGTTTGTCCCTGCGTGCCAGCCTGAGCCAGAATCGCGTAGACAGGGCGACCGCGATGATAATCAGCGCGGCGTAAAGCGGCGGGAATTTCATGACCTATCTCTCATAGGGGTGCCATGGCCTGTACGAAATGCGAGGGGCGGCTGGTGTCGCCACCATGTCTTGCGCATTAGGGGATTCTTGGAGGAACCATTCCTCGCAGCGCACCTTGATTCATACCAAAGATAGAAGATCTGTCAGGCATTAACCGAGCATCCACGGCCGCATGCGGTTGCAGCTGCGGGCATTTACGCCTAGGTTGCGCATCACTGGGGTCGTGCAAGCGTGGATCGTTACATTTTTGGGAGCCTTTTTCCTCGATGGGGTGCTTGCCGTGGCCGCTCTGCTCTTCCCAGCGCTGACCGGACCTGCCGCGTCGGGAGGATGGATTCTTTTCGGCATTTCAATGCTCCTGTATGCAGTCTCGGTATTCTCGCCCCGCATTCCGAAGCATCTCATTTGGCCACCGGCAGCCTTTCTTACGTGGGCATTTTTCTGCGGAGGATTTCCGCTCGCCTTCGTCGAGCCGCAGGCCGTTCCAGGCATTCTCGCGTGGTCGCAAATCGGAGTTGGCCTTGTAGTGATGGCACTCGTGCTGCGCCGGCAACGTGCCGCGGCAAAACCTGCTTTCAGCTGGCGCAATCTGGCAATCTCCGGCCTCGTGACGGTGGCAGTCGTTCCGCTCGCATTTACCGCCGCGACGATCAATAGCCTCGGTGTTTATATGGAAGCGTCGACCGGCGGCTATTTGAAGATTCGCCCGGGAGGTCTTTTGCTCGAAGAGCGGGAGTTTCGGAAGGGTACCAAATGCGTGCGGCTCGTCAGCATGGTGCATATCGGCAACAAGCGATTTTACGATCAGATCGATGCGTCGCTTCCGAAGGATGGCGAAGCCGTCGTCCTGCTCGAGGGAGTGACCGATGAGCAGATGCTCCTGAAGCGGCATTTTTCCTATACCCATGTAGCCAGGATGTTTGGTCTCGAGTCCCAGGAGGCGAGCCTCCTTCAAGGCAAGGCGAAAGAAGCCGTATCCCGCCCGTCGAGTACCGGCGCCGTCGAATACCGCGACGCGGATGTCGATGTCTCCACATTTCATCCGGAGACCATCGAGTTCATCCAACGGCTCGGAGCGCTGCTGGCGAATCCCACCGCGGCAAGTCTCGCGCTCGCCTTTTGCGATCCGGATTCTCCGCTTGGGAAGCCGGCTGCCCAAAAGACCGTCCTCAATGATATCCTCAGCTCTCGCAACCGCCATCTCCTCTCGGAGATCGATGCGGCACTGCTTGCGCACGATACCGTTGTCGTCCCTTGGGGTGCCATGCACCTCTCGTGGATTGAGACGGAGCTGAAGACGCAGGGATTCCACCAGACCTACTCTCTGGATCGCCCCGCGATTCGCTTCCTGCCGTCCGCGCGCTAAGCCTGTTCCGCAGGCTGTTCATCGGCAGGAATTTTGCTCATTCTGGAGGTTTGCCATGGAAACCATTGTCATCGGCCACCGCAATCCGGATATGGATGCAATCGTCTCGGCCATCGCCTACGCCGAGCTGAAGCGTCTTTCCGGAGAGACCGGCGTGATAGCCGGCCGCTGCGGAAACACAAATGAGCGCATTGACTTCGTTCTGGAGAAATTTGGCGTCGAGCCGCCCCAGTTCTACAACGACGTGCGGCCGCGCGTGGCGGACGTCATGGAGCGCAATGTCGTCTCGGCCCACATCGGTTCTCCCGTTTATGGGGCCATGCTGCAGATTGGGGAAAATCGCTTCCGCGGGCTTCCCGTCGTCGATGACGATTTCCGCTGCGTGGGGCTGATCTCTGGATTCAAAATCGGCCAGCACCTGTTTCCGCCGCCCGATAAGATCAAGCAGACGCGCGAGGTCGATGCGTCGCTCGCGAATCTCTGCGCCACCATTCACGGCAGACTCCTGTCCGGTGAACTTACCGAGGATACGCAACGCTATACCCTCGTCGTCGCCGCCATGTACACGGAGACATTCCACAAGCGCGCGGATGCGCTTGAACTGGAACGAACTGTCGTGATCGTGGGGGATCGCTTCAATATCCAGCATCTCGCCATCAAAGGCGGAGTGAGGGCTCTCGTCATCACCGGCGGGCTCGATGCCCGGGAGGACATCCTGGCTGCGGCCCGTGAGCGGGGCACAGTGGTGATCAGCTCCCCTTACGATACCGCGACCACGGTCCTGCTGGCCCGCAGCTCCATTACCGCCGAGCGCATGCTTTATGCAGATTACGAGTCGCTCGACCCGGATCTTCCCCTCGAGGAGGCGCGCAAAGAGATCGCCCTCTCCTCGCAGTTCGCATTCCCCGTACTGAGTGGGGATGGTCGTCTCCAGGGTATCCTATCGAAAAGCGATTTCCTCAAGCCCGTCTCCCGGCAGCTCATCCTCGTGGATCACAATGAGCTCTCCCAAGCCGTGAAGGGCGCGGATACCGTACCGATCGCCGAGATCCTGGATCACCACAGACTCGGGACGGTCAGCACTGCGACCCCGATCCTGTTCCTCAATCGGCCCGTGGGATCGACGAGCACCATCGTGGCGACCTGCTACGAGCAGAATGGCATCTCCATTCCGAAGCCTATCGCGGGCATCCTTATGGCCGGCCTGATCTCCGACACTCTCAACCTCTCCTCACCCACGACGACGGACGTCGATCGCCGCGTGATGACGATGCTTTCGAAGATCGTCGGTATCGAGCCAGTCAAACTCGCCGAGAAAATCTTCTCGGTCGGCTCGCCGCTACTCACCATGAGCCCCGAGCAGGCCGTAGCCGCCGACTGCAAGGAATACCTGGAGGGAGGTTCTCGCTTCACCGTAGCCCAGATCGAGGAGCTGAGCTTCTCTCACTTCGAGGAAAAGAAGAATGTCCTCGTCAAAGCGCTCGAGGAATTCCGCGCCTCACGGGAGCTGCTCTTCTCAGCTCTGCTCGTCACCGACATCAACACGCAGAATTCCATTCTGATCGTGCGAGGCAGCGAGGAATTCACGCGCCATATCGACTATCCCGAGATCGAGCCGCATCTCTGGCAACTCGACGGAGTGGTCTCGCGCAAGAAGCAGCTCCTGCCCTATATCACGAGCCTGCTCGCCAGATACGCCTGACCGGCGGTATCGCTCAGGCGGGTTTCCACGGTTCCTCCTCGCAGCCGGCGAGGAGGTTCTCGTATCGAGCAAGCGTGAACAGAAAATCCGACAGACGGTTCAGATAGACCGGAAGCTCGGGGTTGATCGGCTCATCGGCTGCGAGGCGCAATACGTCGCGCTCCGCGCGCCGCGAGATTGCCCGGGCGAGGTGGATGTGCGCGGCGGCAGGACTTCCTCCCGGCAGGATGAAAACCCGTAGCGGCGAAAGAGCGGCCGTCATTCGATCAATGTCCGCCTCCAGTCGTTGTGTATCGCCCTCGTCGATACGCGGGATCGATGCCGTAGCATCCATTGGAGTGGCCAGATCGGCTCCCGCCACGAAGAGTTGAGACTGGACGTGAGCCAGTATTGTGGAGACCTCCGGCTGCGGCGCGGAGGCGCGGGCCACTCCCAACTGGGAGTTCAGCTCATCGATCGTGCCGTGCGCCTCGATACGCAGGGACGCCTTGGATACTCGCCGCCCCGAAAATAATCCGGTCGTGCCGTCGTCACCTGTACGCGTGTAGATTTTCACGGTCTTTTTAAATTGGTTTCACTTCGTCCGAATGGAGATCGAGACCGTCTGCCCGATGCGTAGAGGGACTGGCGGTTTACCCGTAATCTGGATTCGCACGGGGAAGCGCTGCGGGAGGCGCACCCAGTCGATCGTCTGCGCCACCTCGGGAATGAGCTGCACCGTCGCGCCATCCTGGATGAAAATTGCCCAGCCAGTGCTTTCGACGGTGCCGCTGAATGGCTGCCCCGAGTGCCCCATGAGCGTGATCTGGGCCACATCTCCGGGCTTCACCTGGGAGATCTGTGTCTCCTTGAAATACCCCGCGACCCAGAACGAGGTCGCGTCCACGAGCGCGAGTAATTGCTCGCCGGCATTCACATAGGTCCCGGGGCTCGTATTCACGTTCGTGAGATATCCGTCCACCGGCGCGACCACCTTGGTATAACTGAGGTTCAGCTGCGCGGTCTCGAGCTGCGCTCGGGCCACCGATTCGTTCGCCATGGCGGAGGCATATTGATCCTGGGCATCCTGATATGCCTGCTGCCCGACGACGTTCGTCTTGTAGAGCTGCGTCTGGCGCTCGAGATTCTGCTCTTCCTGGAGGGCGAGCGCCTCAGTCTGCTGGACTTTCGCCGCGGCGGCATCCACGGCAGCCTGGTAGGTCGAGGGGTCGATCTCGAAGAGAAGGTCTCCCTTCTTTACCGGCTGGTTGTCATGCACGGGGATGCTGACAATCGGTCCCGCCACTCGCGGAGCGATGCCGACGATGTTCGCGCGTACCTGTCCGTCCCTCGTCCATGGCTGCGCATGGTAGCGTTTGTAAAGAAGCCAGACGCCGGCGACAGCCAGCGCAACGACCACCAGAGTGACGACGTACTTGAGTTTCATGGGGCGAGCGCGAGACCGATAGCGGAATAGAAGACGATCACCAGCGCGAGAAAAAAGAGCGGCAAATGCCAGATGTACTTCGTGAGATGCAGCATCTCCAGCACGCGCACGCAGATCCACGCGGTGATGTATGCAGCCACGCCGATCGCCAGCCACCACGGCAGATAGACGCCTAGAAATTCGATTTCGGCATTTAATGCGACAGCCATGGCCACACCGCGATGATTGCCCGCATTTTTCGGCTGGCGCAAGCTCCGCGGCAAAGCTGGAATCCGGACGTGGCCGAGTCTCTCCCCGCGCATCGCATCGGATTCCCCGCATCGCTCTTTCGGAATGTGCCCGTCCGACAGGGCATTAAAATGGGCATTGCCGGCATACTCGGCTTCTGGGTCGCACTCTATCTGCGCCTGCCCAATCCGACCTGGTGCATCTTCACGGTCGTCGTGCTGATGATGGCGCAGTATGTCGGCGCCATTGCCGAAAAGTCGGCCCTCCGCGCCATCGGCACCGTTGCCGGGGCGCTGCTTGGCATCCTGCTCGTCGGGAATCATGCGACCGAGCCGGTCATCATGATCTCCGCTGCGTTCCTCTCGGCAGGATTCGCAGCCATGATGTTCGGCGGCAACTTGTACCCGTATGCCTTCTTCCTGGCAGGCCTTACCACGCTCGTCGTCATTGGGCAGACCATGGAATCTCCGGCGAAGGCCTGGCCTCTCGCCTCGGTCCGCATTGTAGAAATCTGCCTCGGGATTCTCGTTTCCACCATTGTGACCAGCGTGGTCTGGCCCCGCTATGCACGGGAGGAATTCCGCACCTGCTTCCGCTCGGCGCTGCGGGAGGCCGGCTGCATGGCCATCGAGCGGAGCCGCCTCCTCCTGACCTGCGACTGCTCTGGATCCACCCAATCCGTCATCCGCGCCTCGGAGATTCGCTTCGCGTCGCGGATGAACCAGCTCCGGCTTCTCCTGCGCTTCGGACAGCGGGAGAGCGAACATTTCCGCGCGAAGTTTCCGATTCGCCTTCATGCGCTCTCCGAACTGGGAGCCTTGTTCGAGGCGGCGGTGAGCCTCGGGCAGCGCCTGCCGAAGCAGTCGCGCTACCGCGACCTCATCAGCTCCGAGCTCCACACGATTCACGAGCTGCTCGACAAGGAATTCATCGATCTCTCGACTGACGCACACGAGCGCACCCTGCGCGAAAACGTCGCCTTGCGGGAAATCTTCGAGCGCACCGACAATCGCCTCCGCGAGCTGCGCGACGCAGGGGCCACCCGGGAGATTCCGACGCAGGAGGCGATGGATTTCAGCGCTCATTACACTGCGCTCAAGGACATCGCCGCACGCCTGCGCGTACTGCGGGAGTGTCTCTACGAGATTCGCGAAACTCCCGACACTGCCTTCACGCGCCCTCGCAAGGCCGATGGCGCCGAACCGTTCCGACTGGCGAGCTTCTGGGTACGCAATGGAATCAAAGGCGGCCTGACCGCCGCACTGGCTCTCCTCTACGTCAATTGGGCTCATCCCCCCGGCGGGTCCATACTTCCTTTCGCAGCATGGCTGCTCACCTCCACATCGAAGATCGCTCCGGGCGGACAAGGTGACCGGCGCGCATTCAGCTACGTGATCGTCATTGCCCTCGTAGGCATCCCGTACGTCCTGCTGCTTCTGCTCATCGCGCCGTATCTTGCCGACTATGCGTGGATGAATCTCTTTTTGTTCGCCGGACTTTTTGCCCTGGGGTTCACCATCGCGAAGCAAGGCGGCATCTCCGTATATGCCCAATGCGGCATGCTCTTTTTCGTCGGTGCGGTGGGGCTCAATCCCCAGCAGCCCGTCGGCTTTCAGGCGATTTTCAGCGCGTACTTCGGAGTCGTGCTTGCGCTTTTGTTCTCGGCAGTGATCCAGCGGCTGTTCTGGCCGCTCCTGCCGCAACGCGAGATTTGCAGCCTATTCGAGGAATTCTTTGCCTGCTGTCGAAAGCTGCTCGAGCCGCAGGAGGCAGGGGACCTCACTCGGCTGCAAAATCGGATGGCTCTTATTCCCTCGGAGCTTGCCGCGTGGATTCGAGTGACGACCACGCCCGAGTATCCGAAGGGCGAGACCCAGCGCCTGAACGATCTGCTGCGAAGCGCCGAGCGACTCGGCTATTGCGTCCTCTCCGTGCGGAAGCTCGATCATATCGAAGTTCCCGAGGAGGTGCGGGAGCAGGTGCGGACCGATCTCGCTTCCGTCGAAAAGAGCGCCTGTGAGGCCCTGCAATTATTCGAGGAGGCGTTCGCCCGCGGCAGGCGCCAGCCGAAGCCGCCATCGCAGATGGAAGTATTCCAGAATGTCGAAGCCAGGCTCGGCGAAGTGCGCCAGCGCTATCTCTCCGGCGCGATGCATTTCCCGCATGCCGTTGCCTATCTCGGCGCCATGAATTTCCTCGAGGATGCCGTGCGCACCATCGACTGCTGCGCATCGGAACTCGACGAACTCAGCCTCGATCGTTACGCGGGCGATTACGCGCTCTGAGCGTTGATATAAACGGCCGTGGGAGCCTGCCGGTTCTCGACCACCGCCTCGATCGCGGCATCCGGACTTCCGGAATAGGAGATGGTGATGAAGTCGGCGATCGCACCGGGCCGGAGTTCTCCGAGCTGTCCCTGCATTCTCAAGGCGGCTGCGGGGTGCGTCGTCACCATCTCGAGGAGCTCCTGCGGAGAGACCGAGGGGAAGCGGCGCCGGAAAGTCTGCATCTCGTCGAAAAGATTCAGCCCGCGATTGCTGGCACAGCTGTCCGTGCCGAGACTCATCCGATAGCCATGCTTTCGCAGCGTTTCGTAGGGAAACGGAGGCCGCCCGAAGTACTCGTGGCAATTCGGACAATGCACGATTGAAAATTCGCCCGAGTGCTCGGCGAGTAATTCCTCGTCCTCCGGAGCGATCTGGTTCATGTGCGCGAGGATCGCACCGTGTGGGAGCGCTCCGGCCTCGAGCAGATGCCTCAATGGCGTCGCCCTCCCACAGTCGTGCATATCCCGCCCCAGCGATTTCAGGAACTCGAACAATGGCCCGCTTCCCTGCGCAAACATTTCCATCTCCTCATCGGACTCCGCCAGATGCGTGGTGAACGGCATCCCGTATTTCTCCGAGCAAAAGCGCGCGAGACGGTAAAGCTCGACCGATGTGGTGTACGGCGCATGTGGCGACAAACCGAATCCGCCATACCATGATGGATGCTGCTCGAAAAATGCGAGCGCTCCTGCCACGACCTCCTCGGTATGAACGCGCGTGCGAATGTCGAGCAGCTCGTAGAACCACCAGACGCGCATCCGGGGCGAAGGCATGTCCACCATGAGCTCGGGAAGAGACTCGATATTGAGCACGGTGGTCGTACCCCAGTTGCGCAATTCCGCGAGGCCATGCGCGATCGAAGCGAGGTAATCCTCATCGGAAAGCGTGCGCTTGAGCTCGTTGATCCGCCGTACCCAAGCCGAGAAGCTGCCACTGGAAAGGATGGATCCCCGCATCACCGTGAAGTCGAGATGGCAGTGCGCATTGATCAGCCCAGGGAGGAGAATGCTTTCTCCATGGTCGATCTCTTGCGCCAGCGGATGCTGTGCACGGACATCGTCCACACGGCCGACGGACGTCACTCGATTCCCGTCGACGGCGATGGCGCCATTTTCCACAGGCGGACCAGCCAATGGCAAAACGACACGAGCACGATGAATGGTCTGCATACGCTGCAAGTCTCTCCGCGACGACGGCATCACTCCATGCAGCAACAGCCCGCGAGTAGCACCGCGAGCACAAAGAAGAGCGTCCATTGGCTCCAGCATTTCATGCGGGAAAGACTCCGTGCACACCGCGCCGCTGTAAAGCGGGAATCCGCCCGGAGTCTGTTGGAAAATTCCCCGGGCGTGGTACGATGTTCAATGCTCGGTCGCTACCGGAACTTTCACATCGTGTCCCTCCCCTCGATTCTCCTCGCATTGCTGGGCATGCTCTTTGTCGGGATTGCAACCGCAGCGCAGGACTTGCCGCTCAGCGTCACGTTTCAGGGCCGCGACAAATTTTACCGACTGGTCGAGCAGGCGCAGGAGCAAAATTGGCGCGCCCTTCCCATCGGCGACCGCACCGCGCGCGTCGGCATGGCTCTTCTCGGCACCCCTTATAGAAATTACACGCTTGAGATCGACGATCATATCGAGTCGCCGTCTGTGAATTTTAATGGGCTCGATTGCTGGACCTTTTATGAGACGTCGCTCGCATTCGCGCGGATGATCAAGGCCAAGCCTGTCGGCGCGACCCCTCGGGACCTCCTCCATTATATCGAGCTCGAGCGCTATCGCGGCGGCGTCTGCACCGGGAATTACCTCTCGCGCATGCATTTCCTGGAGGAAGTCTTCTACGACAACTCCCGACGCGGTCTCGCGACCAATCCGACACGCGCTCTCGGCGGTGTCCCGATCCATCGCAATATCACCGAAATGACCTCCGCGTGGCATAGCTATCGCTATCTCGTCCATAACCGCTACTTGCTCCCGGCGATGGCCGCCATTCAGCGCCGGGTCTCCGCTCTACCCGTTTATTACATTCCCAAGTCGAAAGTCGCCGCCACCGAGAAATACATGCGCACCGGAGACATCGTCGCCATCGTCTCGGCAGACCGATCCGGCTATACCTCTCACGTGGGCATGGTGGTCAAGCGTCCCGATGGCATGCACTTCATGCATGCCACCTCGAGCCATTCCCATGGACATGAGGTCGTCCTGGATGTGCGGATCTCGCAATACCTGCATCGATCGAGCGACCATCTCGGCATCATTATCTATCGGCCGTCCGACATTTGATCCGGCGCATAGAATGGCGGCGCATAAATTGCCGCCATTTAATCCGGCAACAAATCGCGTAGCTCGCGTTGATATCGTCTGGGCCCATTGGCCCTGTCGCGGCTGATTCCCGACAAAAACCGGCCCCTTGGGCGGGTTTTTTCACCCGGATGTGAAGAATCCGGGGGGGCCGAGCCTCATTGGATGTTCTATCACGTTCTGCGCGCGATGAAGCAGATCTGCCCTTGAGAGCGGGCGTATTAGCCCCCGTTTCGCAGTCCGCCCAAGGTTCCGACCCGTTGAAAATTGCCCTTCAAATGCCTCGCGCCGAAGGGATTTCCTTGACTGGAACCGCGCGATGTGGTGAAAAGTGGGGCGAAGTGGAGCCCAGTGGTATGTAAACCCTAAACCCGAATGTCGAGGGAATCAACAACCGGAATGATTTACGCGGGAACGTTCTATCGCACGATGGATGCGAAGAACCGCGTCACGGTGCCCTCGGATTGGCTGGGTGAAGAGGCAGCGGCGTTTTTCGTCCTGCCAGCGAAGGAAAATCTGAGCGTGATGCCTGCTGAAGAGCTCTCACGCCAGGAAGACGAGCTTCGCGAGATGCTGCCGGCAGGCCCCGCACGACAGCAGGCATTGCGAGCGATCTACGGATCGGCGCGCCGGGTCGAACCAGACAAGCAGGGACGCATCCTGCTACCGGAGGAATTTTGCAAGAAGATCGCGCTGGAGGGCGAAGTCACCTTCGTCGGCGTGAAAAACCGATTTGAGATTTGGAGCGCAGCGAAATGGTCGAGCGCCACAGAGCAGGAACCAGAACTTTCCGAAGAAGCCCGAAAAGCCCTCGAAGCCCTAGGACTCTGAAGCATGGATAATTTCGTCGAATGAAAGGACGCGGCGCATGATCAAGGCCGGCCGAAAGTTCTTCTGTGGGTTCTCACCCACGAAAGACAGCAACGGCCAGACCGCCGGCGCCGCAGTCATCAAGTTCAAACCCCGCAACGCATATGAATTGCTTGGACTTCGAAGACCCGCTCGACCTGCTCTTGGAAAACTCTGAGCCCGCACCTGGTTGCATGGATTACCACGTTCCCGTCCTCGCCGACGAGGTCGTCACTTTTTTACGACCCGCTCCCGGCATTCTCTTTCTCGATGGCACCCTCGGCGGCGGCGGCCATACCGAGCGCCTCCTCCAGGCAGGCGCGCGAGTGATCGCGCTCGACCGTGATGCCGAGGCACTCGCCCATGCCGGCGAGCGTCTGGCTGCGTATGCCCATCGCCTCACGCTCTGTCAGTCGAACTATGCCGATGCACCCACCGTCCTGGACGGCCTCGGCATCGATAAACTCGGCGGCGCATTGATCGATATCGGCGTCTCCTCGCATCAGCTCGATACAGCCGAGCGCGGTTTTTCGCTACTCCACGACGGCCCGCTGGATATGCGCATGGGGCATGACGCCACCTGCACGGCTGCCGATTTGGTCAATGAAGCCTCTCCTGAGGAATTGCTGCGTATTTTCCGAGAGTTCGGAGAGGAGTCCGCCGCCGGTCGTATCGTCTCGCACCTTGTCGAGCAACGCCGGAACCGCCGCTTCGAGACCACCGGCCAGCTTGCCCAGGCTGTGAGCGATGTCGTGCCCCGCACTGGCCGCCGCCATCCGGCGACCCGCGTCTTTCAGGCCCTGCGCATCGCCGTGAATGATGAGCTGGGCTCACTGAATCGCGGACTCGATGCCATCAGCCACCGCCTCGCCCGAGGGGCGCGCTTCGGCGTGATCACATTCCACTCGCTCGAGGACCGCATCGTGAAGCGGTACTTCAAGCAGCACAGCTCGGAGTGGATCGATCGCCCCGAGTGGCCCGAGCCGCGCCGGAACCCCGATCACATCTTCCGCCTCCTCACACCGCACCCCATCGATCCTTCCCCGGAAGAGATCGAGGCCAACCCACGCGCGCGCAGCGCAAAACTACGCATCGTCGAGCGCCTGTAAATGCCATGAATGCTACTCTCAATCGCCCGCGCACCCGCGCAATCAATCCGCTCCGCCTCTCCCGGGTGCTGCTTTATCTCGTCGCCGCCATAGTCTGCGGCGCGGCAGGCATCTGCTACGTCTCATTGAAGAATACCCAGCATCGCCTCGGCGACCGGGTGCGCGACGTCGAGCACCAGATCCGCGAGCTCCGTGCCCGCAATCAGGACTTCCAGAATCGGATTGTCAATCTGTCGTCCCGCACAGCGCTGCGTCGCAAGCTCGATTCCGGTTTTATCGCGATGATGCCCATATCCGGCACGGCCATTGCGCGTCTCTCGCCGCCCAGCATCTCCACGGATGACGGCATTGTCCGCACTGCCGCCGCCAACTCGAGGCTCCTTCCGTGAGATGGAATGCCAGGACGCGAATAGTTATCGCCAGCGGATTCCTGGGAATCATCTTCACTGGATTCTCCTATCGGCTGATCGACATCGGCGTTACCAAGCACGAGGAATATTCGGATCTCGCCGCGCGGCAGAATTCCATTCGGCAGACGCTCCACGCCAAGCGTGGCGTGATCTACGACCGTAATGGCGAAACCCTCGCCGAGAATGCGCCCGTGCGCACCGTCGTCGCCGACGGCAGCCGCATCCGCAATCCGGAGAAAGTCGCACAGATCGTGGCGAAATGCCTCGGCATGGATGCAGATCAGGTCACGAAAAAGCTCACGACCGCAGTGCGCGATGACGACAAATATCTCGTCCTGCAACGCGAGGCTCCCGTCGAGGATGCCTTCAATCTGAAGACGGCGCTCGATGCCGCCAAGCAGACGGGCATCTATTTCGAGGAGGATTTTGAACGATCCCATCCGAACGGATCGATGCTCTGTCACGTCCTCGGCTTCCTGAATCACGATCGCCAGGGCGTCCAGGGCGTCGAGGCCTCGATGGATGAGTACCTCGAGGGCCAGGATGGCTATCGTTACATCGAACATGACCGCACAGGGCGTGAGCTCGTCGTCTATCGCGGGCAGGAGCGCGAGCCGCATGACGGCTTCAACGTCACGCTCACCATCGACATGGGTCTCCAGTCGATCGTGGAGGATGAGCTGGACGCCGTCGTCAAGCAGGTGCGTCCCCGCACGGCGATCGCGATCATGGCGAATCCTCGTACCGGCGAAATCCTCGCGATGGCCAGCCGTCCGAATTTCGATCCCGATAACATCGGCCAGGCACAACCTGAGCAGATGAAGAATCATGCCGTGATCGACATGTTCGAGCCCGGTTCGACGTTCAAGATCGTTGCCTCGTCAGGAGCCTATAATGAGGGACTCGTCGATGCGCATACCGAGATCTTCTGTGAAGACGGGCATTTCGCCTACGGGGGCAGAATTCTCCACGACGATCACCCGAATGGCACCCTTACCGTGCACGACATTCTGATGAAGTCGTCGAACATTGGCGCCGCAAAATTGGCGCTGCGACTCGGCGGCGACACGTTCTACGAGTACGTCAAACGCTATGGTTTCGGCGAGCGCACCGGCATCGAGCTCCCGGGCGAAATCCGCGGCCTCGTCCCGCCGCCGTCGCGCTGGGACAAGACGACCATCACCCGCATGCCGATGGGCCAGACCGTAGCAGTCACTGCGCTCCAAACGGTCATGGCCATGAGTGCCATAGCCAATGGCGGGAACCTGATGGTCCCGCATATTGTAAAGTCTCTCACCGATAGCTCCGGAACTACGATCAAGGAATTCCAGCCAGCGGTGGTTCGCCGGGTCGTCACCGAGAAGTCGGCCAACTTCATCCGGGATGCACTCGTCGACGTCGTCAGCGCCAAAGGCACCGCCCTCCTCGCGGCAGTGCCGGGATACGATGTGGGCGGCAAAACCGGCACTGCGCAGATTCCCAAACCTGGCGGTGGGTATTATGAGAACAAGTATGTCGCCTCCTTTTGTGGATTCATGCCCGCGCACGATCCCGCCTTCGTCTGTCTCGTTCTCATCCAGGATCCGAAGGTCGGAGCCGAGATGTATTATGGCGGTCTCGTCGCCGCCCCCGTATTTTCACGCATCGCCGAGCGCGCAGCCCGCTATCTGGACCTGCAACCGGTGATGAAAGCACTGCCCGTCACACAGGTCGCCTCCACCAAATCATCCTCAAAGGAGGATACATCCAACCAATGAGCTGGAATCTCCAATCTCTTCTCGCAAAGTCCAACGTCCATCCGCCACCCGGAGCAGATACAGTCGACGTAACTTCACTGTGCTACGACTCCCGCCGCGCAACGGCGGGCTCGCTCTTTTTTGCACTTCCCGGCGAGCATACGAGCGGCGCCGAATTTGCAGCCGATGCCATCGCCCGTGGCGCATCTGCCGTCGTCTCGGCAGCTCAGATTCGCGACTGCTCCGTACCGGTGGCGCTGGTGCCCGATGCGCGTAGCGCGATGGCCGAAATCGCACGTGTATTTTACAACGACCCGGCCTCCACCCTGCGTTGCGTGGGAGTTACGGGAACGAACGGGAAGACGACCACCGCCTTCCTCGTGAAGCATCTGCTCGACTCTGCGCGCATGCGCTGCGGCCTGCTCGGGACGATTCGCTACGTCGTCGGCAATGAGCCCCTCCCCGCCGCGCGTACCACGCCGGAGTCCGCCGATGTCCAGGAACTCCTCGCGCGCATGCTCGCGGCGGGCGATCGCGCCGTCGCCATGGAAGTCTCCAGCCATGCGCTCGTGCAGAATCGGGTGAGCGGCATCGAATGGGATGTGGCGATCTTTACGAATCTCACGCAGGACCATCTCGACTACCACAAGACGATGGAGGCCTACTTCGCCGCAAAGGCGAGTCTCTTCCAGTCCATGTTCGAGCAGAAGGGCAAGCGCGGGAAGGCTATCGTGAATTTCGACGACCGCTATGGCACCCGACTCATCGAGATGCTTCCCCGCGAGGCGAAGCCGATCACATACGGTCTGGGCGTAGGCGCCGAGTTCCGCGCCGTCGATCCTCGCTCCGATGTCCATGGCACCCAGTACAAGCTCGAGGCCAAGGGCCGCCAGTACCTCGTGCGCCTCCCGCTCATCGGGCGCTTCAACGTTTACAACTCCCTCGCCGCACTCGCCGCCGCTTCCGCCCTCGGACTGGAATTGCGCGCCGCAGTGCAGGCCCTCGCAAATGCTCCACAGGTTCCTGGTCGCCTGGAGCGTGTGCCAGCCCGGAGAAACTTCGGAGTCTATGTCGATTATGCCCATACGGACGATGCCTTAACCAACGTCCTGGGCACGCTTCGCGAGCTCGGTCCCCATCGCCTGATCGTCGTCTTCGGATGCGGCGGCGATAGGGACCGCGCGAAGCGACCTCTTATGGCCCGCGCCGCCGAGCAGCTCGCCGACTACGCGATCCTCACCTCGGACAATCCCCGCAGCGAGGAGCCCAAGAGCATCCTGGCCGACATGAAGGCCGGCCTCCGCGGCTCGGCGCACGAGATCGTCGTGGACCGGCGCGAGGCGATCTATCGCGCCATCGCCCTGGCGGAAGCCGGCGACATCGTGCTCATCGCCGGCAAGGGCCACGAAAATTACCAGGAAGTGAATGGCAAGCGCACGCCGTTCGACGATGTCTCGGTCGCCCGCAATGCCATTGATGCGAAACCTGTGACCCTCGAGTAAATGGATCCGCTCCCGCTCTCAACGATCGCCGAGCTTTCCGGAGGCCAGCTCTCCGGGGCTGGAGACGCGCTCGTGTCCCGCATTTCGAAGGACACGCGCACCCTCCAGGCAGGCGATCTCTATCTCGCGCTACGCGGGGGCAATTTCGATGGCAACGCATTCGTCGCCGCCGCGATCGAGCGCGGTGCGGCCGCCGCCATGGTCGATGCAGAGGTCGAGGCTCCGGCTGGATTTCCGCTTATCCGTGTGGCGGATTCCCTGATCGCCCTTCAGAAGCTGGCGGGCGCGTGGAGGGATCGGCTGAGCCTCCGTGTCGCAGGCGTGACCGGCAGCAGCGGCAAGACCAGTACCAAGGAGTTCGCCGCAGCTGTCCTGGCCGCCGGCTTCCGAGTGAATAAAACGGTCGGCAATCTCAATAACCATTTTGGCCTGCCGCTCACGATCCTGACCGCATCGCAGTCCGATGAAGCCGCAGTCTGGGAAATGGGAATGAATCACCCCGGTGAGATCGCTCCTCTCGCCGCTTTGGCTCGCCCCGATGTGGCCATCCTGACGAATATCGGCCTGGCGCATATCGAGTTCTTCGAAAACCGGGAGGGAATCGCCCATGAAAAGGCCGATCTCGCCCGCGCCGTGCATCCGGGGGGGACCGTCATCATTCCAGCCGAGGATGATTTTGCCGACTACCTGGCCCAACAGGCGGCAGGGCGCCGCGTGATCCGCTGCGGACTCACCTCGTGCGACGTGCGCGCGGACTCTCTCACATTGGGTGATTACGGCACTTCCTTCCGTGTCCATGCCTTCGGAGCCACCGCCCATGCGCAGATTCCCGTCGTTGGCGAACACATGGTTCGCAATGCCCTGCTCGCGATCGCCGCAGGTCTCGCCTTCGGTCTCACCCTGGATCAGTGCGTATCCGGTCTCGCGGAGTCCCGCCTCACTGGCGGCCGCCTCGAGCAAAAGCTGATCCGCGGCATCCGGTTCCTCGACGACACATATAACGCAAATCCCGACTCGATGGAGGCCGCGCTTCGGACCCTGGCTTCCGTTCCGACCTCCGAGCGTCGGATTGCCGTGCTTGGCCGCATGGGCGAGCTTGGCAACCATGCCCTCGCCGGTTATCAAAAAGTCGGCGGGATTGCCGCCTGTACTGTCGATACTCTTGTCACGGTCGGGCCCGAGACCTTGCCGTTGCTCGAAGCCGCGCGCGCGGCCGGGTTGTCCGACCTGTATCAGACGAATGATTCACTTGAGGCCGCCCGTGTCCTGCGCGACATCACACGCACCGGCGACGTCGTCCTCGTAAAAGGCAGTCGGGCCGCTCAAATGGAAAACGTCATTCGGGAATTCTAGATGCTCTACTATCTTTTCAACCTCAGCGAAACGCTGTTGCGGCATGGGATCGATAACGATCTCGTCAAGGCCCTCAACGTGTTTCAATACGTCACCTTTCGCTCCATCAGCGCGGCGGTCACTTCGTTCCTGCTCTGCTTGATGTTCGGAAACCGGGTTATCCGGAAGCTGATTTCTCTGAAGTTCGGCCAGCCGATCCGCAGCAAGGAGGAAGTTCACAAGTTATTCGACCTACATGGGGCGAAAAAGGGCACGCCGACCATGGGCGGCATTCTCATTCTCGGCTCGGTCCTTATCTCTTCTCTACTCTGGGCCCGACCGACGAATCCCTTCGTATGGATGGTGCTTTTCGCCACGATTTTCATGGGCGGCATCGGCTTCTACGACGATTGGCTCAAGGTTGTGAAGAAGAACTCCGCCGGCATCAGCAGCCGTCTGAAGTTCCTCCTGCAATGCATCCTGGCCGCCATATTCGTGGGCTTTTTCTGGAGGGATCACACCCTCTGGCAGCAGGCGCAGGCTCTTTACGTCCCGTTCTTCAAGGATCCCGTGATCATGGATCTCGGCATCTTTGCCTTTTTCTTTTACCTGCTGGTGATCGTCGGCACTTCGAATGCCGTGAATCTCACCGACGGACTCGATGGACTCGCCGCCGGGTGCAGTACGACGGTCGCGGCGACCTATGGCATGCTCGCCTATGTGGCGGCCACGGCGCCGGCCGCGCGGTATCTCCAGATTCCCAATGTGCCCAATGCCGGTGAACTCACCATCCTCTGCATGGCCCTTGCCGGCGCGTGCCTCGGCTTCCTTTGGTGGAACTGCCACCCGGCCAGGGTCTTCATGGGCGATACCGGTTCGCTGGCCATCGGCGGCATGCTGGGTGCGGTCGCCATCTGCACGAAACAGGAGCTGCTCCTCATCATCGTGGGCGGCGTCTTCGTGATCGAGGCGGGCTCGGTGATCCTCCAGGTCGCCAGCTTCAAGCTCACCGGGCGGCGCATCTTCCGGATGTCACCGATTCACCATCACTTCGAGCTCAGCGGATGGAAGGAGAGCACCGTGATCGTGCGCTTCTGGATTATGTCCGTCCTCTTTGCCCTGCTCGGGCTCGCAACCTTGAAGCTGCGGTAATGGCTCACGCAATCCAGCCATCCATATCCCATACGGACGCAAAATGATCTACTCTGGAAAACGCGCGATCGTTCTCGGCCTCGGCCACAGTGGCGAAGCCGCTGCTACCCTCCTCAAGGAGGAAGGCGCGATCGTGACCGTAGCCGATAGCGGCGATGGCGCGCCCGTGCGGGAGAAGGCCGCGCGTCTGGAGAGCATGGGCATCCCCGTGCTCCTCGGAGCGGCTGCAGATGCCGATCCCGCCGCGTACGACGTGTGCGTGCTCAGCCCGGGAATCGATCCTATTGTACCGCTCGTCCAGAATGTCATCCGCAAGCAGATCCCCATCATTGGGGAGCTGGAGCTGGCTTACCGCGAGTGCTCCTGCCCGTGCGTGGCGATCACTGGCACGAATGGCAAGACGACCACTACGGAGCTAACCACCGCGATGCTCCTGGGCTGCGGTGTGCGTACGATGGCCAGCGGGAATATCGGTCTCCCGTTCGCGACAGCTGTCCGCCGCAGTCACGAGCTCGACGTCATGGTCCTGGAGACCAGCTCGTTCCAGCTTGAGACCATCCACCATTTTCATCCCGCGGTCGCTGTCTGGTTGAACCTCAGCCCGAACCACCTCGATCGTTATCGCGACATGGAGGAATACCGCACGGCAAAGCTGCGCATTTTCGAGGCGCAGACGGCGGATGATTTCGCCGTGGTCAATGCTCGCGAGTCGCTCCCTCCCCTCGTCGCGCGGAAGCTGACATTCAGCGCCTATACTTCGGATGCCGATTTCACCCTCGAGGGCAGCGTGATCAAGTTCCGCGGAAAACCGGTACTCGACCAGGCCCGCACTCGCCTGCAGGGCATTCACAATGCCGAGAATCTCATGGCGGCCATGGCCATTGGCTACGCGCTGAATGTCGAGTTCGACCGAATGGCCGACGCCGTACTCGAATATGTCGCCCCTTCGCATCGATGCGAGTTCGTCCGCGACCTCGATGGGGTCCGCTGGATCAATGATTCCAAAGCGACGAATCTCGATGCCATGGAGAAGGCCATCCTTTCCCAGGATCGTCCGCTCGTCCTCATCGCTGGCGGAAAAGACAAGGGCTTCGAGTTCGACGAGATCGCTCCATTGGTGGCGGAGCGCGCGCGCTGCGCCATCCTCATCGGTGAGATGAAGGACCGGATCGCCGCCTCCTGGGCTACCACTCCCACGCAGAAGGCCGCGACACTCGATGAGGCCGTCGCCCTCGCCCGCGCCGCCGCCCGCCCCGGCGATGTTGTCCTCTTTTCTCCCGGCACCTCGTCGTTCGATATGTTTCGAAACTACGGCGAGCGCGGGAACCAGTTCAAAGACGCCGTAAAGGCGCTCAAGTAACCAAGCCAGAAATCAACCGCCCTCGGAACACACACGAAACAGACAGACAGCCATGAAAATCAAACTGCCGAATCGGAAGCCGGCGCCGCCGCAAAACAGGCCGCCGAAGCTGAAACTGAAAGCTAGCATCGCCTCCCGCCGCCGGAGCCCTGTCGCGCCGGTCATCGAGGAGGAGAACGAGGACTTCGTCGAGGAGTCCGAGCCGAACATGAAGCTCTCGCACGCGTTCGTCGTCGTGCTCGTCCTGCATGTCATCGCCGTGGCCGGCGTCCTGGCCTTCAATTCGATCAAAGCCCGCCAGGCAGCCGTTTTCTCCGCGATGAAGGATCAGCCGGCAAAGCTCGCCTCGACGGACACTTCTGCCGCTGCGGCAGACCCCGCGGCAGCAAATACGTCGGCCCCCGATACGGGAGCCGGAGGCACTGGGGCTGATCCGTCGAATGGCGGCGCGGCTCCGGCACCACAGAATGTACCCTCCGCTCCGGTGGCTCCCAATGCTTCCGCCACACCCGAGCCGGCCGCCTCGCAATCCGCGGCTGCCCCTGGCACCACGACCCATCAGGTCCAGCCAGGTGAGACCCTCGTCAAGATCGCTTCCGATTATGGCGTGAGTGTCGCCGAGCTCGAGAAGGCTAACTCGATCACCGATCCGAAGAAGATCCAAATCGGTACGACCCTCAACATCCCGGCAGGCGCATCCGCTCCGGCGAAAGCGACCACCCCAGCCGCGACAGCTCCCGCTTCCGCCGAGGCTGCCGCCGCCTCCCCCGCCGAGAGCAGCGTCGCGGACTCCGGCAAGGTCTACACCGTGGCCAAGGGCGACAATCCCTGGAAGATCGCCAAGAAGCTCAAGGTCCCGTATGCGGATCTCCTCTCGCTCAATGGCATCACCGATCCGCGCAAGCTCCAGATCGGCCAGAAGCTGAAGGTGCCGGCGAAGACCACGAGCTCCACGAAGAAGTAAAGACCGATTCCGTTGAAAGCGATCACCGCCATTCTCCAGCGTCACAGCATTCACATCCTGCTGCTCGTCATTGCAGCGCTTGTGACGCTCGGGATTGTCATGCTCTTTAGCACGAGCGCCTTCGCGCAACAGGCGCACGGTGATATGTATTACTTCGTCAAGCGCCAATGCTTCTGGCTGGGCATTGGTCTTGTCGCCTGCACGGTCGCCGCGCTGGTGGACTACCACTTTTGGCAGAAATGGTGGTGGGTCATCTTCGTTGGTGCGGCCGTGCTGCTTGCGCTCTGTTTCGTGCCCCATATCGGGCTGCGCATCAATGGCTCGCGCCGCTGGATCGGCGTGGGTTTCGCGAACTTCCAACCCAGCGAACTGGCGAAGGTGGCGGCCGTCGTCTTCCTCGCATGGTGGTACGATCGCTTCGCTCCCCGCACGCGGGAGTTTCTATTCGGCTTCGTGATCCCCGTCGCTGGCGTCGGGCTGCTCCTCGCGCTCATTGCCAAGGAAGTCGATCTGGGCGCCGCGGCACTCATCGGCGCCACCATGGTGGCGACCATGTTCGTGGCCGGCTCGGCGCTTCGCTATCTCGGCTCCTGCGCCCTCGTCGGTCTCGCAGGTGTGATCTTCATCGCGACGAAGATCCCGGAACGCATGGCCCGATTCCTCGCATTTCTTCACCCCGAGCAGTACAGGCTCAGTGAAGGCCTCCAGCAGTGGCAGGCACTCATCGCGATTGGCTCCGGCGGCGTCGATGGCCTCGGCCTCGGCGATGGCCGCCAGAAGTATGCCTACCTTCCGGAAGCCCATACCGATTTCATCTTCCCGATGATCGGCGAGGAACTCGGCCTGAAGATTACCCTCCTCATCATCGCCGCCTACCTCATCATTTGCGTATGCGGCTATCTCGTTTCGGTGAATGCAAAGGACCGTTTCGGCATGCTCCTTTCGTTCGGTTTCGTCACCATGATTCTTCTCCAAGCAGCGGTGAATCTCGGCATGACGACTTCCCTCCTTCCCAATAAGGGCATGCCCCTCCCCTTTATTAGCTTCGGTGGCTCCAACCTGATGATCTGTCTTTTCATGGTTGGCGTCCTTATCAACATCCACCGCCATGGCCACCCGGTCACCGCGCCCATTGGTCGCATCCGGCTCGCCGCGAGGGTGACACCGCGGATCTAGCCCGCTAAAACGTCTCGATTATGCGTGTTGTTATAGCTTGTGGAGGCACCGGGGGGCACCTGTTCCCGGGCCTCGCCGTCGCCGAGTCTCTGAAGCGGCGCGGTCACGAAATTTTACTTCTCGTCTCTGAGAAGGCGATCGATGCCCAGGCGCTTAAGGCGCACCCGGAATTTCGCTCGGAGAAGCTGCCGTCCGTCGGACTCCCGTCCGTACTTTCACCTGCGTTCATTCGCTTTCTCACGCGCACGTGGGAAAGCATTGGTCAGTGCAAACAGATCTATCGGAAGTTCCAGCCGGATGCGGTGCTCGGGATGGGTGGATTCACCTCGACGGCCCCCCTGCTGGCCGGTCGCATGGCAAAGATCCCGACTTTCATTCATGAGTCGAATGCGATTCCCGGAAAAGCGAATCGATGGGCCGCACGCTTCGTCTCGCATGTGCTCCTGGGATTCGAGGCTTGCGAGCGCTTCTTCCCGGGAAGGCGCTGCTCCGTAGTCGGCACCCCGGTACGGGAGGATCTCGGCGAACGCATTCCGCGCGATCAGGCCCTGGGAATCTTCAACCTCGATCCCGCAAAGCGCACCCTCCTCGTGATGGGCGGCAGCCAGGGCGCGGCTGGAGTCAACCAGCTCCTGTTCAAGGCGGCTCCGCTCTTATCGAGCGCGGGCGTGCAAATCATCCATCTTACAGGCGACCGCGATGACCGTCTCGCGGCGGCGAATTATTTGCGGGAGCAGGTTCCTGCCTATGTCGCTCCCTTCCATCATCGGATGCAGGAGGTTTATTCCGCCGCCGACCTCGTGGTCTCTCGCGCCGGAGCCGCCAGCCTGAGCGAACTCTCTCGCTTCGCCCTGCCTACGATCCTCATCCCCTATCCTTACGCGGCGGAGAATCATCAGGAACTCAATGCCGACATTTACGTCAAGGCTGGGGCCGCGGAGAAATTCAATGAGTCCGGGACCACTCCCGAAGTCCTCGCAAAGCGCATCGTGGAAATTCTCACCGATGATGAAGCCCGCGCGCGAATGGCAACCGCCGCACAAGCTCTGGCGCCCGGAGACTCCGCCGATCGAGTCGCGGACGTCATCGAGCAAACCGTGAAAAAGGCCGCCTGAGCCTCCCATCTCGCAATTTCATAACCTCATCTTACCCGACCGAGTGACCATTCCGAATCTCACAGCCATCCTGACCGGCCCGCCCGTCCGCGTGCACCTGCTCGGTGTCGCAGGCTCCGGAATGAGCGGGATCGCGGCGCTCGCCCTTGCCCTGGGCCATCACGTGAGCGGCTCGGATAAGGCCGATACCGTCGAGGTCGATCGGTTGCGCAAGAAAGGGCTCGATTTCTATGGTCCGCACCAGGCAGCCGAGGTGGAGGACAAAGATATCATCATCTATTCGTCGGCCATCAAGGCGGGTAACCCAGCCTTCGATGCGGCCCGTGCTCTGGGCAAACCGATGGTACGCCGCGCCGACGCCCTTGCCGCAATCATGGCCGCCAGAAAGGGCGTGGTCGTCTGCGGCATGCATGGGAAAACGACCACCTCATCGATGGCCGCGCACGTCCTGCGCAGCTGCGGATTCAAGCCCTCGCATTACGTCGGGGCGGAAATCCCGATTCTCGGCACGAATGCCCGCTGGGATTCCGAAGGCGAATTGTTCGTCGCGGAGGGAGACGAGAGCGACGGTACTCTCATCAATTACCATCCCGAGCATGCCATCGTACTCAATATCGAGCCCGAGCACCTCGATTTTTACAAAGACCTCGCCGCCATCGACGCCGTCTATGCGAAGCTGGTCTCTCAAACTCGCGATCACCTGATCTATTGCGCGGATGACCCCGGTGCCACCCGTGTGTGCGCCGCGCATCCCGGAGCCGTGGCATACGGTCATACCTCCCATGCGCGCTACCGCCTGGCCAACCTGCGAGCCGAAAACTTCCAATCGCATTTCACCGTGCTCAAGGATGGAGTGGAGCTTGGAGAGGTCGAGCTGAACGTCCCCGGAGCGCATAATGCGAGCAATGCTCTGGCAGTGATCGCTCTCGCCATGGAGGTCGGCGCGGAATTCCCGCCAGTCGCCGAAGCCCTCCGGGCTTTCCGCGGCGCACGCCGCCGATTCGAGATCAAGCACCGCAGCGAGCGGAATATCGTGATCGACGACTATGGCCACCATCCGACCGAGATCGCGGCCACCCTCGCCACGGCCCGTACCGGCGGATGGAAGCGCACCCTCGTGATGTTCCAGCCCCATCGCTATACCCGCACGCTCGCCCTCAAGGAGCAATTCGGTCGCGCATTCGACGAAGCAGACGGCGTGTTCGTGGCGGATGTCTATCCGGCCAGCGAGAAGCCGATCCCCGGTGTCTCGGGCCTCACGATCGTCGAGGCTCTGGAGCGCAATGGGCATGTCTTCGCCCGCTTCCAGGCTGACCTGTCCCGCATGCTCTGGGAGCTCGGCCCCGAGATCGAGGATGGAGATCTCATCATGAGCCTCGGCGCGGGAAACGTCCACGAGTGCGGCGCTCAGCTCTGCGCCGATCTCGAGTTGCGCGATAAGCTCCAGGCCATCATCGGCCAGGGCGCCATCCGCCTCTATGAACCGCTCTCGAAGCACACGACCCTGCGTGTGGGGGGACCTGCTCAATTCTGGGTGGAACCCGAGACGGAAGAAGGCTTCGCCGATCTCGTCCGCTATTGCCATGACGAGGATATCCCGCTCATGGTCATGGGCCGCGGGTCGAACCTGCTTGTCCGTGATGGCGGCATCCCCGGCGTGGTCGCGTACCTGGCAAAGGGCGAGTTCGCCCGCAACGAGGTTATTGGCGAGGAAATCCATGCCGGCGTGGGCGTGCGCCTGCGCCAGATCGCCGCGCTCGCAAAGAATGCCGGCCTCGGCGGCATGGAGTGGATGGATGGCATCCCCGGCAATCTCGGAGGAAGCCTGCGCATGAATGCCGGAGCCATGGGCTCACAGACATTCGACCACGTCGTGCGCGTGCGCTTTTGCGACCAGGATGGCAACGTTTTTACTCGCACTCCGGCCGAAATGGAGGTGCATTATCGAAGCGTGCCCTCGCTCGCGAAAAACTTCGCGCTCTCGGCGGTACTACGCGGCTCGCCAGCTCCAGCCGAGGATATCGAGCGCCGACTCGGCGAGTCGACTTCCAAGCGCCGGGAGTCGCAGCCTGCCGCGGCAAGCGCCGGTTGCATCTTCAAGAATCCCGCCGAAATTCCCGCGGGAAAATTGATCGATGAGCTTGGCTTCAAGAACTTTACTGTCGGCAAGGCCCGGGTCTCAGAGGTGCATGGCAACTTCATCGTCAATGATGGCGGCGCCACAGCCAACGAAGTCCTCACACTTATCGAAGAAATCAAGACCGCCGCTCTCCGGGAGCGCGGCATCGAACTGAACACCGAAGTGCAGATCGTCGGAAAGGATGCATGAGCAGTCTGAGCAATAAGAAGATCGCCGTCCTCATGGGCGGACCGGGAGCCGAACGCGCCGTTTCGCTCAACTCCGGCGCTGCCGTCGTACGGGCTCTGCGCTCTCTCGGCGCAGAGGTCTCCGAGATCGATGTGCACGGCCCCGATTTCGAGCTGCCCGAGGGCATCGACATCGCGTTCAATATCATTCACGGCACCTTCGGCGAGGATGGAGAACTCCAGTCGCTACTCGACGCACGTGGCGTTCCATATACCGGCGAGGGCGAGGCATGCAGCAGGCTTGCCTTCGACAAGATCGAGAGCAAGAAGCGCTTCGTCGCCGCAGGCGTTCCCACCGCACCGTGGGAGATCATCGCGCGCGGCGATGCTCCAACATTGCCCCTTCCCTTCGTCGTGAAGCCGCCTCGCGAGGGCTCCAGCGTGGGCGTGCACATCGTGCAGGATACCGTCGCCCTTGACGCCGCACTCGAGGACTGCTTCTCGCGCAGCGACGAGGCTCTCGTGGAGGCATTCATCGAGGGCAGCGAACTCACAGTCGGCGTCGTCGGCGATGAGGCATTCCCCGTCGTAGAGATCGTGCCTAAGGTCGATTTCTACAGCTACGAGAACAAGTACACCAAGGGTGCCTCGGAATATTTCTGCCCCGCCCGCCTCGATGAGGCCACGACCCGCCGAGTGCAGGATGCCGCATTGGGCGCCCACCGCTCTCTCGGACTCGAGGTATATTCCCGCGTCGACGTGCTTCTCGATGCACAGGGAAATCCCTTCGTACTGGAGGTCAATACGATCCCTGGCATGACCGAGACCAGCCTCCTCCCGAAGGGCGCCGCCGCCCGCGGGCTTTCGTTTGCCGCGCTCTGCGAGCGCATTGTGGAGCTCTCGCTCCGAAAAGGAGGCGCTCACTCTTGAGCCGGCGCCCGCCAACGAACCGACGCGCGACATCCTCCCGCATCTCGCGGGAGCCGATCATGCACGTCCGCGTGCGACGCTCGACCGCGCGCCGCCAGCGCACCCATCGCGCCATGCACCTGGTCTTTGGCGTCGTCCTCTGGCTCAGTCTGGCCGCAGGCGCCTGCTTCGGCTTCCATGCCATCGTCGAGAAGTTCTTTCTCCGCAATCCCGACTACAGCCTGCACCACATCGATACCGATCTCGATGATCTCATGACCGCTGATCAAGCGGTCCAGATCTCCGGCCTCCACCTCGGCGAGAATATCTTCCGTCTCGATCTCGCCCGGGCCGAACGCGCGCTCAAGCAGATCGATCAGGTCGACAATGTCACGATCCAGCGCGATTGGCCGGACCGCGTCTCGATCAAGATCGTCAAGCGAGTCCCGGTCGCATGGCTTGCAAAGGCGGGCACGACCGGCCTCTCGGCGGATGACGACCTCCTGCTCGATTCCCAAGGGCGCACGATGCATGCCTTCCGGGTCGAGCCCGATTACTGGCGCCTGCCGATCATCTATGCGCCGGATCCCTCTCTCATCGTGCAGGGCGATACCCTCGCCGTCTCCGATCTCAAGTCCGCCCTCGACCTCCTTGCCTCTCTCCGAGGCCGCATCGACATTCCCATTGATGTTCGCTCCGTCGACATCACGAAAGGATATGCCATCGAGGTCTGCGATGCCGCCAAGGTCGTCTACACCTTTTCCCCCGACGATCCAGCGGACCAGCTCGATCGTCTGCAACACCTGCTCGCCACCTGCCGCACCACCGGCCAGGAACTCGTCAGCGTCGATTTGATCCCAAAGAAATACACTCCGGTTCGCTTCCTGCTTGCCTCCGCGGAAGAGAGCCCTCGCTCGCCTGGAAAAAATCACTCGGAGGCCGCCCGCTAAATGCCCAAGGATCGTCTGCTCGTAGGTTTGGAAATCGGCACGTTCAAGGTCTGCGCCGTCGTAGGCGAAGCCCGCGCCGACGGTTCCCTCCGCATCCTGGGTGTGGGAGAATCGAAGTCTGTCGGCATTCGCAAGGGCGAAATCGTCGACTTCAATAGCGCCATTCAATGCGTGCGCGATGCCATCGCCGATGCTGAGGAGAAGGCGGATGCCGAGATCGAAAGTGTCTGGGCGGCTGTGACAGGAGCCCATATCCAAAGCTTCAACAACCGCGGCGTGACCCTCATTCCCGAGGATCGCGCCGAGATCGACCCCGAGGATATCCGCGACGTCGAGGCCAGCGCCAAGGAGGTCAATATCCCCGATCAAAACTGGTTCATCCACACCATTACTCAGCACTACTACGTGGATAATCAGGAAGGCGTCGTAAATCCGATCGGCATGGTCGGGCACAAGCTCGAGGCCGATTTCCATATCGTCCACGGGGTGAAGACCCGCATCCAGAATACCCTCCGCTGCATCAAGGAAGCCGGAGTGGAGGTCGAAGAAGTCGTCATCAATGCCGTCGCATCGGCCCAGGTCGTTCTCGATCAGAATCAGAAGGATCTCGGCGCTATCGTCCTCGATGTGGGCGGAGGCACCACAGATTACCTGGTTTATATCGATGGTGCGGTCCAGCATAGCGGCGTGCTCGCCATTGGTGGCGACCACATCACAAACGATATTTCCATTGGCCTGCGCATTCCGATTGCCCGGGCGGAACGGCTGAAGATCGAGGAAGGCAGCGCGGATCCAAACGAGGCCCAACCGGGAGACACCATCATTCTTAAGAACGACTCGGGTTTCTCCGGCTGCGAGATCGAGCGAGCGAATCTCAACCGCATCATCTACGCACGCGTGCGGGAACTCCTCGAACTCGTGAAGAAGGATATCGAAGGCCATTGCGACATCGACCTGGCTCGCGCTGGCGTCATGCTCACCGGTGGCTGCTGCCGCCTGCGGGGATTCGATCGCGTCGCGGAGGCGGTCTTCGATCACCCGGTGCAGTCCGTAGCCGCACAGGAAGTGGCCGGCCCCACATCGGTCTTCCAGAATCCGCAGTATGCCACCGCGATCGGAGTGGTGAAGTATGCCCAGCTCATGCAGGTCGACCCCGAGCCCACTTCCATCCTCGGAGCCGTCGGGCGAAAGCTCGGCAGTATCTTCCGATTCCGAGCCGGCGCCTGATTCCCTTCATTTCCGCACCATGCTTGAAATCCCGCGCACACTTCTGGGTAATCCCACGAATCCGCCCCGCATCCTCGTAGCCGGCGTGGGCAATGCCGGCATCTCCCTTATCGACAGATTGGCACTTGCCGGATTTGCCGATGCGGTGGACCTCGTCGCGATCAATACCGATAGCCTTTCGCTCAGCAGCTCCGTGGCCGGACGCAAGGTGCTCATCGGCTCAAAGACCGCGCGCGGACTCGGGAGCGGAGGAGATGTGGAGATCGGAGCTGGCTCCGCCGAGGAGGCCGAAGCCGATCTGAATGCCGCGCTGGAAGGGGCTGGCATCGTGATTCTGTGTGCCGGTCTGGGTGGCGGCGTGGGCGGCGGCGCGACTCCCATTATCGCCGAGCTGGCCCGCAATCAAGGGGCCGTGGTCATTGCGCTTACCACACTTCCCTTCGGCTTCGAAGGCCGCCGCCGCGTCCAGCAGGCAGCCGAGGCCCGCGAGCAGATCGCTCGCCATTCCGACGCGACCCTCGTCTTCGAGAACGACCGCATGGCCGAGCTCAGCGAGCCCCTGGCAGGTGTCCACGAGACCTTTTCCGCAGCGGATACCGTGCTTGCAGAGACTGTCGCCACCCTCGCACGGCTCGTCATGATCCCGGGCCCCATCCGGATCACGCCCGCAGATCTGCTCGCCGTCTTCCGGCATGCCGATACCGCGAGCCACTTCGGTTACGGTGAGGCCTCCGGCAGCAATCGAGCCAATGAAGCCGTCGAGCGCGCGCTCAAGGCGCCGCTCATGGGGCGGGGCAAGTCGCTGCACGATGCCCGGGCCACCCTCGTCCACATCACCGCATCCCCCGACGTGCACCTCGCCGAGATCCGCGCCATCATGGAAAATGTTGCGAGGCATACCGATGGCCAGCTTCATCTCGGCATCGGCCTCGATGTCAACCGTCCCTCCTCGCTCGCCGTCGCCATACTTTCATCCACCGGTGCCGCCATACCCGTAGCCGCCGTCCCGCGCACCACGCGCCCGGCTCCGGTCCGTCAACCACGCCCAGCGCCGATGGAGCAACCCGCCGCAGAGCCCGCGCACGATATCGTCGAGCACGAGCCGGAGGAGGTCACTGCCGATTCCACTCCTGCCCCGCAGAAGGCCAGCGAACTCTTCGATACCAGTCGCTATGCGGTCGCCAAAGGCCCCGGAACTCAGGGCGCAAAGAAGCAGCCGAAGTCTGAGCAAAAAACGCTTAGCCTCGACCCGGTCGCCCGGGGCCGATTCGAAAAAAGCGAACCCACGATTATTGGCGGGGAGGACCTAGATGTCCCGACGTTCCTCCGCCAGAAGATCAAGCTGCGGTAGATCGGATCGTTGATGCCCCTGTGCACGGGGCAATAAAGGAAGACGGGAATATCGACCACGGGAATTCACAATCCCGCCTATATTCCTCTTCGGATAGATTTGCTCCGAGTGATCATCAATCACTCGAGAGCCGCCGAGCCACAAGGCTCAACTATCGGACGCGGGCATCCGATCCCGAAAGCGAATCATCTCCCAGACAAGTCGGATCGAGGCCCAATAGCGACGGCCGAATTTGGCGGGATTCTCGAAGATACGCAGCAGCCAACCGAGGTAAAGTCGATCGGCCCATGGCGGAATTTCCGCCTGTCCGCCGGTCAGAAATGCAATGGCGGCTCCCGTACAAAGGATCGCCGGCTTGTAGGAGAGTTTTTGCCGCAGGTACCATCCGAGCTGCTCCTGCACTCCGCCCCCTACGTTGACGAAAATGACTTGGGGATGCCGGCTCTCGATCTGCGCGAGAAGAGTCTCGTCGTGCACGCTGCCGTCCGGATTCGTCCGATAGAGCGGAGCGAGATAGCAATCATCCTCCGACAACTCGGGGAACCCGTTCGCCCGCAGCCAGCGAAGATTTCGCTCCTGTTCGTCCAAGCTCGGCATGATCCAGAATGACGCCCCGGCTTTCCGCACCTCAGGCAGCGGCAGCACTTCTCGCAGCAGGCGCAACCCCGAGTATCTCTTCACTGGCGCCCCGCCGGTAAAGAGCCGCAGCCCACTCCACACCAGTACCATCAGCCCGCTATCAGGGATCACCCAATCCGCGGCACAGAGCGCGCGACGATAGGCATCATTCGTCGGGAGGTCGCACGCGAGACCGGGGCCGGATGGAGCGACGAGCAGTCCACCCTCGCCCAGACGCCCGGGGATGCCCGGCCCGTCAGTACAAAAATCAATGCCCAGAATGCGAATTTTCACGAGAAACCTTTTGTTGTGGTGCGATCACGTCGAGCTGCACGGCGCATTTATCCGCTCCCGGCGAGGGATAAAAGCGCAGCTGAATCTCCCGCACATCCTCCGGATGAAAATCCGGCCGTCTCAGACATCGCCCGAAGGGGTAAACGTTGAAATCCCGATAGGCGAGCAGAACCTCGCGCCCGTCCGGATCGATCCGATTCCGGCCGAAGTTTTCACTGATCGCAAAACGCTGTCCGTGTTTGTCCACCAGGTCCACTCGCACCGCCGTAATCGTACCCAGCTTCTCGGGAAATCGCACGCGCAGGAACCCGCCCGCCACCTGTGGCAACCCATTCACCCGCGTAACTGCCATTGGAGGAAATCGCGGGTCGGTCTGCCGGCCCTCGACCCGAAATTGCCAGGGATCGCCCAGGCTGCCCCAGCGCGACTTGTCCGTCGCGTTGAGAACCGTCACGCCATTGACTCCCACCCATGGCCCGCCACGGGAAGTCACGTGGCATGGCTGCGGCGCCCAGATCCACGTGAATCGGTCTCCGCGCGGTCGCATGGCATCCAGAGCGAATTGGCGAGGAAGAATCTCGTCCTCCGGTCTCGTCTCGAGTCCAAACCACAATGTGCTCCGGGCATGGCTGCCCTGCTGCCGGAATCGCGCATCCACAAACGTCCGGAGATAATGATCTGCATCGCTCAGGTGGAACTTTACCGGGATCTGCACCTTTCCGAATGCCGGAATCTCGATCTCCTTCGCCAGATCGCCCGCCGTACCATTCACCGACATTTTCGTGCCAGCTGGTGCCGGCAGAATCAGTTTTCCGTGGACCGGTGTGCCCGAGAAGTTATATGCGGCGATGGATCCCTCGATGGCGGCGGACGGGCCGCCCTCATCGAAGCTCCAGAACCAGTAGGCACCACTCACCTTCTGCGGCAGACATGTTGCGTAATCGGGCTGCCATTGAAGCACCACCCGGCTCGGCTCGGCCGGAGGCACGATCGCTGGGCCAGCGGGCAGCAAATGGCGGCGCGTGAAATCCGCGTATGCGGTCCAGGCCGGGTACGGGTGGCCGGGCGCCTCGCACATCGCATATCCGTCCCCCTTATGGACGAAGATGAATGGCATGAACACAGCAAGCCGCTCATCGATCGCCGTGCGTGATGTCTCGAGCGTAAATTCCCGTTGCATCTCCCGAGCGTATGTATCCTGCGGATGGCCAGCGGGAATGACGTCCAATCCGCATTCCGTCACCCAGATTGGAAGACGCCGTCCGGGCTCGAATTTCCTGGCGAGGTCGCGCTGCGCATTGATGGTGCCTGCGAAATCCCACGCGTGGCCATAAAAGTGGAAGTTCAGGCCGTCGGTGTATTCATATAGGCCGTTACGTCCTGCCCGCTCGGCCCATGGCCCCGGCGCCGTCGCGATCCCGCCCATCAAAATGCCGGGTGACGACGAAATGCGCGCTTTCATTCCTGCCGCGCCTGCCTGCTTGGCTTCCGCAGCCGCGGCGCCATCCTTCATACCCAGATAGACGGCTTTTTGCGTAGCCATCATGTGGTCTGGAAGGTCCTTGCAGTAGAAGGTATCCGGCTCGCCCTGGAGTTCCCAGACATCCACAAGCCCCGCTGCCTTTTCACCGAGTGTGTATGCGGCTTTGTACGCCGCGATGAGATCCTCCGGCACCTGATCCCATTCCTCCATCGTCGGCACCCGGCCCGGCAGCTCGGCAAATGCCACCACCCGGAGACCTGCAGCGCGTTCCTTCTGAAAGACACCGAGCGCATATGCGCTCTCCCGAGGAACAAGGACGTCGCCGGGCTGCCTCTCACGCACATAGTGCACCCCGGACTCGACGAGCATCCGCAAGTATCCGTCGACGTCTGCCGGAGCGGCATGGCAGGAGAGACATCCATCCACTCCCCAGCCCGCGAGCAATTTCGGAGCGGGAGCCCCTTCGCCGCATCCGATTATTCCTACGGTGGTGGACAGCGACGCGATGGCCAACTTGCGCCATGTCGCCCCCGCCACGTTCGTTCTTCTCTCAGGCATCTCTCGATCGGGCGAGGAGTTCCTTCTGTTTCA
>Ga0068856_100000540_pt1 | contig 41724 bp, 38 predicted proteins | sample KBSCornC62_FD_66595 | JGI IMG/M metagenome (GOLD analysis project Ga0068856, IMG submission 66595) | Corn rhizosphere microbial communities from Kellogg Biological Station, Michigan, USA - KBS Corn C6-2 | ecosystem: Host-associated > Plants > Roots > Rhizosphere > Soil ...
CGCAGCCGCGCAAAGCCCGAAGGGCGAAGCGTGCCCGGCGAAGCCTCTTGGCGTAGACGGGCTACTACAAAAAATCACCATCATCATTCTGTCGCTCGGGTCACGCGTGGCGCAGCCACGCAGTCCCGAAGCGCGAAACGTGGTGCCCGGCGAAGCCTCTTGGCGTAGACGGGCTACTACAAAAAATCACCATCATCATTCTGTCGCTCGGGCCACGCGTGGCGCAGCCACGCAGTCCCGAAGCGCGAAACGTGGTGCCCGGCGAAGCCTCTTGGCGTAGACGGGCTTAGACCCATTCCCCTTCACTTTCCCGTAAACCTCGGCGGCCGCTTCTCCATGAAACTCGCCACGCCCTCGCGGAAATCGCTGCCGCGCAGCGCCACCAGCATTTCGCGGTTGGCGTCGACGGTGGCTTCCGCCAGCGTCTGGAATGGCACGTCGTAGAGCTGCCGCTTGATCACGGCAATCGCGCTCGGCGAAACGAAGTCGGCGAGGTCGCGCGCATAGGCATAGGTCGCTTCGCGCAATTGATCCGGCGGATACAGCCGGTTGACCAGCCCGATGCGCAGCGCCTCGTCGCTTTGCACGCGACGCGCGGACATCAGAAGGTCGAGCGCGTTGGCATGGCCGACAATGCGCGGCAGCATCCAGCTGATGCCGTGCTCGGCGATCAGCCCGCGGCGCGAAAACGCCGTGGTGAACACGGTGTTATCGGCGGCAAAGCGCAGGTCGCAATACAGCGCATGGACCAGGCCGATGCCGGCGGTGGCGCCGTTCAGCATGCCGATCACGGGCTTTGCGATCGACGGATAATAGGCATAGCGCGCCTGCCAGTCCGGTCGCCGGTTCATGTCGAACGGCGGCAGCGTGCCGGTGCGCTTGATGTCGTCGGGGTCAAGCCCATTCAGCGCATCCATGTCGGCGCCGGCGCAGAACGCGCGCCCGGCGCCCGTCAGCACGATGACGCGCACATTGTCGTCCGCAGCCGCGGCCTCCATGGCGTGGCGCACATCGCGCTCCATGATCGGCGTCCACGAATTCATGCGGTCCGGCCGGTTCAGCGTGATGGTCGCGATCTTCTCGCTGACGTCATAGAGGATATGCTGATAGGTCACGGCGATCTCCCCGATGATTTTGTGTAGCCCGGATGAGCCACCGGGTCGCGCGGGCTACGCACGACGAAGAAAGCCTAGCACATTTGGGACGGTCTCATTCCGCGGCCTGCAACATCGGCATCGGCGCGCGCTTGAGCCAGCTGCCGAGGAAATTGTTCAGCCAGGCGCGCTCGATCACGTCATACTGCGCGCGGTCGGCGAAATGATGATGTCGCTCGCGGGCGCCCGGCGTCGTCGACAGGCGCTCGCAGCCGCGCGTGGTCCAGCGATGCATCATCGCGGTGGTTACATCAGGGTGGAACTGGAAGCCGAAGGCATTGCCGTACCGAAAAGCCTCGTTGGGAAAATCGCAGCCTTCCGCCAGCAGTTCGGCGCCGGCCGGCAGCTCAAATCCCTCGCGGTGCCAGTGATAGACATGATCCGGCCAGCCGGGACAGGCCGCATGACCCGCCGCGGTCGGCCGGATCGGGTAGTAGCCGATCTGGGCGCGGCCTTGCGGATGCGGCGCGACCTTGGCGCCAAGCTGCCTGGCCAGCATCTGGGCGCCGAGGCAAATCCCCAGGAACGGCCGCTGTTCGCGCAGGGTGACTTCGATCCAGTCGATCTCGCGGCGAACGTAATCGTCGGGATCGTTGGCGCTCATCGGGCCGCCGAAAATCACGGCAGCAGCGTGATCGTCCAGCGTCTCCGGCAAGGGATCGCCGAACCGCGGACGCCTTATATCGAGCCGGTAGCCGAGGGCGCGCAACGCATTGCCGACCCGTCCCGGGGTCGAGGTTTCCTGGTGCAGGATGATCAGGACCGGCCGCGAACCCTGAGACGCCACGGGCGCCGCGGCTTCCCTGCCCGGGAAGCGCAGCACGGTCTTGACGTCGACTTTGGCGTCGGTTTCGGGCGGTTGAAACGGCATCGGGTTTCAGATCGTTGGCCTATCTGGCCCGGATGATAACTAAGCAAAGCTTAATTTCATGTGAGCTTGGGCACACACGAAGCAAATCACGGGCCAAAAAGCAGCCCGAAAGGAGAATTCAGCGCTTGCGGAGCTGAAAACGGCCGACCGCGGCCAGGATAAAGCCGCGCGGAAACAGCCGCAGCATGAACGGCACGATCTTGATGCCGAGGCCGGGCAGCACGGCGCGCTTGTTGGCCATCAGCCCACGATAACCTTGCTTGGCGACATCGGCGGCGGAGACGTTCAGCACCGCCGAATCGAAGCCCGGCGTGTATCCTGCGCGGTGCTGGAATTCCGACGGCACCGGCCCCGGGCACACCACGGTGACGCGTACGCCGCGGCCTGCAAGTTCGCCGCGCAGCGCCTCGGTGAACGACAGCACATAGGCCTTGGAGGCGTAGTAGACCGCCATGCCCGGTCCCGGCAGGAAGCCAGCGATCGAGCCGACATTGAGGATGCCGCCGCGAAGCCGGATCAGGCTGTCGGAAAACCGCAGCGACAGGTCGGTCATGGCGCGGATGTTGACCGCGATGATGTTGAGCTGTTCGGCGCGATCGAGTTCGACCGCATTGCCGAACAGGCCGAAGCCGGCATTGTTGACGATATACTCGACCTCGACATCAGCGGCGGTCAAGGCGGCGGCGATCCTGTCGCCGGCATCCAGCTGTTCGAGATCGCAGGCGATCACGATCGGCTTCGAGCCGCCCGCGGCCTCGATTTCGCCGGATAGCGCCGCCAGCCGGTCGGCGCGGCGCGCCACCAGCGCGACGCGGTGGCCATGGGACGCGAAAACGCGCGCCAGTTCGGTGCCGATGCCCGCGGAAGCTCCCGTAATCAGCGTCACGCGCTCGGTCACGTTCAATCTCTTGACTTCGTTGCCAGGACCGGGTTGCCACAACGGGCGGCCAACACCGGGACGAGAGCATACGCTTTAGGCGGACTGCCTGTAAGCTGCAAGTCAGCTTGCGGCATGGCGATGTGACGCTACACACAGAGCGGAAATCGAACGGGAAATTCCGGGGGCCGGCTGCGATCCGCGGCGAACCGCTACATTAAAATTCGGTCATGTCCGAGAGAGCGCGCTTAAGTCGCAGCACCTGCCGTGTCCGAACTGTCCTTGACCGGCGCCGGTTGCCGGTCAGCGACACGGTGCTTGAGCTCGATCCGGTCGCGCGAGGAGACGCCCAGCAGGTCGGCCGCACGCCACACCACATTGTCCTCGAACTCGCTGACCTGCCCATCGGCATAGACCAGCTCCCACATCATCTCGACGATGCGAAGCCGGCCCGGCTCGTCCACCGAACGCATGATGACGCTGGTGAAATGATAGAGATCGACCGCCTCGCCCTCGACCAACGTGGCGGAGGCGATCAACTGGTCCGCGGTGCCGGGATCCAGACCAAAATGACTTTCCAGCAGGCTGTGCAGCTTGCGCTTCTCGACCGCTGACGGCTCGCCGTCGAGCGAGATGACGTGAATCAAAAGCGCGGTCGCGGCGAGACGATAGCCGGTATCGTCGAACTTCCGATCGCCGTGCGCGGTCGGAGAAACCACATCGGCAATGAATTGGCGTAGTCCGTCCAGCATCGTCCTGACCAAAAATGAGGTGAACCTGAAGGCCTGGGAATCGCGGCCCGCACGACCGATATATGGGTCAGAAAATCAACCCGCGCAATCCATGCCGGTTCCCGCGGCTGCATTACCTTTCGGCAATCCGCACCAATTAACTAAGGTATTTCATACACCACGATCTTGTCGGCGATGCCGCGCAGCGCGGCCTGCTTCTGTATCGGCTTTATCTCTCTTTTGTCGAGCAAGGCGGCAACGCCGGGCGCTTCGATCACCGGGCCGGTGATGTGGATCTCCTGCGAGGTCGACAGGCTCTGCACCCGTGCGGCGATATTGACGGTCTGGCCGAAATAATCCTGCCGTTCGTTGAGCATCACGGCGAGGCAAGGCCCTTCATGGATGCCTATCTTGACGATCAGGTCCTGGGTGCCGCGCTCGACATTGAGCGCGTCCATCGCGGCGCGCATCCGCAAGCCCGCGACAATTGCGTGCTCTGGCCGGACGAACGTCGCCATCACGGCATCGCCGATCGTCTTCACCACGGCGCCCTTTTCCGACGAGATGATTTCGAGCAGCGCATGGAAATGCGCGCGCACCAGATCGAACGCGGCGAGGTCGCCGACCCGCTCGTACAACGCGGTCGAGCCCTTGAGATCGGTGAACAGGAACGTCAGCGACGTGATCTTGAGGCGCTGGTCGATAGCAAGATTGTCGGCCTTGAAGACGTCGCGGAAGGTCTGGTTGCTCAGCATCCGCTTGGCGGTCAAAAACGGCTTGCGCTTGCCAATCAGATGATGGAGCGCCTCGGCCGCAATGAAAACCGTCGGTAGCGTCCGCACCCCGGCCTGGTTGTCGAGCGAGAGCCGCAGCGGTCCGGGGCGCATCACCACGGTTTCGACGGGCGTATGATTGTTGTTGTAGATCAGCGAAAGCTGCTGTCGCTCCCGCGTCGGCTCGCCCTGCACATCGATAAACTGGGCGGAATGCGTCACCGGCTCGAACACGATGATGAACTGCGGCGGCAGTTGCAGCGAGAGCTGCGCCTTTTCTCCGGCCGGCAATTCGAGCGCGTCGAGCGTCACCTCGTCAGTCAACGATTCGAACGATTCCCTGTTGAGGTCGACACCCGAACTCCAGAACACCTGCTTGAAGTATTCCCACAGCGGCAGCGTATTGGGGTCGTGCGCTGCGATGCGCCGGGTTCGCGGACTGACGGTAAAGGCGACCTCGACCTGCTCGTCGACCGAAGCCTCGTAGCCGCAGGCGCACAGCCCGCATTGATAGTCGTCATGCCGCAGCGATTTCAGCGTCGAGTGGGCATCGAGCACGCCGCCGCAACCGGGGCACAGCACGTTCCAGCTCAGGTCGAACAGGCCGAGCCGCGAGGCGTGCAGGAAGCCGGAAATTACCTTCTCCTCGTCGAGCCCGGTTCGTGCCGAAAAATCCAGCACGTTGATGCGATTGAGCTCGTGATCCTCGCCGCTCTCGATCAGGCCAATTATGGCGTCGGCGATCGCCGGATCGGCGGTCTGCTTCAGCACGGAAATCTGGGCTTTGATGTCGCTCATCGGAAAACCTCAGGCCATATTACGAGCCGGCCAAAGTGAATGTTACGCCTAAAACACTTGCGTGACGATTTTATCAGCGCCGCTCGATCCCGAACATCGGCGAGCGATCGGGCTGCGTCGTGACCACGCCGATCGGCATCACCGGCTCGGTGTCGAGCAGCGTGACCTTGAACGCGCCTATCATTTTGGCGAGCGCAAGCGTCGCTTCGACCAGCGCAAAATGCGCACCGATGCAGACGCGCGCGCCGACGCCGAACGGCAAATAGGCAAAACGGTCCGGCGCTGTGGCCGGCGGCATGAAGCGTGCGGGGATGAAGGCGTTCGGATTCTGCCAGAGCTTTTCATGCCGGTGCAACAGCCACGGCGCCATCAGGATCACGTCGCCCTTTTCGATCGCGAGTTCGCCGATCTTGTCGGGACCCCCGGCCGCGCGCGCGATCAGGAACGCCGGCGGATAAAGCCGCATGGTCTCGTCCAGCACGGCGCGGGTGAACTTTAGCCGCTCGAGGTCGAGCGCGCCATCGGCAGCCCGCGCCTCGCGCGCGACTTCTTCCTGCGTCGCGGGATCAAGCGCCAGCAGATACAGCGCCCAGAACAGAGCGGTGCCGGTGGTCTCGTGACCGGCGAGGATCATCGTCGCCACCTCGTCGCCGAGCTGCTCGTCGGTAAAGGCCTGTCCCGTTTCAGGGTCGCGCGCGGCATCCATCAGGTCGAACAGGTCGCGCAGCGGCGCGTTGTCGTTCTTGCCGGCGGCGCGGCGCTCCGCCATCAGCATGGCCACGAATTTGGTCCAGCGCTTGCGGAAACGGGCGCGGGCAAAATCCTGCGGGGTCGGCCATGACAGCGGCAGCAGGATGTCGAGGAAATGCGGCGACGCCAGCCGCGTGCCGTATTCATTGACGAAGTCGCGCAATTCCGCGCCGTGACGCTCCATGCCGAACGAAAACATCGTGCGCCCGGCAATCTCGAGCGTCATGCGCTGCATTGCCTCGCGCAGATCGACCGGTCCATTGCTGTGCGCGTCGAGCTTGGCGATGGCCTCGTCGGTCGCCGCGATCATGTGCGGCACCAGTGTCGAGACCGCGCGCGGCGTGAAGGCCGGCGCCAACGTGCGGCGCTGATGCTTCCAGGCCCGCCCCTCGGCGATCAGGAGGCCCTGGCCCAGCATCGGTCGCAGCACGCGAAGACCCACCGGCGTGCGGGTATAATTCTCCCAATTGTCGACCAGCACGTGCCGGATCGCGTCCGGTGTATTGAGAATAAAACTGCTGCGCCCGAGGAAGCGGCCCTGGATCGCATCCTCTTCATAGGCGCGCTGGCCCCAGGTCGCGATCGCGCTCTTGCGCATCGCCACCATCCGCCCGATCGGGCCCATGGTGGGCGGCGCGCGCGGCGGGCTCGGCGGCACCAGCGGTGCGCGCGTGGGCTCGAGATCATAGGCTTCGGCGATGCTCACGGGCGCTCCTCACAATTGGATCGAAACGTAACAACAGCCGCTGCGCGCGCCCTCCCATGGGAGATGGTTAGGTGGGGGGTGCGCGTTATCGTTCTGCCGCAACCCCTCACCCGATTTGCTGCGCAAATCGACCGCTCCCGGTGGGAGAGGTGAAAGGAAACCGCCGACCGATGCCCACAGAGCTAATCAGTCAGTTCCGCGACCGCAATCCTGTTTTCCGAGGCCGGCCACGCCCGCGCCACGATCCGCTCCTGATTGAACAAGGCCGCTACCGGACGGCCCAATTCCGCGGCCGTAAGCCGCAAGGTCGATGTGGAATCCCCTGGCACGCCGAGCTTCACGTCACTGGGCTCCTTGCCGTCGAACAGCACGACATCGCGGGGCAGGCCGAAATAACCCCGCGGCCGTGACATCAGCACGACAGCGCCGGCGCTGGAATCCGCAGGTCCGAGCGGGCGCGCAGCACGCAGATGCACGATGTCGGAGGAGCGCGGAAACGGCGAGCGGTAGAAATGCGTGGTGGTCGAGCCTGTCGCCGTCAGCACGATCTCGAGATACCAGCCTGGGTCGACCTGCGCCGGCCCCCAGCGGCCATCCGCGCCGGTTTTGGAGCTGTGAACCGCGCCGCCGATGCGCTCGCCGGTTGCGGGAGATACGCGATAGACGTCTACCGAAGCGCCCTCCACCGGACGGTTGGTCGGAATGCCGCCGGGCGTGCCGGTGACGAGCCCGCTCAATTTGACTTCGGCCTCCGGCGCGACCGCGATGAATTGCGGCGCGCGGCCCGCGATGAATTTGAACATCTCGGCGAACGCGCGCGGCGAGTATGCCGTCTCGCGGTGATCGACTGGCCCGATCACCAGATTGGTCGCGCCTTTCAGCGCCGGGCCTTCACTGGTGATGCCGGTCGGCGTGCCCGGCTTGCCGACAAAGCGGCCGTCGGCCTGCGCGTATTTGTCCATGCCGTCGCTGCGCAAGGTCAGGAACGCAACCCCCGGCGTCACCTCGCTATCGCCCTCGTTGAGGCCGTGCAGGAACGGGCCGCGGCCGTTGAATTCGTTGTCGAGACCCTGGTCCCAATCATAGACGCCATGGTTGGGAACGCCGCACAGCACGGCGTGGCTGACATCAGTTGCGCCGCCGTTCTTGATGAAATTGCGCACGGAATAGCCGCCGCGCGAATTGGCGACCAGCGCGACCTTTGCAGCGCCGGTGCGGCTCTTCAACGCCTTGACGGCGTCCGCCAGCTCGCGGCGGTTGTCCTCGGTCGAGGATTTGTGCGGCTCGGATTTTGTGTCGTCGGTGCGCGCCAAGGGGTCCGTAAAGTTGATCGCGAACATGCGGTCGCGGGCCACGCCGTTGGTTTCCATCCGCCACAGCGTGGTCATCCACAGCGCCGCATGGTCGCCATTGCCATGGACGAACAGGATCGGCGGAATTTCTGCGGCTGACGCGGCAGGGGTGGCCTGCGCGGAGGCGGCCCGAAAACTGCCCACCACCAGGGGCAGGCCCAAAGGCAAGATTCCTGAAGATATGGCTCCCGCGCCCTTCAAAATCGTCCGCCGCGATAGGCTCATTGGTTTTCTCCCGTATTTTTCCGTGGCTTAACCGTGCCGCCGCACCGCTCATAGCCGTCTGGGCACTGGACAGCCAAGGACTTTCGCAGGCATCACTTTGTCGTAACAGGGAATCACGGGCTTTTCGGCCCGGCGCCAACGGAACGGGTCATGACCGAACAGGTGGAGCGTTCGACATTTGCCGCTGACGGCATCACGGCGCCACTGCGTCACGCGGTTTTCCGCCGCATCTGGCTCGCCAGCCTGCTGTCCAATCTGGGCCTGTTGATCCAGGGCGTCGGCGCGGCCTGGGCCATGACCCAGATGACGTCCTCGGCCGACAACGTCGCGCTGGTGCAGACCGCCTTGATGCTGCCGGTGATGTTCATCTCGATGCCGGCCGGCGCCATCGCCGACATGCACGACCGCCGCATCGTGGCGCTGATCTCGCTGGCGATCTCGTTTTCCGGCGCGGCCGCGCTGTCGGTGCTGTTCTGGTTCGGCCAGGTCACGCCGAATGTCCTGCTCGCATTGTGCTTCGTGGTCGGCAGCGGCATGGCGCTGTTCGGACCGGCCTGGCAATCCTCGGTCAGCGAACAGGTGCCGGCGGAAACGCTGCCGTCGGCGGTGGCGCTGAACGGCATCAGCTACAACATCGCGCGCAGCTTTGGGCCCGCGATCGGCGGCGTCATCGTCGCCAGCGCCGGCGCGGTCGCGGCCTTTGCCGCCAACGCGATCCTGTATCTGCCGCTGTTCACCGTGCTGTTCCTGTGGCGGCGGACCATGTCGCCGTCGCGGCTGCCGCGCGAACGGCTCAGCCGCGCCATCGTCTCCGGCGTGCGATACATTTCCAATTCGCCCTCGATCCGCATCGTGTTGACGCGCACTTTGGTGACCGGCGTGCTCGGCGGCTCGGTCTCGGCGCTGATGCCGCTGGTGGCGCGCGACCTCCTGCATGGCGGCGCGCAGACTTACGGCATCATGTTGGGCGCCTTCGGCATGGGCGCGGTGATCGGCGCGCTCAACATCGCCGAAATGCGCAAGCGGATGACCGGCGAGGCCGCGGTCCGCGCCTGCGCGCTGTCGATGGGCGGGGCGATCGCCGCGATCGCGATGAGCCGCGAGCCGGTCATCACCGCCGCCGCGCTGGTGGTGGCGGGCGCGGCCTGGATGCTGGCGGTGGCGCTGTTCAATATCGGCGTGCAACTCTCGGCGCCGCGCTGGGTCGCCGGCCGTTCGCTGGCGGCGTTCCAGGCCGCGATCTCCGGCGGCATCGCGTTGGGAAGCTGGGGCTGGGGCCGGTTGACCGACGCCGCGGGCGTGGAGACGGCGCTATTGGTTTCCGCAGGGTTGATGTTCGTCTCGCCGCTGCTCGGCCTGTTCCTGCGCATGCCGCGGGTTGGCGCCCGCAACGAGGATGCGGAAGTGCTGGCCGATCCCGAAGTGCAGCTGTCGCTGACCGGGCGCAGCGGGCCGCTGGTGGTCGAGATCGAATACCGCGTCGCGCAGGACAATGCGCGCGTCTTCCACAATGTGATGCAGGACGTGCAGCTCTCCAGGCAGCGCAATGGCGCCTACGGCTGGTCGATCGCGCGCGACATCGCCGATCCCGAATTGTGGACCGAGCGCTATCACTGCCCGACCTGGTTCGATTATCTGCGCCAGCGCAACCGAACCACCCAGTCCGAGCGCGCGCTGTATCAGCGCGCGAACGGATTCCACCTCGGCCCCGATCCGGTGCGGATCCGCCGCATGCTGGAACGCCCGTTCGGCTCGGTGCGCTGGAAGGAAGACACCCCCGACCGCAGCGCCGGCGAAGTGCTGCCGGTCGCGACCGCAGCCGGCGGGAGCACGTAGCGCGCGTCGTCGTTCGCTTCAGCGCTTACCTTGTGGCGCCCCCACTCCCGACCCCTCCCCGCAAGGGGAGGGGAGCGCGCTTTTTGAGTCGAGACTCAGAGCGTCAACAGTTTCACCAAAAAAGATCGCGAGGCGTCGACGATCGTTCGCGTACGAGACCGGCTTTCTTCTCCCCTCCCCCTTGCGGGGAGCGGTCGGGGTGGGGGTCCCCAGGCAATGAACTCAATGATTGGTCGAACTACTGCCCGTGCTCCGTCAGCACCTTGTCGCAGCCCTTGCTGATGCGGGAGCGGTTTTCCTTCAGGCAGGCGAGCACGGCCTGGTCGCCGTCATTCATCACCTTGCGGCAGTGACGCGCGACATCGCGCGCGCAGGCGTCGTGGCCGGGCTGCTGCTGCGCCGAAGCCATCGAGGTCAAAACGAAAAACGGAACGATCAAAACAAATCTGGTCATCTTGTCCTCACAGACGCTTCAATGGACGGATCCAATTCCGGCATGCCGGTGCTGTCAATGCATCCCCGGTAACGTATTGCCGGACAGGGCGTTCCCGCTGCGACCCATCACCGCTGTCTGAAATTAGTTCACGGGAACCGGGCCGCGTTGGCACGACGTTAACGTCTATTTCTCATTAATGACAGGGACGCGAGAGGCGGCTGCGGCGTCGATATTCGCAGTCGTCCATTGGCCGATGCTGCGAAGGGAGCACCGGCCATCCTTTTGAGTATGTGTAGAAAGAGTAAACATGCGTAATGCGTTAGGCCTGATGGTCGCAAGCGTTGTTTCCGCGGCCGTGATCGCCGCTGTATGGTACTTTACCGTTTCGCCGCGTGCCCAATTGGCGGTATCCGCTCCCGCAACCATCGCCGCCGCCCAACCCCAGCGGCTTTCACCCACCGCGGCCGCCCGAGCCGCCGCGAAAGACACCGTCGACACCACCGCCACCATTCCGGAAAAGCCCGCGGCCGCGCCCGCTGCTGCCGCGCCCGCCGTGGTCGCGCAGGCAGCCAGCCCGTGCGCCAATCCCGACGCGCTCGGCGTCAGCCGGGTGGTCGAGGTCGACACCACGGGCGGACCCGGCTTTGGCTTCGAACATTTCAAGCAGCTCGATTTCCTCCAGGACAAGGAAGTCGTGCTGACCTTCGACGACGGTCCGTGGCCGGGCAACACGCCCGCGGTACTGAAGGCGCTGGCGGACCAGTGCACCAAGGCGGTCTTCTTTTCGATCGGCAAGCACGCCGGCTATCATCCGGAGATCCTGCGGCAGGTCTATGCCGCCGGGCATACGGTGGGCACCCACACCTGGTCGCACGCCAATCTCAACAGCAAGAAGATGACGGAGCAGCAGGCCAAGGACGAAATCGAAAAGGGCTTCAGCGCCGTCAAGCTCGCGCTCGGCACCGCGCCGGCGCCGTTCTTCCGCTTCCCCGAGTTGCAGCACAATCCCGCCGCGGTCGCCTATCTCGGCACGCGCAATGTCGCGATCTTCTCCTGCGATCTCGATTCCTTCGATTTCCGCAAGACCAGCACGCCCGACAAGGTGGTGCAGACCGTGATGAGCAAGCTCGACAAGCTCGGCAAGGGCATCATCCTGATGCATGATTTCCAGAAGCACACCGCGGACGCCCTGCCCGAGCTGCTGCGCCGTTTGAAGGCCGGCGGCTACAAGGTGGTGCAGATGAAGGCCAAGCAGCCCCTGGAGACGCTCGCCGAATACGACGAGATGGTGCGCAAGGAAGGCAGCAAGATTCCGGTTGTCGAAACCCGCCCGGTCAACAGCGTGGTGCAGACGGTTTCGCAGTAAGCGATCGACATTGGGCCGCGCGGCTCGCCGCGGCTGACTGACCAAAGCGTCCCTGGCTCGAGCCAGGGGCGCTTTTTTACTGCATAGCCGCGCGATCAGCCGAAAAAGTCCTTGAAAAGGCATTCCGGTCAACTCAGAATTGCGTTTTAAAGCGCCACATATTTCTTTGAAGATTTGCGGTCGAACAAAAGAATGCGGCGGCCTGGATTGCCGGTCTCTTTACCATCGATATTGCGCCGAATGACGGACATTTGAAATGAACGACAAGAGCGGCAAGGAAGCCGGTGGCCACGCAGCAACCTCATGGCTGATCGATAGTGCCGTCGGGGTGTCGCTGGGGTTGCTGCTGGGGATTCTGGTTGGTCTCTCCGCAAGTCCCATCGTCGCAAGCGTCGCCGGCGGCCTCGTCGCGTTGCTCGCGGGACTGTTCGGATTGACCGACAAGACGGGCCGACCGCTTACGCGGAACGGCGCCCGTCGAATTGTCGCTTTCGGCCTGGCTGCGACCATCGCCGCGCCGATCGGTGTCATTGCGCGGACACATGATTGGCTCGCCCCGTCCGTGAAATGGCAGCGCGATTCCATGACCGAGATCGGCATCACCGACACCAAGGAGCAAAACGAGCTGTTGCGGCTGGTGCGCTTCGGGATTTTGCCAAAAGGAACGACTGCCGCTCCCAAGGATTCAGCAGCGGCACAAATCGTTGCGGCGCGTGCACCGGTGCTCTACTCCGGATCCGCTGAATTCTGCGGCGCGTTCATGCAACTCACGAGCGTCGAAGACCGGTTAAATCTGATGAAGCAGACGGCCGACGAGCGGGATTTCGCGAACATCATCGGCAACATGCCGGTCGAACAGCAGGACGCCGCGTTGACGGCGGGAAGAATTTATCTTTGCAAGGTTCGGTGAAAATGATTTCACGACGCTTCGTTACGACGATCGTAGCCGGCCTGCTCGCATCGGTCGCGATGCTGACGATTGCTTTCCCACAGGGTAGTGCGATCCAGGAAGCCGAGCGGGCCGCGCTTGCGTCGGTCGTGTATGTCAAATCCGAACGATGCAGTGACGGCAGTTCGCGGGGCGGAAGCGGCTTCGTCTTCCAGCAACCCGGCCAGATCATAACCGCACACCACGTCGTGGGCGGTTGCGCCCAGATTACGATCGTCTTCCCAGAGGGCGCCGTCGCCGGAAGCCGCCTGTTTGGCGCCGCGATCGGGCGCGTGTATCCCGCCGGCGACCTCGCAATGCTCACCATAAACAGTGCGCCGACGACGCCGGCGCTGCAGTTGGCGACACCGCCACTCGATCGGTCATCGACTTATGCAGGGCTCGGTTACCAGAACAGCGAAATCTCACCTGACGGCCTGGTCATAACGCTCTCGCCAAATCCGGAAACGCGGTTAAGTCACTGGCTGCCGACGGAGGCCCAACAGGAACTCGCGCAAAGCGGAAGCCTGATCGATACCAGCAAGGCGGTTCTTCGCTTCAATGCCCAGCTTGAACCCGGAATGTCCGGCGGACCGATCGTCGATCAGCACGGCAAGGTCGTAGGAATCGTCGCGGGGGGATTGAGAGCCGGCACCGTTCCTGCAAGCTGGGGATGGCCGTCGGAATGGGTGGCCGACCTGCTCAGATCGAACGGCGTCAGTGGCGAAGTCAAGGTTGCCAAGACCTTTTACACCCTTGCCGACCTGAACAGGATTCGCAGCGCGGCACAGACCAAGATCACGTGCGGCGAGCTCGAATTTACCTACCACGGCACGCGGTCCTACCGGGACATCGTGGCGAGCAGCGACGACCAGCAGCGATTGGCCATCATTACTCATGCCTCTCGACCGCAAGATCTCGATCAGCTTCAATTTGAAGTTTGGGTTCATCAACCCAGCGGCGCCACCGCGCTCATGCCGACCGGTTACCCTCTATCCAATCAAAACGGCGTTTGCGTCGTGGATGGAGGATCTCTCCACCAAGTGCTTTGGGCGAAGAGCGCCCGTTTCGATCAACTCATGGTCACGGCAAATTTCTTTGAGTCGACCGTGATGGCGCCGCGCGTGCCTTACCCCTTCGGATGGGTGTTCGATCCGGTCTTGACCAAATTTCCGTTCGACAATTTTGGTAACCCGATCATCGCAGCAGGCCCACAGACGGAAACAAGGAGCGATGGACTCGTTTTCATGAGGAAGAGCATCATCCACAACCGCTCGCCGGCGGGACCGGCAGGCCCGCAGGCAAATTCGTTTGAGACACTGGCGAGCCGGAACAACGCATTCATGGGAGTTGGCACCATCTACGACCTGGTGGATCCTGCGATAGGGCCCTGCGCCAATATAAATTGGAATGCGCCCGGATGCAGCCAGGCATACGAAGATTTCAAGAAATGGGCCCATTTTGTCTTGAGCACGCAGCTTTCGACCTATCCCGTGATCTGACCCGGGCGACGCGGCCCGTCCGTGCACACGCCTTTGATCGTGCTCTGTCCGCATTGAACCGTAGGCCCCCCGATTCGTTGGACCTTGGGCCTCAATTCCGCAAATCCTGCGTGGATATGGTAGGCTCCCCTCACGGAGACCTGCATTGAGCGTCGCCTTCACCAAGGAAGAAAGCGCGGAAACGGCGTCGGAAACGCTGTTGCCGGACCGTCCGATTTCGTCGCACCTCAACCTCGTCACCGAACAGGGTTTTGTAGCGCTCGAGCGCCAGCTACAGGAGGCGAAGAGCGCCTACGAGGCCGCGCAGAAGACCGAGGATGTCAACGAACGGCGCCGGCTGTCGGCTAATCCGCTCCGGGACATTCGCTATTTTGCCGAGCGCGTCCGCACCGCGCAAATCATCGCCGCGCCCGATAGCGCCGATGTCGTCGCCTTCGGCAGCACGGTGACGTTCAGCCGCGCCGACGGTCGCGAGCAGACCTATCGTATCGTCGGCGAGGACGAAGCCGATCCGAAGGCCGGCTCGATTGCGTTCGTGTCGCCGGTGGCGCGGGCCATTATGGGCAAGGCTGTCGGCGATGTGGTGACAGCCGGCAATCAGGACATCGAGATTATCGCGATCTCCTGACGCTCAACACAAGTCACCCTCATCCTGAGGAGCGGCGTCTTCGCCGCGTCTCGCTGTGCCCGGCGAAGCCACTGGCGTAGCTGGGAAGGATGGGTTGCGGGGACTTGTGGCCATGGTTCGAGACGCGCGAAGACGCGCTCCTCACCATGAGGCACTCTTTGTATCGCGGGCAAATCAATCGGGCGAACTACTTCGACTCGCCGTCGCAGCGCGAATTGTCGATCTTGCAATAGTCGCCGCGGCCGGGACCGGCGGTGGACTTGCAGCGCGCGATCGCGGTGGCTTCGGCAATCTTCAAGGTGCCGCCGATCGCCCAGCCGGCGCCAGGCGTTCCCGCCGCCGGGTCCAGCGCGACGGCGACGCACTCGCCGGTGAAGGTGCCGACCACCTTGCAGAGCTTGCGGCCCTGGTCGCTCTTGCCGCTGCCGGGCTTGCGGCATGTTTCCAGCGCCTCGGTGCGCGCGGTGTCCGTGTCGGCCTTGCCGGTCGAGTAGGCATAGGCATAACCGTCCTTGGCGACGTCCTTCGGCTGTCCCACCGCAATCGCGCCCTCGGCCGCGGCGCGATGCGGTTGCACGATGCCCAGCAGCCCGGCTGCCAGCACGGCGCTCGCGCGCCCATACGATAATGACGCCATTGCAAAACCCTCCCCGAGAAAGCCCCGATGTTATCGGGCGGCGATGCGGAGTCAACGCGCGGCGGCGTCAGCCGATGCCCTCGCCATCGCGCGCATCGAGCGTCTTGCGAAGCCAATCGGCACGCCCCCGATCCAGACGGCAAGGAACGCGGTCACGAACGGATGCAGCCCGGCGCTGCAATGCAGTCGCGTTCCCTGCCGGTCGTCGATCAGTTTGCCGGAGAGCGATGCCTGAAACGAGTTGCGATAAAAAATTCGCTTGCGCAACCGGAACGAAGTCTCGCCAACGGAGCCGATTGCGGTGGCGCCGTCCCATGCCGTGCCGGTGTTCATTCTGAGCCTTTGCACGCACTCCTCGCGCGGCAGCGGCGATATCAGGTCGATGACCATTGCGGGCAAATCGCCAAAAGTCTTAACTTGCGGCGACGTCGGTGCTACCCCATTCGAAATCATGCGCTTTAACCGGCTCAACGCACCGGAAGTGATGAGTCGGACTGTCTCATGAAAAATCTGATGCTGTCCTGGGTATTTTGGGCGCTGCTGTCGGCGGGATTTGCGGCGCTGACCGCGATCTTCGCTAAGATCGGCGTCGAGAATGTCAATTCGGACTTCGCCACGTTCGTCCGGACCGTGGTGATTTTGTTCGCCGCCGCAATGATCGTCTACGCCACGGGAAATTGGCAGCGACCGGCGAGCGTATCCGCGAAAACCTGGCTGTTCCTCGTCCTGTCGGGCGCGGCGACCGGCGCTTCCTGGATTTGCTATTTTCGTGCCTTAAAACTCGGCGACGCCGCGCGCGTCGCGCCGATCGACAAGCTCAGCGTCGTCTTCGTCGCGGTCTTCGCGGTGCTGTTTCTGGGCGAACGATTGGCGCTGCCGAACTGGCTCGGCGTGATCCTGATCGCGTGCGGCGCGGTGCTGGTGGCGTATAGGGCGTAGGCCTGTCGAGTCGCTGGTGCCGCAAACAGGACTCGAACCTGTGACCCCGTCATTACGAATGACGTGCTCTACCAACTGAGCTATTGCGGCGAACCAGAAAGCGCGTCCGGCAGAGGCGCCGAAAACGCCCGCACCTGATATCGGTCGCGGTGCGATTTTGCAAGATAAACGGCGGCGGTTTACAGGCGGTTTCGGACGCCGCGAAGGCGCTTCGCGTGCCAAAAGCCCGGCAAAATCAGACGTTTCAGGACTGGCTCGATCCAGCCCCTGGCTCAAGCGCCCCAGCGCGACAAAAATCCGCGCCAGCCGCCGGCCTGGCCCTGCGGCGGGCCGATTTGTTCCGCAAATTCGTCGCGGCCGCCCTCGTCGTCGACCCCGGGATCGTCGGGCGCGCGCAGGATCGGGATCACGGCGGGAATGTTTTGCGGCGTGACCTTCGGGATGTCCTGCCGGGCGCGGAACAGCGGCGCGGCGACGGGCGCATCGGATGAAGGCTGCGGCGCGGGGGCTGTAGCCGGCGCGGGCTCGGCGACGATCGCGGCGGGCGGCGAATTGTCCTGCGCGGCGACGGGCTCGACGGCCTCGGGCTCGACCGGGGCTGCTTCCGGCTCGACGACATCGCTTTCGAGTTTTGCCACCGGCTCGCGGCGCGGCGCCAGCATCGCTTCCTCGAACGGCGAGGGCTCGATCGCGGCCGCCTTGTCCGACGGCAAAGCCGCCACCGGCGTCTGCCACTGGAACGCATCGAGCCGGCCGGAGACCGGCGACACCGGCCGCCAGGTCGCCGACACATAGCCGTCCGCGGTCCACACGGGATCGTGCAGCGCGCGCACCGCGCGCAGCGTCCAGGCCCGCGCGCGGCCAGAATCGCCGTGCTCGGTGCGCTCGATCTCGGCCATCAGCATCGCCACGCGTTGCGTTGGCGCATCGATGAACGGCGCCAGTGCCTCGCGGGCGCGGACGAATTCGCTGGCATCGATCGCGGCGCGGGCGACCGCGAGCGCGCTTTCGAGATAGCCGGGCGCTTTCGCCGCCAGCGTCTCGACCCGCACCAGCCGTTGCCGCGCGGAATCGCCGAGTTTGACGTGCGCATAGGCGTCCGCGAGATCGGGATGCGGCTGCGCCAGCCAAGCGGCTTCGACGATGCGCATCGAGCGGCGCACCTGATGCGCCTCGCTCTCATATTTGCTGGCCAGCACCGCGGCCGGCACCAAGGTCGGCGCGAGCTTTATCGCTTCCATCACGCTGTCGCGCGACGCGTCGCGGTCGACGGTTTCCAGCTCCAGCGCGCGCGCGGTGAGCAGCACGCCGCGCTGCCGCCGATAGGTCGCCTTGTCGATCAGGTTCGCGGCGTAATTGGTCTCGAGGATCGCGAGCGCCCCGGTCCAGTCGCCCTTGGCGCAGCGGAAACCCAATACCGCATGCGACGCCCAGGTCGACGACGGCGCCAGTTTCAGCGCCTCCTCCGCGATCATCACCGCCGACACCGGATCGTCGGCGCGCTGCGCCTCGATGAACAGGCCGCGCAAGCCCAATAACCGCGTGTCCTCGCGCTCGGCCATGGCGCGGAAGGCGCGCTGAGCCGCATGGCGGTCGCCGTCGAGCTGCGCCGATTGCGCGTGCAATAGCAGCGTCAGCGGATCCTGCGCCGCATGACGCCGCGCGGCCTCGGCGTGCGCGCGGGCGGAAGCGGAATCGCCATGGCCGACCGCGAGCAGGCCCTGCGTGATGGCATGGCGGCCGCGCGCGATCCGCCGCTCGCGGCGATGCCGCCGGATATGGCCGGGCATGCGCCATAGTCCGCGCAAAAAACTCCAGACGATCACCGCCGCGACAATGGTGATGCCGAGCAGCAGCGCGAAGGTCGGCACGCTGGGCGAGGCGCGCCAATGGCCCCAAGTCATCACGACATCGCCGGGCTGGTCGGCAACCCATGCCGCGCCCGCGCCCGCGAGTGCGATCAGCAGCAGAAACAGAATGATCCGGATCATCAAAAACCTTATGGCGCGGGTTTGGCGAGCGCCGTCATGGCGTCCGCCGCGAACTGGCGCGATGCGGCGAGCGCGGCATCGCGTGCATCGGCCTTGTCGATCCAGGATTGGGCCGCGGCGCGATCGGCCGGCGCCAGCGTTTTCAATTCGCGCCGCGCTTCGTTGGAATCATTGCGCAGCGCCGCCGCCGTCACCCGCGCAACAATGGCGCCGCGATCGGTGCCGGTAGCATCGGTGCGCTCGATACGGATCAGTTTTTCCGCGCCGGCCTGCAGGCGATCGACCAGGCTCGAACCAGTTGTGTCCTTCTCCGCAGGTGGCGGCGTCAATTTCGGCACCAGCGTCAGCAGTTCGCGGCTGAGATTGGCCGCGGTCGGCACGCCGGTGGAAGCAAAACCTTCCAGCGGTTTCAGCGCCGCGGCGTCGGGGGCCAGCGCCTTCGCTGCCGTCAGCGTGGCTGCGAACGGTTCGCCCTGCCTCACCCCGAGATCGAGCAATGAAGCCACCACGACGCGACGCAATGGCGCGTCGTCAGCTTTTGCCTGTGCTTTCGCCTGCTCGATGTCGGTGGTTTCGCTGCGGCTCGATTGCTCCAGCGCATCGAGGCGCGCGGTGACCGCCGACAAATCGACCACGGGCGCCGTGACGCCATCGGGCGATGACTTGATGCTGCCGATCTGACCGGCGAGTTTTTCCGATTGCGCGCGGGTCGCCGCCAGCTGATCGCGCAGGGCGGCTTGCGATTTTTCCAGCGTCGCGAGCTGCGCGGCGACAGCGGGGTCGGCCGCCGGCTTTGCCAGCTTTGCTTCGATACCCGCGACGCGCGCAGTGAGCGCATCGACGGTCGCCGCGATGACTTGCGGCGTTGCGGCGGATTGCACCGGCGGCCAGCCCAGCATCCAGCCGACACCGATCACCAGCGCCGCCGCGACCGCGCCGGAGACCGGCGCGATCACCCAAGGTGAAATCGGAGAAGGCGAGATCGGAGGAGTCGCTGCCTGCGGATTTTCGGGCCCCGGCGTTCCAGAAGCATGTTCCGCGGCCGCGGGTTCCGGAGCGGCCGCGTGCTCTGGCGCGGGGTCGGCCTCCACGGCGCGGGTTTCGCTGGTGATTTCGCTGGCGTCGAGGTCGATGGTCGGCGGCGCGCGCCGCGGCCGGCCGGAATCCGGCGGCGGCACGGTATCGCCCAGCTTCTCGTCAGCCTTCTGTTCCGGCCCTTGATCGGCCATCGCTGATTATCCCTGTAGGCTTTGCCCAGATTCGACGCCCTATTAGCGCGATCAGGGCCGCAACGCACGTATCAGTGTGTCCAATAACGCATTTTCGTCCGGGACCTTGGCCGCCAATACCTGGGTGGCCCCGGCGTCGCGGACAATGGAGGCGACCGCATCCGAAATGCAGCATTGCGGGATCGCCAGCGCCGAGATTTCGACACCGGCGGTGCGCGCCGCCTCGACAAAGGCCCGCGCGCTACGCCGCGAGTAATGCAGCACCGCCTGGATCCCGTGGGCGGCAAACGCATCGGAAACGTCGCGTGAAAGATCCTTCACCGGGATCATGCGGTAGGTGGTCTGCGTCACCACGGTAAAGCCGCGCTCGCCGAGGTCGCCGGCAAGATCGCGCGCCAGATCGGCGCCGGCGAGATAGAGTAGCGGGCTCGCCTTCTTCAATTGCTTCGCCTTGACGCCGGCCTGCACCGCCTCGCGCAACGCCGCGGCATCGCCGTTCGCCGAAATCACCTTGTCGAAGCCGGCTTCCTTCGCGGCAGCCGCGGTATGTTCGCCGACCGCGAACAGCGGCAGTTTTAACAATCGCTGCCCGGCGGGATGTTTTTCAAAGCCGCGCAGCGCGTTGGCGCTGGTGACGATGACCGCGCCGTAGCGCGTGTCGGAATCGTCCTGGAACGCCAACGCCTCGAACCGCAGCATCGGCGCCAGCAGCACCTCGAAGCCCCGCGCCCGCAGCCTGGCCGCGGTGGCTTCATTATCCGGATGCGGGCGTGTGACGAGAACGGCCATATTCTGGACCTTTTAGGCCAAAAACCCTTAAGCCTTTGCGACAGCGGACGATTGCGTTTTTGCGGCCGGCGGTGCTACCGAAGACTGAGAAGATCACGCTCCGACAATTGTGCAAGGGCTCAAATTGGCTAGCGACAAGTGGATGCTGGTGCTCGGGATCGAGACCACCTGCGACGAAACCGCCGCCGCCGTGATCGAACGGCGCGCCGACGGGTCGGGGCGCATTTTGTCGAATGTCGTGCGCTCGCAGATCGAGGAACACGTGCCGTTCGGCGGCGTGGTGCCGGAGATCGCCGCGCGCGCCCATGTCGACGCGCTCGACGGCATCATCGCCACCGCGATGAAGGAAAGCGCGATCCGCTTTCCGCAATTGTCGGCGGTCGCCGCCGCCGCCGGCCCGGGCCTGATCGGCGGCGTGATCGTGGGACTGACCACGGCGAAGGCGATCGCGATGGTGCACAACACGCCGCTGATCGCGGTCAATCATCTGGAAGCGCATGCACTGACGCCGCGGCTGACCTGCGCGCTGGCGTTTCCCTATTGCCTGTTCCTGGCCTCCGGCGGCCACACCCAGATCGTCGCCGTGCTCGGCGTCGGCGAATATGTCCGGTTGGGAACCACCGTCGACGACGCGATGGGCGAGGCTTTCGACAAGGTCGCAAAAATGCTGGGACTGCCCTATCCGGGCGGACCACAGGTGGAACGCGCCGCGCTCGGCGGCGACCCGAAGCGGTTTGCGTTTCCACGCCCGATGCTCGGCCGCCCCGATGCCAATTTCTCGCTGTCGGGATTGAAGACCGCGGTTCGTAACGAAGCGAGCCGGCTCGGCACGCTGGAGCCGCAGGATGTCAGCGATCTCTGCGCGGGTTTTCAGGCCGCGGTGCTGGAATCGACCGCCGACCGGCTCGGCGTCGGCTTGCGGCTGTTTCACGAGCAGTTCGGACCGCCCCGCGCGCTGGTCGCCGCCGGTGGCGTCGCCGCGAACCAGGCAATCCGCGGCGCGCTGCAGAATGTCGCCGCCAAGGCCGAGACCACGCTGATGATTCCGCCGCCGGCCTTGTGCACCGACAATGGCGCGATGATCGCATGGGCCGGCGCCGAGCGGCTGGCGCTCAACATGATCGACAATATGGAAGCGCCGCCCCGGGCGCGCTGGCGCCTTGACGAGAACGCGGGGGCGCCGCCGGGTTTTGCCAATACGCGGGCGGGATTTTGAAAGATGCTTCGTCGATTGCCGCAAGCGCTTCTCTTAACGTCGCCCCGCGCTCTTGTCCGCCTAAGCCCGCCTTCGGGCGAAGGCGGATGCGGGGAGAGGTCGGATCGCATAGCGATCCGGGTGAGGGGCCAGGCACGACGCTCGCCCAAGCTTCTGCATTTGCAGGACCGCGGTAGCCCCTCGTCCCTATCCTCTCCCCGCAAGAGCGGGGCGAGGGAGCAGAGTTGAGGCCTCGCCATGTCATCCTTCAAATCCGTAGCAGTGATCGGCGCCGGCGCGTGGGGCACCGCGCTGGCAGGCGTCGCGGCAAGGGCCGGGCGCGAGGTGGTGCTGTGGGCGCGCAACGCCGATCGCGCGAAGCAAATCGCGGCGACGCGGAGCAATCCGAAACTGCCGGACGTGAAGCTCGATGCCGCGATCGCCGTAACCGGCGATATCGCGCAGGCGGCCAGCGCCGACATCATTCTGATCGCGACGCCGGCGCAGAATTTGCGCGAGGCGGTCGCCGCGCTTGCGCCGCATCTCGCAAAGGCAAAACCGCTGATCGCCTGCGCCAAGGGCATCGAGCGCGGCACGCATCTGTTCATGACCGAGGTGATCGCGGCCACCGCGCCTGATGCTGTGCCGGCGATCCTGTCGGGCCCCGGCTTTGCCGACGACGTCGCGCGCGGCCTGCCGACCGCGGTGACGCTGGCGGCCACGGACGAAGCGCTCGCCGCCGCTTTGGTGCAGGCGCTGGGCTCGGCAACCTTCCGGCCCTATCACTCGACCGACATCAGGGGTGTCGAGATCGGCGGCGCGGCCAAGAACGTGCTGGCGATCGCCGCCGGCATCGCGGTCGGACGAAAACTCGGCGCGTCGGCGCTGGCCGCGCTGACCACGCGCGGTTTTTCCGAGCTCATTCGGCTGGGCCACGCATGCGGCGCGCGCAGCGAGACCATGGCCGGCCTGTCCGGCCTCGGCGATTTGATCCTGACCTGCTCAAATCCACAGTCGCGCAATTTCACGCTCGGCATCGCGCTCGGCCGCGGCGAGGCAAAGCCTGTGGGAAAACTCGCCGAGGGCAAATTCACCGCGCCTGTTCTGATCGAGCTGGCGCTTTCGAAAGATGTCGAACTGCCGGTATCATCGGCGGTGGCTGCGATCCTGCGGGGCGCCGTCACCATCGATGCGGCGATCGAGGGTTTGCTAACGCGACCGTTCAAGGCGGAGGGATAAGACATGCAGTATTGGCTGGTGAAATCGGAACCGTCGGCGTGGTCGTGGGACCAGCAAGTCGCAAAAGGCGCCAAGGGCGAGGCCTGGACCGGCGTGCGCAATTTCACCGCGCGGCAGAACCTGGTGAAGATGAAGAAAGGCGATCGCGCCTTCTTCTATCATTCCAACGAGGGCAAGGAGATCGTCGGCATCGTCGAGGTGATCAAGGAGGCCTATCCCGATCCGACCGACAAGACGGAAAAATTCGTCTGCGTCGACATCAAGGCCGACAAGCCCTTGAAGACGCCGGTGACCATGGCCGCGATCAAGGCCGACAAGAAACTCGCCGAGATGGCGCTGGTGAAATACTCGCGGCTGTCGGTGCAGCCGGTCACGGCCGAGGAGTGGAAGGCGGTCTGCAAGATGGGCGGGATGTAGCGGCGCCCTGCTCCCGAGCGAATCGCGGAATGCCCAAAAGAGAAAAAGCCGGCGGGCGTGACGCCGTCGGCTTCTCCTTGCGACTGCCGGCCCGACACCGGTTCCGCCGCATTCCATGATCTCAAGGGTCATCGGATTTGGTTAACGGCAGGTTAACCGTCGGCGGAATGCTGAAAAAAGCGGCGGCGCTCGGCCCGCGCGGGCGCTCCGCAGCCTGGGCTCCGCTGACCAAACGCGTTGACGTCCAACCGTTCGGGCACAGGCGCCGCGATCCGGCTCTCCACCGCCGGTTGCCGAATTCCGATGTCGATTTCCTGGGGTTTTGGCGGGTGCGGCTTCCGGAGATTGTGGCCCCGCGGGCCACGAACCCTTTGGCAGAACGTTTCCCGTCGCGGCATCCGGCTCGGAAGTTGCGGATTTCGCTATTCATTTCGCAGGCCGCTCGGCTGCCTGACGTTGGCTGCGACGGCTCGGCCGGGCGTTTTCGACGATCAATCTGGGGTTGTGGCAGCTTAATACACAGTTAGGCATTCGGGCGCACATTTTCGGTAGTTCAACCGACGTATTGCCGTTTCCAAATTTCGATTGCACTCAGCTCGCCAATGGCGGGAGCTTTGTCATGCCAGCCGCTGCATCCGCCCTGCTCATTGCTGGGCCAGAGGGCGCCGTAAGATCTGGATCGTCCGAACGGCCTGATCGCGCGCCGGCAGCCGCGATGTCGGGGGCCTGAACGATATGGGCTGGGGCGCACGAAAATCGGATCGGGTCACCTTCGCCCGCGGTCACGAAGTTCACATCATGGCCATCGACGGCACCTGGCGACGAAAGTGCGCCCTGCTGGACGTGTCGGCGACAGGCGCGCGGCTGACCGTCGAAGGATCGATCGAGGGGCTGCAACTCAAGGAGTTTTTTCTCCTGTTGTCCTCGACCGGCCTGGCCTTTCGCCGCTGCAGCCTTGTCCGCGTCAACGGAGACGAAATGGGCCTCAAGTTCATCGAAGGGCAGGGCGGGGCGAAGAAAACCGCCGGCTCCAACACCAAATCCGCCGCCAAGCCCGTAGCTAAGTCCCCGTAAACGATCCAATTTCGGGATTTTCGGATCATGCGCCTCGTTGCTTCGCGAATGTGCCCCTTCATCGATAGCCGGTCGCTCGAAATGAGGAGCGGCAGGGAAGTCCTGTTCCGGCAGATCGACGGCAGTTTCATCCTTTATCTGTCCGACAGCGACAGACTGCACGGCGCGGAGGAACGCATCGTCCGGCTCGATGCAAGAAGCGCGCTCCTCTGGGCCAACGAGCCTCCGGAAGATCGAGGATCGTTTTGGCAGTAGCGCCGGCAGGTCGCCGGGCAAATACCACACCGCATCTTTGGCAAAATATCTCGAGGCGAACGTCGCAACGCAAAGTGAACCAAGCGCACCCCGTGCAACGATGTGATCACGGCGCCGGCCGGTTCTGTTCAATGAATTGCGCGAGAGCCGCCCCGATCTGATCGGGGCAATCTTCCTGTATGAAGTGAACGCCCCGCATGGTCACCTCCCGCTGGTTCGACCATGAGCGGCAGAATTCTCGTGACCGTCCAATCAACTGCGATCCAGGCTCGGCGTTGATGAACAATTTCGGCAGCGGTGTCCGTTCCAACCATCGTCCGTATTGCTCGAAGATTTTCACAACGTCGGAAGGTTCGCCGCCGATCGGCAACTCGCGCGGCCAGACCAACATAGGCCAGCGCAGGCGCGGTTCGACAAATGGGCGACGATAAGCATCCATCTCGGCGCTGGTGAGAGTGCGAAGGACCAGTTTCGGCAGCAGTATCTCGATGAAGGCATTCTCGTCGAGAATCATGCGCTCACCCTTGTCGGAGCGCAGGTCACGAAAGATCGGCGCCCGGCTTGGCGGCAGGTCCTCCCAGTCGCGCGGCCGGACCATCGATTCCATGTAAGCGATCGCGCGCACGCGTTCGGGGTGCCGCGATGCCCAGTAAAATCCGAGCGCGGATCCCCAATCGTGCAGTACCAGCGTCACCTTGCGACGCAGATCGAGTGCCTCGAACCAGGCATCGAGATAATTGGCATGGTCCACAAACCGATACGCGCCGTTTGGCGAGGCGCCCGACCGGCCCATGCCGATGAGGTCAGGCGCAAGACACCAGCCGAGGTCAGCGACGTGCGGAATGATATTGCGCCACAGATAGGACGAGGTCGGGTTTCCATGCAGGAAGACGATCGGGTCTCCATCGCCGACGGAAACGAAACTCATCTCGCTGTCACCAACGCCCACGCGGCGACGAGTGTGACTGTCTTCGGCGGAAATCTTGTTCGACATGGCATTGCAACGCGGACGCGTTCGCCATCGTTCCATGTGTCGCCGGGGCATTGCTGGCGATGTTTCCGTATTGTGGAATGCCGGTTGTCTTATTTGCGTTCGCGAAAACACCAAAAAGCCCGACATGTAGCCGGAACTCGACCTCTTGCAACGAATTGAAATCCGGGGCCTTGAAGGAGACTCCCGATGGCGCACCGAATTGGTGGGAGATCGGCGTGCAGGCCACACGGGCCGCGGCAGCAAGCGGTAAGGGTGCATTAGTGCGTGCATGAACGTCCTCCGTTTCTCTATGTTTCTTGGAGCGTCAGCTCATCGACGGGTTAGTCTAGCCATCCATCCGGCCGCCGCCACCGACATGCGCGAGCAGGCCAATTTCGAATATCGCGCCTTTGGGACTGTTCGGCACGACGCCCAGTCTGCCCTGATGCCGTTCGATGATCGAGCGGCAGATCGACAGGCCCAACCCCATGCCGCCGGATTTTGTCGTGAACAGCGGTTTGAACACCCGATGGATATCCTGCGAGGCGATTCCTGTTCCGGTATCGGCGACCGATATCACGACTTGCTCGCCGTCGCGCATTTCCGAGCTGATGCTGAGCACCCGGGGCCCCTCCTCCACCGCCATGGCGTCGATGGCGTTCGCCACCAGGTTCACCAGCACCTGCTGCAATTGGGTTTGATCTCCCATCACCGGCGGCAACCGCAAATTCGGCTCGGCCTGGACCTGCACGCGGTGGCTCCGCAGCTCGTCGCGCATCAAGGCCAGCGACTTTCCGATCAGCTCGTTGACGTCGAGCAGACTGTCGATCTGGTCCTGCTGCTTCAGGGATGCCCGAATGCTTTCGATCACCGCTTCGGCGCGATGACCGTCGGCGGTGATCTGGCGGAATGACGCCTTCGCCCTGTCGAAATCGGGATTCGCGCGATCGAGCCAGCGGAAGCCGGTGTCGGCTACCGTGATCATCGCCGACAGCGGCTGCCTGAACTCGTGCGCCATGGTGGCGGCGACGGCATCACCGGTCATCAGGCGTGCGTCGCGCTCGCGGCGCTGCTCGCGGATCGCGCCGAGCAGCCTGCCGTACAGCATCGTGATCTCGTAGAGCAGGAAGAACAGCACCAGGCTGCTGGACAGCACCGCGAAGCAACGGACCGCGTACCAGCCAACCCCGAAGCGCACCCCGGAAGAAAAATAGCTCAGCGGGATCAGCATCGAATTGGCGGACATCACCACCAGCAGCCAGAGATCGAGCATCGAGCGCTGCCGAAACCAGAGCACGACAAAAGCCGCAACGCTGACCGACGCGACCGGTAATCCGACATACGGCCACAGCGGCCCCAGATGGGAGGAGTCAAGCATGACGCGGGGCAACAGCGGCTCGCCCGCGAAGACGAGAAGACAGGCCAGCAGGACGAGGGCCGTCGTTGCGGCGACGCTCAGCACGACCGCCGTGCTCGTTGCAGCACGCCAAAATTTTTTGCCGCGGTCGACGTCCTTCAACAGCGCATAGCCGATCACGAACATCGGGAAAACGGCATACTGGAGAAAGTAAATCCATGACGGGCTTTCGAGGCCGCCGATCAGGCCCCCGGGCACAAACACGCCGGGAAACGTCAGGATGTAGGGGATCAGCATCAGCGCCGTGAACAAATAGCCGCTCGCAATCAAAAGCACGGCACGGGAACGCTGAATGGAAAATTGCGCGTAGAGAAGGACGGCGGTGATGGAATCGCTGAAGAACATCCCCGTCAGATAGATCGGGACGAAGGCGCCGACCCGGCTGGTCTGGATCTTCGATAGTGGCCCGGCGACGATCAGAAAAAAGACGGCCAACAGGCCGAGCACGACGACAAGCGCGAAACGCTTCTGCGCGCGGCCGGGCGGCGAGCCTGCAAGCGTGAAATGCTGTTCCTCCAGGGCGACAGCGATCTCGTTCTGCATCGAAGGTGCCTCTACCGGATGACACGGCAGGCACCAACCATGGCCGAGAGCCAACGGCCGGCCTGACAAAAATCCGGATGGGGAGAGGCTATCTCATGGACGATCGGTCACGCAACGACACTCCCGGCAGAAAACGCCGATGCGTCGGCCGCAGCACCGGTCGATCGCTCATTTCTGTCGAAACAATCTCGCGTTGATGACAAGGTTTCTTAAAACCGTCGCATTCCACTCTAGGGAAATTCGCCGGCTTCGGCGCGCCGGACCACGTCTGTCAGCTCCGGGGTAAAACGCGTGTCATCGGGCGCGATGCGCCCGGTCAATCGCGCGGTGACCTCCTGCAACAGCCAGCCATTGCCGTCGGGATCGCTGAAGGAAGCATAGGAGGCATAGCTTTTGCGTTGCGGATTCGGACCGCCGGCCAGGTCTTTCGCACGGGCATGGTGGAAGATGCCGCCGGGATCGTGAAATGGCTCGCTGATCTCGATGCCACGGCGGAGTAATTGGTCGCGCGCAGCCGCGACGTCGGAGACGATCAAATGCAGTCCCTGCGCCGAGCCGGGCGCTGCTTCGGTGACGTTCTTGCCGAAGATGACCGAGCATCCGGAACCGGGCGGCGTGAACTGGATTACCCGGTAATCGTCGCCGGGCGCATAATCGAGGTCGAGCCTCCAGCCGAGATCGCCGTAGAAGCGCTTGGCGCGATCGACGTCAGCGACCGGAAGCACGACGACCTCGAGCTTCATGTCGAGGGCGTCGGCTCGCAAGCTCGTGCTCACAGGCTTGCTCAATGTTTCCGTTGCGCTCATATCGGCGAACTCCCTACCGACGCCTTCGCGGGGATGGACGGTTTGGCTTTTTGCTTCAGCGCGGCGAGCAGGGCCTTGGCGGCCGGGCCCGAGGAATGCGGGTTCTGTCCCGTGATGAGCTGGCCGTCGTTGACGACGTGGACGCCCCAGTCGGCCACCTTCGAAAACACCGCGCCCAGCCTCAGCATCTCGTCCTCGACCAGGAACGGCACGATTTTCGTAAGTCCGACTGCTTCTTCCTCGCCGTTGGTGAAGCCGGTCACTTCCTTGCCCTCAACCAGCAGCCTGCCGTTCGGCGCCTTGACGTGGCGTAGCGCGCCGGTGGAGTGGCAGACGACGCTGATGGTCTTGCCCGCGGCGATGAAGGACTCGATCAGCTTGATGGAATCCTTGTCTTCGGCGAGATCCCACATCGGGCCATGGCCGCCCGGATAGAACACGCTGTCGAAATCCTCCTGCCGGACGCTGTCGAGACGACGTGTCTTGTCGAGTTGCGCTTCGGCCGCGGTATCCTTCTCGAACCGCAAGGTGAGATCGGTGCGGAAGTCGGGTTCGTTACTCTTGGGATCGAGCGGCGGCCGTCCACCCTTCGGCGAGGCCAGCGTGATCTCGACGCCGGCGTCCTTGAAGACGTAATAGGGCGCCGCGAGCTCTTCGAGCCAGAAGCCGGTCTTTCGCCCGGTGTTGCCCAGTTGATCGTGGGACGTGATCACCATCAATATCTTCATGGTCTTCTCCAGTTTCACTCTTGAACGAGGCCGCGCCGCGCACCGCCACACGGATGCTCGGGCAAATCCCGCCCGTTCCGAACTTTTGCAAAAAGCCAGTGAGCGTATTTTTAGCCAGTCGGCAGCCAGCGCTCACTCATACATTGAGCGACGCTTCCTCATACGTTGATATGAATTGCCGCTTCCCGGCATTGAATCTCGACGGGAGACGTCTCTTGAGGCGCGCTCGCGCGCTTTCGTATCGCGATCGTCACCGACGCTGGGTCAGCAGGGAAGACAGGGCTGGGACGTAGATGGGACAGTCGCCGAGCGCGACGCCCGCGTTAGTCCACGATCCGGATCAGCGTGGCCTCGAAGGTCAAGCCCGGAGCTTGATCGGCTGTTCCGGTGCATGATGCCGTCGTGGGCGTCGATTTGCCGGTCAGTCTCAAATCGACGTTGTCGATGCCGAAGACGGAAGGCCCCTGCGTGCAACGACGGGAAACAATCGAAGCCGTAAATTTTTCTCCGTCCAAAGCATACGCTCCGGTGTAACGGCTTACGGAATCGCCCCCGGTCAAAACGCCGTCGCTAAGCGCTATGACGCCGAGTCCTTCCCCAAGCTGGGTTCTGAACCACGCAGAGTAACTGCCGTTCCGCATTATCGCGCCGCCTGGAGATCGGTTGTGGGCTTTCGATCGCCATGCCTAGCATCGACAGATTGCCCGATGGTTTATTATATCCGCGGCTTCCTAAGCAGTTCGCCTTTGGCTGCGCCCGGTGTTTCTACGGGGTCACGGTTCCATCAACCGGTGCATGGAACGCCGGAAGTCCCAGCACATACGCGTCAATCGCGAGTTCAAAGCTTCCCGCATAGTCGAGCGGTTCCAGAAGCGGTGCCGCCATCTGGTTCAGCACGAAGCCACGGATCAGGCTTCTGAGCATGCGGAGAGCCTGCTGGGCCGGTTCGCCTTGCAGCCCGACTTGCGCCAGCACGCGATAGGCGGTGTCCAGCAGTTCGCCGAGTGCCTGTCGCCAATCCGGACTGTCGGTGGCCGCGCTTCGGAAGGTTGCCGCCGACAGGCCGGGATGCTGGAGCGCGAAATCGCGCATCGAACGCGCCATGGCGCGCAGCGCGGCAACACCGACTTTATCCTTTACGTCGCGCTCGATTCCGCGCCGCAGTTTCCGATATCCCTTCACGGCCAGTATACGCCGCATTTCGGGCAGCGTCGCAACCTGATCGGCGAGAAGAATTTCCATTTCCGCAACGAGATCGACGGCAATTCTCTTGTCCCAGACCGACGCCGGCAACGAAAGAACTTCGTCAACGCCGAACCTCTCGGCACGATCGAGTTGGGATAGTGACATCTGCGCTCCTCGGATGGGTAGGAACACAACGCTCTCGGTCGCCGATAGTTGCCATGATGATCGGCAAGAGAAGCGGCGATGACCTTATCATCAGCAGATGCAAGTTAAGGTTATTGAAACCCGCTCTTCGACTTGATTCAAATGGTCCGAACCCGTTGCCGAAAAACCCTGTGAAACGACTGTATCGACCGCGTTGGAGGAAAAACGGTGCGGCGATATTGAACCGGTGCCTCCAGCCGCGACGCGTTTGCGGTTTATGAGCAAAACAGCTCACTCCGCATGCCCGGTTTTCCGCGTGTCTTTCCGGCATGTCATGGGCGCCCCGGATCCCGCAGGAACCCAGACAACCCGGCAACGACCTTGACCCGGCCTTTTTGAGTGCAAAACACGGCGTCGGCCCATCGTCCCGCGCGAAAACGGACCGCCAACGCCTTTATAATAACGGCCAAGGTAGATATCCCACCAGGATCGTAGCCCGGATGAGCCAACGGGTCGCGTGTGTGCGCGCCCGATGACAGGCTCCGCGACATCCGGGATCTTTTCCGAGGTCCCGCATATCGTTCCGCGCATGCGGGCTTCGGGTCCACGCTGTTTGAAATGTGAATCGGAATCGCAGGGTGGGCTAAGGCGCTCTTTGCGCCGTGCCCGCCAACTACTGCATGCTGTCTGGCATGGTGAGCACGCTGCGCTTTGCCCACCCCACGTTCGACGAGTCGGCCTGCGCTTAGGCCGCAGCCGCGGTGACGACCTGGGCCAGCAGCGCTTCGCGCTTGGACTGCGAGCGGTAGCCCTTCATGGTCGCGGCAAAGCGCTCGAGGATGCCGTCTTCGAACGCGGTGACGATGGTGTCGTGCACGTAGCTCTTGCGGCAGATCGCCGGCGTGTTGGACAATTCGTCGGCGGCGGCGCGCACGGCGTCGAGCACCTGCTTCTTGCGGCCGCGGGCGCTGGCCGCCGGCGAGATCCGCGACAGCGATTCCAGAACCACGGCGGACGCCATCAGGGTACGAAAATCCTTCAGCGAAATCTTGATGCCGGCGATTTCGCGCAGGAACGAATTCACTGTGGTGGTCGACACCGTGCGGGCGACGCCGGACCCATCGCGATACTGGAACAGGCGCTTGCCCGGCACGGTGCGCAGGATGCCGACCGCGCGCACCAGTTTGGCGGCGTCGCATTCCTTGCGCGTGGCCTTGCCGCCCTTGGCCTTGAAGGTCAGCACGATGGTTTCGTCCTCGATCGTGACGTTGGACTTCAACATCGTGGTTGCGCCGCGGGTCCCGTTGAGGCGGGCGTAGGATTCGTTGCCCGGACGGATCGCGGTGCGGGCGATCAGTTCAATCACCGCCGACAGCGCGAATTCCCGGGTCGGCTGGTCGCCGGCGAGATGCATGTTGACGTTGCGGCGGATTTTCGGGAGCGCCGCGACCAGCTTTGCCAGGCGATGCGCCTTGCGCTGCTCGCGGACCTTTTCCCAATCGGCGTGATAGCGGTATTGCAGCCGCCCGGCGGCATCGCGGCCGACGGCCTGCAGATGCGAGTTCGGGTCGGGCGAATAGCGCACTTCCTGGTAGGCCGGCGGCACCGCCATCCGGTTGAGGCGGCGGATGGTGCCGGCATGGCGGATCGCCGTGCCGTTAGCCCGAATGAATGAATAGCCTTTGCCGCGCTTGATGCGGCGAATGGTGAGTTCGTTCTGGTCGCCGAGCGTGAGGCCGAGGTCGCCGGCCAGTTCTTCAACCGATGTCTTGACGGGGGCCTTGAGATCAGACGCCTTGGGAGTTTTGGCGGGCGCTTTGGGCAATTGCCCGAGCGCCTCGGCCAGAGCGACGGCGGGATCGGCGGAAACGGGCCGCGTAGCCTCGAAATTCTGCTGATCCATACTCAATTTAGTCGTCCTGTCTCACCTGTTGTCCGGTAATGCCTGTTGTTGTGGCTTGGTTCCGGGGAGGGCTTTGAGCCTCGGGGAGGCGATTTAGGGGGTAATGGTTGATATTGCGAGTCGGGAATCTGTCGCATACAGTATCTAAATACCGCTCATGCCAGCCATTCGCCCGATAACGTTGATTTCGGCCTGCGGCAAAACGCGAAAGTGATCGTTTGGGCAAGCAATCGGTAACCGGACGCTGGGCGATTTCCGGTCCGGACGACCGCCCGGAAGCGTCCCAAACCAACCAAGGTCGGAGAGGTTTCCGCCTTGTCGCGGTCGGGTGCGGCGACGCATAATCGTTTCAACGATCAAGAGCGGCGGTCGATCGCGTTCGCGAGGTTTTATCGACCGGTTCCGGGTGGAGAGTTCGATGTCCGAGAAGATCTATGACGTGTCGCCCGATTGGGCCAAGCGCGCCTTTGTCGACCAAACAAAATACCGCGACATGTATGCGCGTTCGATCAAGGACCCGGCCTCCTTTTGGGCCGAGCAGGCCAGGCGCGTCGACTGGATAAAACCCTTCAGCAAGGTCGAAAACACCTCCTACGCGCCGGGCAATATTTCGATCAAATGGTTCGAGGACGGCGTGCTCAACGTCGCCGCCAATTGCATCGACCGGCATCTGGAAAAACGCGGCGACCAGACCGCGATCATCTGGGAAGGCGACAACCCCGCGGAATCGAAGCACATCACCTATCGCGAGCTGCACGACGAAGTCTGCAAGATGGCCAACGTGCTGCGCAACCGCAATGTCGGCAAGGGCGATCGCGTCACCATCTATCTGCCGATGATTCCGGAAGCCGCTTACGCGATGCTGGCCTGCGCGCGGATCGGCGCGATTCATTCGGTGGTGTTCGCCGGCTTCTCGCCGGACAGCCTCGCCCAGCGCATCACCGACTGCAAATCGAAAATCGTCATCACGTCGGACGAAGGCCTGCGCGGCGGCAAGAAGGTGCCGTTGAAGGCCAATGTCGATGCGGCCGTGGCCAAAGCCGGCGGCGTCGACTGGGTGGTCGTGGTCAAGCGCACCGACTCGCCCGTCAACATGGATCCGGTGCGCGACTTCTGGTACCACGACGCCGCCGAAATGGTGACGACCGAGTGCCCGGCGGAGCCGATGAACGCGGAAGACCCGCTGTTCATCCTCTATACGTCAGGCTCGACCGGCCAGCCCAAGGGCGTGCTGCACACTTCCGGCGGCTATCTCGTCTACGCGTCGATGACGCACCAATATGTGTTCGACTATCACGACGGCGATATCTACTGGTGCACCGCCGACGTCGGCTGGGTCACCGGCCACAGCTACATTCTTTATGGACCGCTGTCGAACGGCGCGACCACGCTGATGTTCGAGGGCGTGCCGAACTATCCCGACAATTCGCGGTTCTGGAATGTCATCGACAAGCACAAGGTCAACATCTTCTACACCGCGCCGACCGCGATCCGCGCGCTGATGCAGGCCGGCGACGCGCCGGTGAAGAAGACATCGCGCAAGAGTCTGCGGCTATTGGGGTCGGTCGGCGAGCCGATCAATCCGGAAGCCTGGGAATGGTATTACCGCGTCGTCGGCGACGAGCGCTGCCCGATCGTCGACACCTGGTGGCAGACCGAGACCGGCGGCATCATGATCACGCCGCTGCCCGGCGCGATCAAGCTGAAGCCGGGTTCGGCGACGCAGCCGTTCTTCGGCGTGGTGCCCGAAATCGTCGATGCCGACGGCAAGGTGCTGGACGGCGAGACGACGGGCAATTTGTGCATCGCGCGGTCATGGCCGGGACAGATGCGCACGGTCTATGGCGATCACGCCCGCTTCGAGCAGACTTACTTCTCGACCTACAAGGGCAAGTATTTTACCGGCGACGGCTGCCGCCGCGACGCCGACGGCTATTACTGGATCACCGGCCGGGTCGACGACGTCATCAACGTCTCCGGCCATCGCATGGGCACCGCCGAAGTCGAGAGCTCGCTGGTGGCGCATGACGCGGTGTCGGAAGCCGCCGTCGTGGGCTATCCGCACGACATCAAGGGCCAGGGCATCTACGCCTATGTCACCCTGATGACCGGCAAGGAGCCGAGCGATGCGCTGCGCAAGGAATTGGTGGCGTGGGTGCGCAAGGACATCGGCCCGATCGCCTCGCCGGATCTGATCCAGTTCGCGCCGGGCCTGCCGAAGACGCGCTCGGGCAAGATCATGCGCCGCATCCTGCGCAAGATCGCCGAGGACGAACCGGGCAGCCTCGGCGATACCTCGACATTGGCGGATCCCGCCGTGGTCGACGACCTCGTCGCCCACCGGCAAAACAAGAAAGGCGCGAGGGCTTAACGAGCTTTCGCGAGGAGGGGCACATGCGTTTGCAATCCGGCAATTTTGCCGGCGGGTTCGCCGCCGTGGCGTTTGTCGTGATGTTCGGCGTCTCGTTCGGCTGGGCGCAAGGCGCTCTCGCCGCGACCGCTGCACCCGCCGCGCCTGCCATTGCCAATCTCGATGAGGCCTGCGGCGGGCCGGACAAGATCACCTGCAACTCGGCGCTGTTCTGTCATTTGCCGGATGGGCAATGCAGCGCGCCGGACGCCGCCGGCACCTGCGTCAAGGCGCCGGATTTCTGCATGCGGGTGTCGCGGCCAGTATGCGGCTGCAACGGCAAGACCTACCAGAACGAATGCGACGCGCGTCACGCCAAGGTGGCGATCGATTACGCCACCGCCTGCAAGAAGCCGCCCGCGGCGCCTGGCACGCCGGCGGCAAGACCCGCGGCAAAAAAGAAACCTGCAAAGGACGCGAAGGCAGCAAAGCCGAAACGGAAGCCGGCTCCGCCGCCTCAGTAAAGGTCGTCCGCAGCGGCGCCTTTACCAGGCTTCGGTTCGCCGAAATTCACGGCATTGTCGGAGGAAAAGCACCCTGCCCCGACGTTTCCCGGCGAGTGTTGTTTCCAAATCATTTACTTTAATCCGCACATTCCCTCAGTTCCGCCCAACAATTCGGCCCGCAGCCCAGGCGTGGAGACCGCCCGGTTAACACGCGCGGTTAAAAATGCGTGGCAAGCGGGTTTTGACCGCCCCCGGCGAGGGGCGAAGCGAAGTGGAGAGCATGATGTCGCTGAGGATCGCGGTGGCGCTGGCGGCCACCATTGGGGCAGGATTGCTGTTTTCGACCGAGGCCCGGGCGCGGCCGGATCTGGTCGGTTTCCAGGGCAATTATTCGCCGGGAACGATCGTGGTGAAGACCAATGAACGCCATCTGTATCTGGTGCTCGATCCCGCCCATGCGGTGCGCTACCCCGTCGGCGTCGGCAAGGTCGGCAAGCAATGGGCGGGCGTGACCCGGATCAGCGGCAAATACACCAATCCGGCGTGGTCACCCCCGGCCGAGGTCAAGCATGACAAGCCGTCGATCCCCGATGTGATTCCCGGCGGCTCGCCGCACAACCCGATGGGCGTCGCGGCGATGACCTTGGCGGGCGGCGAATATGCGATCCACGGCACCAATGTGCCGAATTCCGTCGGCGGCTTTGTTTCCTATGGCTGCATCCGGATGCTGAACGCTGACATCAGCGACCTCTATCAACGCGTTTCGGTCGGCACCACCGTGGTGGTTTCGCGCTGACCGCGGCAATTCGCTGCCCGAATGCGAAAAGCCGCGCGCTGACCGCGGCTTTTCGTGTGACGCGCGGCGGGAATGAGGGCCGTCACATCGCCTCGGCCTAGAAATCCGAGGCGATGCCCTTGTTCTCCCAATCGCCGTAGCGCGTCGGTTCCGGCCCCTTCGGCCCCTGCAACTCCTTCGCCATCGGATGCGGATTAGCCTCCGCCGCCTTCCGCCGCGCATCGGCTTCGGCGAGCGCACGCTTGGCGGCCTCTGACAGCGGCCTGCGTTGCGTTTGGTCCGCGGGCGCCGAAGCGTCGGGCACGACCAAAGCAGCGCCCGGCGCGTCACCATCCAGTCTGTGGTTTTCAGCCATGCGGCATTGTCCATTTCAAAGCCCGATGCCGCAGATCATACCTGAACTGTGAAATCATGAAGGCGATTCTTATATTTGGCATATTCGCATGCCACAGGTGTTTTCCCCTAGCGATGGCGGATTTGTCGCGTTGACCTGCCGGTCGCTTCTTCCGAGATGTTTCTTTCCCGATGCCCCCTCAACGATTCGCATTACCCTCCGAAGTGCCCGGTCTCGCGGCGCGGCGGATTGCAGCGGACATTCTTGACGGCGTCTTGCACAAACATCGCACGCTCGACGACCAGCTCGAAGGCGCCGGCGCGCATCCCGGATTGAAGACGCTGTCGGACCGCGACCGCGCGCTGATGCGGCGGCTGGTGGCGACCATCCTGCGGCGGCTCGGCACGCTCGGCCATGTGCTGTCGCGATTGCTCGATCGCGGCATCCCGACCGACGCGCCGCGCGCGCAGAGCGCGCTGCTGATCGGGGCCGCGCAGATTCTCTGGATGGACGTGCCTGATCATGCCGCGGTCGATCTCTCGGTGCGGCTGGTTCAGTCGGACCGGCGCGCCGCGAAATATGCCGGCCTCGTCAACGCCGTGTTGCGCCGCTGCGCGCGCGAGGGCGCGCCGTTGATCGAAGAGGTCAGGGCGCGGACGCTGGACGTGGCGCCGTGGCTGCTGACGCGCTGGATCGCGCATTACGGCGAGACCACCGCGCGCGACATCGCGACCGCGATCGGTCATGAGCCCTCGCTCGACATCACCGTGAAATCCGACATCGAGCAGTGGGCGACGCGGCTGCATGGCGAATTGCTGCCGAACGGATCGATACGCACACTGCTGCAGGGTTCGGTGACGATGCTGCCAGGCTTCACCGACGGCCAGTGGTGGGTGCAGGACGCCGCGGCCTCGCTGCCGGCGCGGCTGTTCGGCGACGTCGCCGACAAGCGCATCGCCGATTTTTGCGCAGCACCCGGCGGCAAGACCGCGCAACTCGCGCAAGCCGGCGCGCGCGTCACCGCGATCGACCGCTCATCCAATCGCATGGCCAGGCTGCGCGACAATCTCGCGCGGTTGTCGCTGGAGGCCGAGACCGTGGTGGCCGATGCCGCCGAGTGGAAGGATGGAACCGAAGGCAGTTTCGACGGCATCCTGATCGATGCGCCCTGCACCTCGACCGGCACCATTCGCCGCCATCCGGATATCGGCTGGCTGCGGCAGGAAGCCGACATCGCCCCACTGGTCGCGCTGCAGAGCCGACTGCTGCAGCGGGCGGTCACGCTGCTCAAATCAGGCGGTACCTTGGTCTATTGCACCTGTTCGCTGGAGCCCGAAGAAGGCGAGCAGGCAATCGCGGCCTTTCTCGCCGCCGAGCCGTCGGTGCGCCGCGTCCCGATCGCGGCTGGCGAGGTCGCAGGCCTCGCCGAAATCATTACCGCCGAAGGTGACCTGCGCACCCTGCCCTGCCATCTGCCGCGGGACGAACCCAGGCTCGGCGGGTTGGACGGGTTTTACGCCGCGCGGCTGGTTAAATCCTGATTTTGCACTGTATTTTCCCCCTCGCCGCTGATTCGCGGCCTTTCAAGATGGTGTCTTGACGGCGTTTCCGGATTAAAAGGATTCGCGAGAATCCCCCCGTTCGAGGCAACGCAACCTCCCGTCCAAGGCAAGGCGTGTCGGTCGCTCAACGCAGACGCATTTCGACACTGATCATGGGCCGCTTCGCGCGGAACGTGATGGCGCGCGCCGGCAGCGGCTCGGTCGCGCTGTCAAAACTGTGGCCCGGCCGCACCGACCGGCTGATCATCGCCCCGCACGATTTGCGCACCGCCGACGCCACCCGCGCCGCCGAAATCTATGCCGGCCGTTTCGTGTTCGCCGGCAAGATCGTCACCTGCCACGGCCGCTCGATCTTCGATCTCGAGCCGCCGTCGGAAGATTGGGAGGTGGCGCTGCTCGGTTTCGGCTGGCTGCGGCATTTACGCGCGGCGGACACCGCGCTGACCCGCGCCAATGCCCGCTCGTTGGTCGACGACTGGCTGTCGCTGCCGCCGAAGAGGCGCCCGGTCGGCCGCCGCGCCGACGTGATGGCGCGCCGGGTGATCTCGTTGTTGTCGCAGGCGCCGCTGGTGCTCGGCGACACCGACGGCAAATTCTATCGGCGCTATCTGCGCGGACTGGCGCGCGACATCCGACATCTGCGCTATGCGATGGTCGACATGCCCGACGGCGTGCCGCGGCTGCAGGTGGTGATCGCGCTGTGCTACGCCGCGCTGTGCCTCGCCAACCAGGCCAGCCATATCCGCGGCGCGACGCGCAAATTGTCCGACGAATTGCAGCGCCAGATCCTGCCCGACGGCGGCCATATCTCGCGCAATCCGGGCGCGCTGATCGAACTGTTGATCGACCTGCTGCCGCTGCGCCAGACCTTTGCCGCCCGCAACATCGCGCCGCCGCCGGCGCTGTTGAATGCGATCGACCGCATGATGCCGATGCTGCGCTTCTTCCGCCACGGCGACGGCAGTTTTGCACTGTTCAACGGCATGAGCAGCGCGCCCTCCGATCTGCTGGCAACGCTGCTCGCCTATGACGACGCGCACGGCGTGCCGATGGCCAACATGCCGCATACCGGCTTTCAGCGGCTCGATGCCGGCGCGATGACCGTGATCATGGACACCGGTCCGCCGCCGCCCGCTAACGTCAGCCACGACGCCCATGCCGGCTGCCTGTCGTTCGAATTGTCGTCAGGCCCGAGCCGGATCGTGATCAATTGCGGCATGCCATCGACCGGCCGCGACAATTGGCGGTCGTTCGCGCGCGGCACGCCGGCGCATTCGACGCTGACCTATCACGAGACGTCGTCCTGCCAGTTCGTCGAACTCTCGGCGATGAAGCGGCTGCTGCAGGGCGCACCCGTCATCAGCGGACCGGCCAATGTCGAGAGCTATCGCGAGGCGGTCGCCAATGGCGAGCTGCTGACCACTTCGCATGACGGCTATCTGGCCAAGTTTGGCGTGGTGCATCGGCGCGTGCTGATGGCCGCGCATGACGGTTCCAGGCTGGACGGCGAGGACACGCTGTCGCCGGCGCCGGGCTCGCGGATCAAGGGCCGCGACACCGACTATGCGCTGCGCTTTCACCTGCACCCGTCGGTGAAGGCGAGCCGCCTCAGCGATGCGCGCGGCGTGATGCTGGTATTGCCGAACCGGGACGTCTGGACCTTTGAGGCGCTCGACGACAAGGTCGAACTGGAAGACAGCGTGTTCCTGGCCGGAAATGACGGCCCTCGCCGCACCGCTCAGATCGTGATCCGGCAGGATTCACGGCATGCCGCCTCGATCCGCTGGAGTTTTGTGCGCTCGACGGCATCCGCCTCGGCGACATCGGCGCGGCGCAATGCGCGCCGTGAACCCGAATTGCCGCTATAGCAAAAGCCTCGCGACAACGTGTGGGGTCCGTGGCCCCGCGCCGTTGTGAATGCCGACAAAAGCTGCTAATCAGCCGCCACTCGCGCAACTGGCGACTTTGGATGGAGCACCATCGGGAAGCGCGGGACTATCCGCCGCGCGCCTGGGCAAAAGCACCCTTTAACTGAGGACCTTGCCCCATGACCGACCACCCGCGCCGCGTGACCCGTGCCCTGTTATCCGTTTCCGACAAGACCGGATTGATCGAATTCGCCCGTGCGCTGTCCGCGCATGGCGTTGAGCTCGTCTCCACCGGCGGCACCGCGAAGGCGATCGCCGCCGCGGGGTTAAAGGTCAAGGACGTCTCCGACCTCACCGGTTTTCCCGAGATGATGGACGGCCGGGTCAAGACGCTGCATCCCAAAGTGCATGGCGGCCTGCTCGCGATCCGCAACAATGCCGAGCACGCAAAGTCCATGAAAGAACATGGCATCGCGCCGATCGACCTCCTGGTGGTCAATCTCTATCCATTCGAGGCGACGGTCGACAAGGGCGCCGGGTTCGAGGAGTGCATCGAGAATATCGACATCGGCGGCCCCGCGATGATCCGCGCCGCCGCGAAGAACCATGACGATGTCGCCATCGTGGTCGAGGCCGAGGATTACCAGGCCGTGCTCGACGAGCTTGCCGCCAACCAGGGCGCGACCACGCTGACCTTGCGCCGCCGCCTTGCCGCAAAAGCCTACGCGCGGACCGCGGCCTATGACGCCGCGATCTCGAACTGGTTCGCGCTGCAGCTCAAGATCGATGCGCCGGATTTTCGTGCGTTCGGCGGCCGGCTGATCCAGGCGCTGCGCTACGGCGAAAATCCGCACCAGCACGCCGCGTTCTATCGCACGCCGGACAAGCGCCCGGGCGTCGCCACCGCGCGGCAGTTGCAGGGCAAAGAGCTGTCCTACAACAACATCAACGATACCGACGCGGCCTATGAATGCATCGGCGAGTTCGACCCGAAACGCACCGCGGCCTGCGTCATCGTCAAGCACGCCAATCCCTGCGGCGTCGCCGAGGGCGCCGACCTCGTCAGCGCCTATCGCAAGGCGCTCGCCTGCGACTCGACGTCGGCCTATGGCGGCATCATCGCCGTCAACCGCACGCTCGATGCGGAGGCCGCGCGCGCGATCATCGGCATCTTCACTGAGGTGATTATCGCCCCCGACGCGACGGAGGAAGCGATTGCGATCATCGGCGGCCGCCGCAACCTGCGCTTGCTGCTCGCCGGTGGCCTGCCCGATCCGCGCGCGATGGGCCTGACCGCGAAAACCGTGGCCGGCGGCCTGTTGGTGCAGAGCCGCGATAACGCCGTGGTCGAGAGCATGGACATCAAGGTGGCGACCAGGCGCGCGCCGTCGGAAGCCGAGCTGCGCGATCTCAAATTCGCTTTCCGGGTGGCAAAACACGTCAAGTCCAACACCATCGTCTATGCCAGGGATCTCGCCACCGTCGGCATCGGCGCCGGCCAGATGAGCCGGGTCGATTCCGCGCGCATCGCCGCGCGCAAGGCGCTGGATGCCGCCGCCGAGTTGAAACTCGCCGAGCCGCTGACGAAAGGTTCGGTGGTCGCCTCCGACGCGTTCTTTCCGTTCGCCGACGGCATGCTCGCCTGCATCGAGGCCGGCGCCACCGCGGTGATTCAGCCCGGCGGCTCGATGCGCGACGATGAAGTGATCAAGGCCGCCGACGAACACGGCATCGCGATGGTGTTTACCGGCGTGCGGCATTTCAGGCATTGAGTATCGTCGTCCCGGCGTGCCAGGCTGTGTGAGAAGTCGCGGGTTTGCGACTGGCGGCCGCGGCGGTGATTGCGGGGCACAAAACTCCTCGTCAGGCTGTGGAGAGTTCAAGCGCTTGCAGCAGCGCTGGCACTCCGAG
>Ga0068856_100000542_pt1 | contig 41663 bp, 40 predicted proteins | sample KBSCornC62_FD_66595 | JGI IMG/M metagenome (GOLD analysis project Ga0068856, IMG submission 66595) | Corn rhizosphere microbial communities from Kellogg Biological Station, Michigan, USA - KBS Corn C6-2 | ecosystem: Host-associated > Plants > Roots > Rhizosphere > Soil ...
CATGATCCCCTCGTGGTCGTCGCCGATCTCGAGCTCGTCGGCGGCGAGGATCATCCCTTCGGAGGGGATTCCCCGCAGCTTCGCCTTGCGCAGCCTCTCGCCGTTCGGCATCCGCGCCCCCGGCAGCGCCACCGCGACCGTCTGCCCGGCGGCGACGTTCGGCGCGCCGCAGACGATCGGCCGCTCGCCGTCGCCGGTATCGACCATGCAGGCGCTGAGCCGGTCGGCTTTCGGGTGCTTTTCGCACCTGACGACCTTGCCGACGACGAAGCCGTCGGCCGCCGGCGGCCCGACTTGGTCGAGCCGCTCGACCTCGGTCCCGGTCATCACCAGGCGGTCGGCGACCGCCGCCGGCTCCATGCCGGGATCGCAATACTCGCGCAGCCAGCTGTACGGGACCCTCATCTCCGACCCCTCTTCATCAACAGGGTCCTCACGCGAACTGCTCCAGCATTCGCACGTCGTTGTCGAAGAAGCGCCGTAGATCCGGCACACCGTGGCGCAGCATCGCCACCCGCTCGACCCCGATCCCGAAGGCGAACCCCTGGACCCGCTCGGCGTCGTAGCCGTAGCTCTCGACGAAGCCGAGCACGTTGGGGTCGACCATGCCGGCGCCGAGGATCTCGATCCAGCCCTGGCCCTTGCAGAGGTTGCAGCGCTCGCCGCCCGCCAGCTCGCCGGTCCCCCCGCACTGGAAGCAAGAGACGTCGACCTCGACGCTGGGCTCGGTGAAGGGGAAGAAGTGCGGCCGCAGGCGGACCTCGCGGTCGGGGCCGAAGATCGCCCGGCACATCGCCAAGAGCGTCCCCTGCAGGTCGGCGAGGGTGATCCCCTCGGCGATCGCCAGCCCCTCCATCTGGTGAAACATCGGGCTGTGGGTGGCATCGGAGTCGCGCCGGTAGACCTTGCCGGGGACAATGACGAAGATCGGCGGCGGCTGGGTCTCCATCGAGCGCACCTGCATCGGCGAGGTGTGCGTGCGCAGCAGCACGTCGGGGTGGGACTGGACGTAAAAGGTGTCCTGGAGCATCCGCGCCGGGTGGCCGGGCGGGTGGTTGAGGGCGGTGAAGTTGTAGTAGTCGTGCTCGATCTCCGGGCCCTCGGCGACGTGGTAGCCAAGGCCGACCATCGTGTCCTCGATCAGGCGGGTGGTGCGGGAGATCAGGTGGGCGTGGCCGACCGGCCGCGGCGGCGCCCCGGGCAGGGTGACGTCGATCCGGTCGCTGACCAGCCGCGCCTCCAGCTCGGAGGCGTCGAGCCGCTCGGCGCTTGCCTCGAGCAGCGCCTCCAGCTCCTTGCGAGCGCGGTTGGCGGCGGCGCCGACCTGCCCGCGTTCCTCCGGCGGCAGCTCGGAGATCCCGCGCAGGATCGAGGTCAGCTCGGCTTTGCGGCCGAGGTAGCGGACCCGCAGCTCCTCAAGCTCGGCGCTGGTTCCGGCGCCCTCGATCGCCGAGCCTGCCTCGGCCCTGATCTCCTCGATCCGCTCAACCATCGCTCTGGGCCTTCCGCATGGCGAGCGAAGATAACCGCTGAGCGGCGATCGCAGCCGCCGCGGCGACGTTCAGCGACTCGGCACCGCCGGGTCGCAGGGGGATCGTCACCTTGTGAGCGCAGCGAGCGACGACCGCGTTCGGCAGTCCCTCCCGCTCCGCGCCCAGGCAAACCGTGGCGGCACCGTCGAGCGTGTCGAGTTCTTGACCCCCGTGGGCAACTAAAGCGACACGGGGCTCGGGAGTGGCCTCCAACTCGGCCTTCGTAGGCGGGTGACTGAAGATCGATCCCATGCTGGCGCGAACCGCCTTGGGCGAGTATGGATCGGCGCACTCGGGGCCGAGGACGACGGGGCCGTCGAGGAACGCGTCGACCGTCCGCACGATCGTGCCAACGTTGCCGGGGTCGCCCACGCCATGAAGGTAGATGCAGGGCGCCACGGCCTCCTCCGACCAGGTGCGCGGCCAGACCGCAATCACCCGGGTTCCGGAGCCTAGGGAGGAGACATCCGCCAGCAGTCCCGGCTCCACCTCCTCCCCCTCCAAGCCCGACCCCGCCGCGACCAGGACAAAGCGCGCCTGCACCCCGGCCGCCAGTCCCGCCTCCAGCAGGTCCTCGCCCTCGGTCGTGAACAGCCCCTCGCGCTCGCGGTGCTTGCGGTCGCGCAGCTTGCGGACCAGCTTCAGCTTCTCGTTTTGGGGGCTTTCGATCATCTTCTGCGGTGTTCTTCTCAGTCGTTTCTTCTCCTGGAACGAAAAAGCGGGCCGATAAACGGCCCGCCCGGGAGAGAGGAAGTGTCGGATCCGCTTCAGGCGGCCGCACCCTCCCGGGCCAGCTCCACAAATCGGCGAAAGGCGTCGCGGTCTGAGACGGCGATCTCGGCCAGCATCTTCCGGTTCACCTCGACCTCGGCTTTGTTGAGGCCGTGCATCAGTTCGGAGTAGCTCATGCCCTCGAGCCGCGCGGCGGCGTTGATGCGGGTGATCCAGAGGCGGCGAAAGGTCCGCTTTTTGTTGCGCCGGTCGCGGTAGGCGTACATCCCCGACCGCTGCACCTGCTCTTTGGCGAAGCGGTAGGAAGAGTGCTTGCGGCCGAAGTAGCCCTTCGCTTCCTTCAGAACCTTGCGGCGCTTCTTGCGCGCGTGGACGGAGCGCTTGACGCGGCTCACTTGCCGCCTCCGAGCAGGGTCCGCACTTTCTTCTGGTCGCTCGGCGCGATCTCGACCGGCTTCGCCATCTTCCGCTTCCGCTTCGGCGACTTTTTCTCCAGGATGTGGCTGGAGAAGGCGCGACGGCCACGCAGCTTGCCGGTGGCGGTCTTCTTGAAGCGCTTCTTGGCGCCGGAATGCGTTTTCATCTTCGGCATCGGGTCCGCTATTGAAGCAGACGAGCGGCTACGCCTGCGCCCCACGTCACCGTTACGGGCGTGACACGCCACTTCCCGTGACGCTCATGGGTACGCTGGCGCCGCGATGCGGATCCTCTACGTGGTCGGGACGCGGCCCAACTTCGTCAAGACCGCCCCGGTGATCGGGGCGCTGCGGGAGCGCCACCCCGACGGCCGCCACGCGATCGTCCACACCGGCCAGCACTACGACCGGCTGATGTCGGAGATCTTCCTCGAGGAGCTGGGCGTCCCGGCGCCCGACTACATGCTCGAGGTCGGCTCGGGCAGCCACGCGACGCAGACGGCGCGGACGATGGAGCGTCTGGAGCCGGTCCTCGCAGACGAGAAACCCGACCTGGTGATGGCGCCGGGCGACGTCAACTCGACCCTGGCGGCGGCGCTGACGGCGGTGAAGATGGGGATCCCGGTCGCCCACATCGAGTCGGGCCTGCGCAGCTTCGACATGACGATGCCCGAGGAGGTGAACCGGATCGTCGCCGACCGCTTCGCCGAGTGGCTCTTCCTCCACAGCCCGGAGGCGGTAACGAACCTTCGCCACGAAGGCATCCCCGATGAGCGCATGCACATGGTCGGCAACACGATGATCGACACCCTGGTGGCGCTGGAAGACCGCTTCCGGGCCGCGGGGACGGCGGCGCGCCTCGGCGCCGAGCCGGGCTCCTACCTCCTCGTCACCCTCCACCGGCCCGCCCTCGTCGACGGGCCGCTGCTCGGTGAGACCGTGGCGCAGCTGGCGGCGCTGGCGCAGCAGATGCCGGTCGTCTTCCCGGTCCATCCGCGCACGCGGAAGATGATGGAAGGCCTGGAGCCCGACGCGCCGGGCCTGCACCTGGTCGAGCCGCTCGGCTATCTCGACTTCCTCTCCCTGCTCGCCGACGCCGGCGGCGTCCTCACCGACTCCGGCGGCATCCAGGAGGAGACGACCTACCTCGGCATCCCCTGCTTCACCTTGCGCGCCAACACCGAGCGGCCGGTGACGCTGACCTCCGGCACCAACACCCTGCTCGGCCTCGACCCCGCGTCGATCGCCCGCATCCCGGTCCTGATGGCCGAGCGCGGGGACTGGCCTTTGGACCCCCCGCCCCTCTGGGACGGCCGGGCCGCACAGCGAATCGCCGACGTGATCGGCGCGCAGGGTTAAGCGGCAGCGTCGCCGGGAGCGTCAGCCTCGGCCGGCTTCTCGGCGTCGGCGGATGCCGCGGCAGCAGCCGCGGGAGCCTCGGCCGGTTGCTCGGCGTCGGTCGCGGCCGGAGCGGCGTCGGCAAGCTTGTCGACCTCTTTGCTGGGGCCGAGCAGCATGCTCATGTTGCGCCCTTCCTGCAGCGGCGCCGATTCGATCACCGCGAGGCCGTCGAGGTCCTCGAAGAGCTTCTGCAGCAGCGCCCGACCGCGCTCGGGGTGGGCCTGCTCGCGACCGCGGAACATGATCGTCACCTTGACCTTGTCGCGGTGCTTGAGGAAGCGTTCGACATGGCCCTTCTTGGTCTCGTAGTCGTGGGTCGCGATCTTCGGCCGCAGCTTGATTTCGCGGACGTTGACCTGCTGCTGGTGCTTGCGGGCGGCCTTCTGCTTCTGCTCCTGCTCGTACTTGTACTTCGAATAGTCGAGCAGTTTGGTCACCGGCGGCTTCGAGTTCGGCGCCACCTCGACCAGGTCGAGGTTCGCCTCCTGCGCCTTCCTCAGCGCGTCGTTGGTGTCGAGGATCCCCAGCTGCTCGCCGTCGGCGCCGATCAGGCGCACCTGCGGGACCCGGATCCGTTCGTTGATCCGGGTGGTGTCGCGCTCTGGAGGGCGCCGGTCGAACCTACGAGGTACCGGCACTATCGCGAGAGACCGTGAGACTTCAAGAGGACGAAACTGGGGTCGGGCACGGGGCGCTCAGCAGCGGCGGTGTTTGTTCGTGCCGGCGATCAAGTTCCACGCAGTATAGAGACAGAACGGCCACGCGCAAATCCGGGCCTCAGCGAGCCTCGGTCTCGGCGCGTACGCGAGCGGCGAACTCGGCCAGCGGCATCGCCCCGAGATCGCCCTCGACCTGGGAACGGACCGCCACCGCCTCGGTCTCCTCCTCGCGGTCGCCGACCACCAACATGTAGGGGTAGCGGCCGATCGTGGAGGCGTCGCGGATCTTCTTGCCGACCGACTCCGAGCGGTCATCGACGGCGACGCGGACACCTTCTTCGCGCAGCTGCTCGAAGGCGCGGCGGCCGTAGTCGTTGTGGCGGTCGGAGATCGGCAGGACGATCGCCTGCACCGGCGCCAGCCAGACCGGGAAGCGGCCGGCGTAGTGCTCGATCAGGATCCCGGCGAAGCGCTCCATCGAGCCGAGCAGGGCGCGGTGGATCATCACCGGCCGGTGGGCGGCATCGTCGGCGCCGGTGTAGTAGAGCTCGAAGCGCTCCGGCATCTGAAAGTCGAGCTGACAGGTGCCGCACTGCCAGGAGCGGCCGAGCGCGTCGGTGATGTGGAAGTCGATCTTCGGCCCGTAGAAGGCGCCGTCACCGGGGTTGAGCGTGTACTCGCGCCCCTGGCTGTCGAGCGCTTCGGCCAGTGCCGCCTCGGCCTTCGCCCACTGCTCCTCGCTTCCCATCGACTTCTCCGGCCGGGTCGAGAGCTCGACGTGGACGTCCTCGAAGCCGAAGCGGGCGTAGAGCTGGTCGATCGCCTCGCAGATCGAGGCGACCTCGCCGCCGATCTGCTCCTCGGTGCAATAGACGTGGGCGTCGTCCTGGGTGAAGGCGCGGACCCGCAGCAGACCGTGCAGGACGCCCTCGCGCTCGTTGCGGGAGACGCGGCCGAACTCGGCCAGCCGCAGCGGCAGCTCGCGGTAGGAGTGGCGGTCGGCGGAGTAGACGAGGCAGGCGCCGGGGCAGTTCATCGGCCGCAGGGCGTAACCGCGGTCGTCGTCCTCCATGAAGTACATGTCGTCCTTGTAGTTGTCCCAGTGGCCGGAGCGGTGCCAGAGGTCGACGTCCATCACCTGCGGGGTGGCGATCTCCTGGTAGCCGCGCTTGCGCAGCTGGTCGCGCACCTCTGTCTCGATCGTCCGCAGCAGGGTCGTCCCGTTCGGCAGCCAGAACGGCATCCCCGGCGCCTCCTTGCGCAGCATGAAGAGGTCGAGCTCGGGGCCGAGGCGACGGTGGTCGCGTTCCTTGGCCTGCTCGAGACGCTCCAGGTGCTCCTCGAGGTCGCCCTTGGAGAAGAAGGCGGTGCCGTAGATCCGGGTCAGGCTCTCGCGCTTCTCGTCGCCCCGCCAGTAGGCACCGGCAACCGAGTTCAACTTGATCGCCTTGATGCGGCCGGTCGAGGGGCCGTGCGGACCTCGGCAAAGGTCCTCGAAGGGGCCGTTGCGGTAGAGCGAGACGGTCTCGACGCCCTCGTCGCGGACGAGGTCCTCGATCAGCTCGACCTTGAATCCCTGGTCCTGGGACTTGAAGATCTCGATCGCCTCCGCGACCGGGACGTCGCGGCGCGAGAACTCCTCGTCGGCCTTGATGTGGGCACGCATCGCCTCCTCGATCTTCGGCAGGTCCTCTTCGGTGATCCTTGTCCCGGGCGGGAACTCGAAGTCGTAGTAGAAGCCGGACTCGATCGGCGGCCCGATCGTCACCTTGGTGCCGGGATAGAGGTCGACCACCGCCTCGGCCATCACATGGGCGGCGTCGTGGCGGATCAGCTCCAGCGCGTCGGGGTCGCGGTCGGTGAGGATCGCCACCTCTCCCCCGCCCTCGGGAAGCGGCGCCGCGAGGTCGCGCAGCGCCCCGTCGACCCTGATCGCCAGCGCCGCCTTGGCCAAGCCGGGGCCTATCGCCGCTGCGGCGTCGGCGCCCGTCGCGCCCGCCGGCAGCTCCAGCGGGTTCCCGTCAGGAAGGGTGTAAGTCGTCTTCTCAGTCGCCGCCTCCATGCGTGGGAGCCATGGTACGGGGAGTGGTTCGTGCAAGTGGACTGGTGTGATTCCGGTTACCGGTATTGGCGCTACCGACCGGGGCCCTGGCGAGCCTGACGCACGGCGATCAGCGGGCACGGGGTCTTGCCGGGCGTCGGGTGCCGCACCTTGGTCAGGGTCCAGTCGTCCCCTTCGCGGATCACGAAGCGGACGCCCGCCGGCGGCTTACCGCCCGCTTCATCGGTCGATTGGATGCAGACCCGCCCGCCGCGGAGTTCCCAGGAGAGGAAGGGCGACCCGTGCTGTTCTGAGAGCAGCTGCGGCGAGGCGACCACCAGCGTCGGCCCTTCGCCCACCTGCTTGCGGTACTCGCTCAGCTTGGGCGAGAACGAGGTCGGGCCGACGGGGGCGTTGGCGAGGGCGAGGAGTGAACAGATGCCCGCTGCGGCGGCGAAGAGCACAGTTGTGCCGCCGAGGACCAGGCGCCGGGTGTCGACTTGCTCTCGCATAGCGAGAGGAAAGCGCCACTCGATCGATCCCAGTAGCGGCAACAGGATCGAGAGCGCAACGAGCGGGGCCGCGATCTCAATCGCCTTCGCAGCGGTGTAGGGAGTGCCACCGACCCGTGCGGCGATATAGGCAAGAGCAGCGGCGCCGAGGCCCGCGAGGATCGTCTTCTCCCGTCGCCGCCACAGCTGTGCGACGCCATAGATCAAGAGCACGAGTGCGAAGGCGATCCCGAGGTAGTAGGCGGGCGCAGGCACCGCACCGTCCCCCGGCGCGAGCCGGAAATCCCCCGAGGGCCAGACCCCGAGAACCTCGAAGGGCGAGATCTGGCCGAAGAGGTTGCCGAGGCCCGGGCCGTTGGGGTCGAAGGTCTCGAAGGAGTGGAAGTCGATCATCCGCCCGATCTCGGGGGCGATCAGGACCACGAAGGTCAGGAGCGCGAGGCCTAGCGCGCGGGCCGCGGGTCCCGTCGCCGTAGGGGACCCACCATGTCTTCCGGCAGCTGAAGCTTCCTCAGACATGGTCCCCCCTACGGCACCACCCGCTGCAGAGGCGATCAGCCACAAGACGGCTGCTCCACCGAGCCAGATGAGGCCCGGGAAGCTGTAGGTATAGACGGAGCCGACGGCGATGAGGGCGGCTGGGACGTAGCGGAGCGTGAGGCCGGACCACTGGCGATCCGCTTCCCTAAGCGCCAGCACGAAGCCGAGAAGGAAGAGTGCTTGCATCGTCTCCTTGAAGGCGCCCTGGGCGAAGTAGGAGACGACCACGTAGGCGAGGCCGACGAGGAGTGCCCCGGCGGTGCGGGGCAAGAACGGCAGGTCGCCGAAAGCGGCAAGAGCGGTGAGGCAGGCGAGGACGGCGACGGCGACCGTGAGGCCGCTGAAGCCCTGCACCAGGCCGACCCCCAAGCCCTTGTTCAGGGCGACGACGATCGAGTGCGGGCCGAGCGGGTAGCCCTGGGTCAGCAGCTGCGACGAGTGCCCTTCGGCCAGCCGAGCCGCCGTCAGCAGGTGCTGGGACATATCCGGGTTGAAGCTGGTCCCAAGGATCCCGAAGTGGCCTTCGACCGCGAACGGGAGTGAGGCGGCCAGCAGGGCGACCAGTGCCACCGGCCAACCGGCGGCGAGGGCCTCCCTGGTGCCCTCGACCCGGACTCGCAGGTAAGCCACGGCGGCGATCGTCAGCAGCAGCACGGCGATTGCCGAGATCACCCCGTCCCCCGGCAAGCGCACCGTCCCCCAGCAGAGCGCGCACAGCAGCGCCAGCCCTACCGCCGGCGCCAGCCAGGACCACCGCCGCCCGCCGCAGAGGCAGATCGCCGCCTGCCCGAGGGCCGGCGCCGAGATGCAGACCGCCGCCACCGCTGCATAGGTCCCGATCACGAGACCCGCGAGCCTAGACTGCCCACATGGCGCATGTCCCTCCCGCCCGGCACCTGCTGCGAGCGAAGGACCTCGCGGACTCGCGCTACTTCGAGCCGCTCGAGGTCGACGACCTCGCCCGCGCTGCCGGGCTCTCGAAGGCCCACTTCAGTCGCGAGTTCCGCCGCACCTTCGGTGAGTCCCCCTACGTGTACCTGCTGACCCGCCGGCTGGAGCGGGCGGCGGCGCTGCTGCGCAACACCGACCACTCGGTGGCCGAGATCTGCCTCGAGGTGGGACTGCAGGGCATCGGCTCGTTCACCACCAGCTTCAAGCGGATGTACGGGATGACGCCCACCGCGTACCGCGCCACCGCGCCTCCGGCCTCCGCCCATGCCCGGGTCCCCGCCTGTGTCGTCCGCGCCTACGCCCGTCCTCAACACCGCACGTTTCGAGAAGACAGCCCGCCCCCGCGGGCCTAGCATCGCCTCACCCGAATCTCAAAACCAGGAGGACACCGATGAAAATCTCAAACGCGCAGGTGTGGGTGCACGACCAGGACGAGGCCCTCGCCTTCTACACCGAGAAGCTCGGCATGGAGGTCAGCGCTGACGTGACGCTGCCGGAGATGGGCGATTTCCGCTGGCTGACTGTCAGCCCTCCCGGGCAGGAAGACGTTTCGATCGTCCTGATGGCGATCCCCGGCCCGCCGATGATGGACGAGGAGACGACCCGCCAGGTCGAGGAGCTGATGGCGAAGGGCTTCGCCGGCACCGTCTTCCTCACCACCGACGACTGCCGCGGCGACTACGAGCGGCTGAAGGCGCGCGGGGTCGAGTTCACCGAAGCCCCGGAAGAGCGCCCCTACGGCATCGACTCCGGCTTCCGCGACCCGTCCGGCAACAGCATCCGCCTCACCGAGGTGAAGCTTCCGGCCGGCGTCTGAACCAGTCCCGGCCGATATGGGCGTTACTGGGCTCGAACCAGTGACCTCCAGCTTGTCGAGCTGGCGCTCTCCCAACTGAGCTAAACGCCCGGGGCGCCTGAATCTAGCAGCGGGAAAGCGGAAGCGGCGGCGCCGGAGCGGCGGGCTAAAGCTTCTGTTGCAAGTGTCGATGCAAGCAGTGCAACTTTTGCAATCCCCCGGTGTTTATGGGGTCGAACTTCAAAAGCTCGAGGACCGACGAGCCAGGGAATCGAATCGTCTTTGGTGGTACGTCCTCTCGGAAACAAGGGCCCCGACAGGGGCCCTTTTCCGTTCTCTTCCCCGCACCGCCTAGACGTGGTCGCTCGGCAGGTGCCAGTGGCGGGGCGCGATCAGCTGGTCGGTCTCCTTCGGCCCCCAGGAGCCGGGCTCATAGGGGATCGCCTGCGGCGGGTCCGTCAGCAGGAGCTCGGAGACCTCCCAGAGGCGCTCGATCGCCTCAGAGCTGCTGAACAGCGTCCGGTCGCCGACCATCACGTCGTGGATCAGGCGCTCGTAGGGGTCGAGGGCGTGGTCGTTGCCGCCGAAGTTGTCGGCGTAGCTGAAGCGCATGTGGGCCTCGCCGAGCTCGATCCGCGGCCCCGGCACCTTGGCGAGGAAGGAGGCGGAGATGCTGCCGGGGTCGCCGAGCTCGAAGGTGAGGTGGTCGTGGCCGAAGGACTCGGCGATCTGGTCGCAGTCGAGCGGGAACATCCGCCGCGGCGGCTGCTTGTAGGCAACCGTCAGCAGGTGGCGGCTCTCGGCCAGGCGCTTGCCCGAGCGCAGGTAGAACGGCACCCCCTCCCAGCGCCAATTATCGACGAAGGCCTTGACGGCGACGAAGGTCTCGGTATCGGAATCCTCGGCGACGCCGTCCTCGTCCCGGTAGCCCTCGTACTGGCCGCGGACGACGTCCTCGGGCCGCAGCCGCGGCATCGACTCGAAGACCTTCTCCCGCTCCACGCCGAGAGCTTTCGGCTCCAGCGAGGTCGGCGGCTCCATCGCCACGAAGCCGAGGACTTGAAACAGGTGGGTGACGATCATGTCGCGGAAGGCGCCGGTCCCCTCGTAGAAGGAACCCCGCATCTCGATCGAAAGCGTCTCGGGGACGTCGATCTGGACATGGTCGATGTGGTTGCGGTTCCAGACCGGCTCGAACATGCCGTTGGCGAAGCGCAGCGCCAGCAGGTTCTGGACCGCCTCGCGGCCGAGGTAGTGGTCGATGCGGAAGATGCAGTTCTCGGCGAAGACCGAGTGCAGGCGCTCGTTCAGCGTCCGCGCCGAGGCGAGGTCGGTGCCGAACGGCTTCTCGGTGATCACCCGGACGCCATCGCCGAGATCGAGCATGCCGACCTCCTCGACGGTCGCTTCCATCGCCTTCGGCGGCAGCGAGAGGTAGACGAGCGTCTCGCTGTCCTCAGCGAGTTCCTCACGCGCCGCCGCTACCTCCTCCCCCAGCTGCTCGAAGCCCTCCCTCACGCCGGCGAAGCGCAGGCTGTCGGAGAAGCGCTCCCACGCCTCGCGGTCGCCGGCCTTGCGGCCCGAGTCGCGGATCGCCTCCAGCGCCAGCTCGCGAAACCGCTCGGCGTCGAGGGATTTGCGGGCGGCGCCGATGATCCGGAAGCGCTCGGGCATCAGGCCGGCGCGCATCAGGTGATACATCCCCGGCAGCAGCTTGCGCTTGGCGAGGTCGCCGCTGGCGCCGAAGAGGACGATCACCTGGTCTCGCGGCGTCGGCATTGCTTGCTGCTGGCGGGACGTCATCGACTGGAGCCTATGCTGCTTCCCGATGGCGCCTGAAACCAACCGCGGCGTGCCCTACGACCCCGCCGCGCTCGACCGGGTGGAGCGTCGCTTCTGGCGCGATATCTGGCAGTCGATGCCGCACGAGGTGGCCTCCGAGCACGGCGTCGAGCTGCGCGAGTTCGGCGCCGTCCAGGTGACCTCGACCCGCGACCTCCCCTCGGTCCCGATCCTCAACCTGGTGCTCGGCGCCGCCGAGGCGAGCGAGGCCGACCTCGAATACGCGATCGCCTGGACCGAGGAGCACGACGTCTCCCCCTGCATCCCGCTGACGCCAGGCCTGCCGGGATCGGCGCAGGCCGAGGGCTGGCTGCGCGAGAGGGGCTTCGAGCACGGCTACGCCTGGATGAAGTTCGTCCGCGACGCCCATCCTCCGCGCTTCCCGGCTCCGGCCGACGTCGAGGTGGTCGAGCTTTCCGCGGCGGACGAGGAGCCGTTCGGGACGATCGCCGCGGTCGGCTTCGGCATGCCGGCCTGGGCCGCGAGCTACTTCGCCCACCTGCCGGGACGCGATGGCTGGCGTTGCTACGTCGCCCGCGTCGAGGGAAAAGCGCAGGCCTGCGCGGCGATCCTGATCGAGGACGGGATCGCCGAGTTCGGGATCGCGGCGACGCTGGAGGAGGCGCGCGGGCGCGGCTGCCAGACGGCGCTGCTGCACCGCCGCATCCTCGACGCCGCCGAGGCGGGCTGCGACACCCTCTTCGTCGAGACCGGTGAGCGGGTTCCGGACCGGCCGTCGGGCAGCTACCGCAACATCCTCAAGGCCGGTTTCGAAGAGGCCTACCTACGCCCCAACTGGCAGCGGCGGCGCTAGGCCGTCGCTGCCCGCCGCCCCGGTTCCGGACCCTCGTATCCGGCGCGGTCGACCTTGCGGTGATAGCGCTCGCCGACCTTGCCACCCGCGATCGCGGCGACGAGCGTGGCGATCAGGATCAGCACCAAGGCGATCGCCCCACCGGTCGCGAGCGAGCCTTCGTCGATCGGGATCCGCGGCAGGTTCACCTGCGAGAACAGGTTCCATTCCGAGCCGGCAATCGCGCCCAGCACTGCCAGCACGATCGTCACCACTACGCCGAATAGCCAGACCCCAAGGCCCTGGCGGCCGCCGTCGAAGCGGCTCATCCGGCCGGCGACGTAACCGCCCGCGTAGTAGCTGAGGGCGAGGACGACAATCAGGAGGATGCCGCCGACGATGCTGATCGTCCCGGCATTGGACTTCGCTTCGCCTTCGGTCAGGTCGGTGAGGCCGATCGCGGCACCGGCGGCACTCAGCAGCGCCGTCAGCAGCACCGCCATGCCCACGGCCACCAGCCAGCCGAACAAGGCGGCGCCGATGTTGAAGCCTCCGTATTCGTCGCGCTGACGCTGCTGCACCACGCCCGGACCGGCGGCGCGCTCGCGCACAGCACCTCCGCGGTCGGCATCGCGATCGCGGTTGGCGTAGGTGTCGCGCTCGGTGCGGGCCCCGCCTGCTTCGCCGTCGACGTACTCACGGTCGTCGGCCGCTCGTCCTTCCGGTCTCTCAGCCATCAATTCCTCCTACTCCCTGGGGTCGATAGACAGGGATACCCGTGTGGTGGCTTCCTAACCGGTCTGAACGCTCGCCGAGGCCCTTCCGTAAACGGGATGACCAGGGATCACCACCACGAAAGGCAGGGCTCATGCTCAACAGACGCACCGCTTCCGTACTCGTCATCGCTGCCTTGGCGCTCGGCGCCTTCGCGCTTCCGGCGCAGGCCGCGCTACGGCATCTCGACGGCACCGTCGTCTCGAAGAACGCCGACGACGACAGCTTCCGGATCAAGACCCAGAGCGGCAACCGCATCCGCATCAAGGTCACCTCCGCCACCCGGTTCCAGCGCATCGCCGGCTTCGACGGGCTGCACAAGGGCTTGGCGGTCGAGGTCGAAGCGAAGAGCACCTCGACCGGACTCGTCGCGACCCACGTCGAGCCTGGTGGCGGTGGCGGTGGCGGTGGCGGTGGCGGTGGCGGTGGCGGAGCCGACGACAACGGCGGCGGTAGCCACGGCGGCGGCTCCAACCACACCTGAGCCCTACGGCACAGGCACCGCCTCGGGCAGCAGCTCCAGGTCGTTCACGACGGTCCCCTCGCCCCGGCGGGGGGACCCGCTGCCCTGGCCGCCGACCAGCAGCGGCAGCCGCGGGTGCTCGCCGCACAGGAGCTCGATCGCTTCCTCCAGTCGCCGCGTCGACTCCGGCATCGTCGCCGAGAGCCCGACGAGGTCCGGCGAGAATGTGCGGACAGCCTGCAGCAGCGTTCCGGTCGGGACGTCTGCGCCGAGATACGCCGTCCGGTAGCCCGCGTCTTCGAGCAGGTCCGCCGCCATCCGCAGCCCGAGCGCGTGCTGCTCGCCCTCGACCGCAGCCAGCAGCGCGCAGGGACCCGGCGGGCGGCCTTCGAGCGTCAGTTCGAGGAGCTGCGGCGCCCGCAGCGCCGCCAGCACGCGGTGAGTCAAGGCGGTCGCCAAGTGCTCGTCGGCAACCGTGATCGCCCCGACCTGCCAGAGGCGCCCGAGCTCGTGCATCGCCGGAGCGATAATCCGCTGGTAGAGGACAGCCAGCGGCATCCCCTCAAGGGCCCGGGCGGCGACCCTGTAGGCGCCCGCAACATCGGCCGCGCGCAGCGCGTCGAGGTAAGAGCGACTCAGGGTCCCGATCTCCCCCATCTGCGTTTGTGCGGACTTATCAGCCCCCGCCGATTGCTCTGACACCCCCTACAGGCTAGGCGCAGAAGCGATCGCCCTCAACCGGCTGGGGTGACTCCCAGCGCGAGGTGACTGAAGCTTGCGCTCCTACAGCCTTGTCCAGGCCGTTGCTGGGCGGATGCCGTTAGAGACAGCCAGAGGCGCCCACCGGAATCGGATCGCGGCAGTTGGCTACACGGTTGGGGTACACGGTTTCTAAACGAAGGGCGGCGGCACCCCGACACGCCGGCCAGGGCACCGCCTGCGGGCCTCAGCCCTGCTTGGTGATCGAGACGGCCGGAACCGTCGCGTCTACGCGGATCATCTGCATCGGCGCTCACCCCCCTTCGACTCGCTGGACAGAGCGTCGAAGAATTGCTTAGGGAAGGTCGAGCAATTCAGGAACCCGTTTCGGTCTTCCCCGAGAAGGCGCTAATACTTCCCACCAGTCGGCCATTCCCTAGCCAATCTGAGGAGAACCGCAAAGTGCCCCCCGAGAAGAAGAGCAAGAAGAAGCGGCCACGTACCGGCCGGAACCCGAAACTCGATCGGCGGATGGCGAAGGCCCTGAGCCACCCGCTTCGTTGCGAGATCATCGCCATCCTGAGCGACCGCTGCGCCAGCCCGAGCGAAATGGCCGACATGCTGGACGAGCCGTTGTCCAACGTCAGCTACCACACGAACGAGCTGCGCAAGCTCGAATGCATCGAGATGGTCGATGAAGAAAAGGTCCGTGGCGCAATGAAGACGCGCTACAGGGCAAACGACGCAAATGCTCCTCGACAACCCCGACTGGGAACGTCTCAGCAAGTCGCATCGGGTCGCCGTGAGCGTCAACGCCATGAACGAAGTCAGCCGCCGAGCCGCCGACGCAATGGAGGCCGGCACCTTCGACCGCCGAACCGACCGAACGCTCATCACGCTGAAACTCGACGTTGACGAGCAGGCGTGGCTGGACGTGAACGCGGCGCTGCGGGTCGCCTACGAGCGGATCGAAGACATCAAGGTCGAGGCTGCACAGCGCACGGCCGACGGCGTCGACACCTTCCGCATGACCGCCTCCCTCCTCGGCTACCCGTCCCCCACAGTGGAAGCCGACGATTAGCCACTCCAGCGGCGGCGAGCGCCCTGGGTGATCCTCCCGCCAGGGGCGAGCGCAGAAGGGTGTCGTAGTCCTGGAAAGCGGCCCGCCACGGGTGGGGCTCACTCGCAGTCTGCTCAACACGAAGCTCTGCATCGATCTTGAACGCCCGCTCACGGAGCAGTTCTTCCAGCTGCTCGTCGTTCAACTCGGCGTAAGTGCGGATCTGCGGCACAGTTTCGAGAATAGACCGGCGCACGGCGCATCTCGCTACACGCTGGCTACACGCTCGGATCGGGCCGCTGTGGAAACCGGCCGATTAGCGGGGAGAATCGAAAGGCGCCCACCGGAATCGAACCGGTGTAAACGGCTTTGCAGGCCGCTGCGTAGCCACTCCGCCAGGGCGCCGAGATACGGCTGAAGGGTAGCGGCGCTCTGGGGGGTTTGGCGGCTGCTACTGCTCGTAGGACTCGACCGTGCCGCCGTCGCGCATGCTCGCGTCGTCGGGGTCGTCGCCGGCTCGGCGGAGGGCGCGGCGCTGACGGAGATAGTCGTAGGCCTTATCGAGCTGGACCCGCAGCTCCTCGAGGCGGGCGTGCTCGTCGTCGTCGAGGCCCTCGCCCTCGTGGCGGTGGAGGAGCGCCTCCTCCTCCTGGACAAGTTTGCCGATGCGGTCTAGTACCTGCTGGTCGTCCATGGGGCCGAGCCTACCCGCTCTCGTTGACCTGGAACCGGATCCCGGCTTTCTGCAGACGGGCGAGGAGGGCGTCGCCCATCGCCACCGCGGTGGTCAGCTGGCCGGAGCGCTCAGGGAGGTCGTCGAAGGCGAGGCAGAGGCCGGACTCGGCGAGCATCTTCGAGGTCTCGCCGTAGCCGGGATCGCCGCCGCTGACCTCGGTTGCGACGCGCTTGCCGCCGCCCTCGCCGACGAAGGTGATTTTGAACCAGCTGCGCTCGCGCTCGGCCTCGCTCGGCCCCTCCCCCGGCGCTTTCAGCTTCAGCAGCAGGTTCCGGGTCGGCGGCAGCTGCGCGAGCAGGCCGGCGGTGCCGACACCGCCGGCGATCGCCCCGACCGTCGCCAGGTGCTTGGCGACCATGTTGTGGCCGTAGGTGAAGTCGGGTCCGTAGCGGTCGAGCGCGGCGGCCGAGCGACGGATGATCGCGCCGTCGATCGTCGGCAGCGGCACCGTCCAGCCGCCGAGGCTCTCCTCGTGGTGGATGCGGGCGGGCGCGGCGTGGATCTGGCGCCCCTCGGCCCGCGGCTCCTGCCGCTTGCGGTCCTTGGCGGCGCTCATCGTCTGCCGGGCGCGAGCGAAGCCGTTGACGGCGGAGTGGAAGGTGCCGCCGGAGAAGCGGGCGTTCGACTTGACGTAGCCGTTGACCGTCAGCGGCACGCCCTCGGGCAGCTGCCCGACGGTGAAGTAGGCGCCGAGGTCGTGCGGGATCGAGTCGAAGCCGCAGCAGTGGACGAGGCGGGCGCCGGTCCGCTCGGCCTCAGCGTGGTGGTCAACCCAGACCCGGTCGACGAACTCGGGCTCCCCGGTGAGATCGCAGTAGTCGGTGCCGGCGGCGGCGCAGGCGGCGACCAGTTGCCAGCCGTGGAGCGCGTAGGGGCCGACGGTGGTGACGACCACGCGCGCCGCCTCGGCCAGATCCCACATCGCCTGCCGGTCCCCGGCGTCTGCGACCACGATCTCCGGCTTCGGTGCCTCGGGCGCCGCGGCCACCAGGCGGGCCGCCACCGCTTCGAGCTTCTCCCGGCGGCGCCCGGCGAGCGCCCAGCGCATGCTCGCCGGAGCATGGGCAGCCAGGTATTCAGCGGTCAAGCTGCCGGTGAATCCGGTCGATCCGCAAAGAACGATGTCGAACTGGCGCGAGCCCACGATCTCGGGCATCCTCTCATGTGGTCGCGCGGCAAGTGAAACGGGCGCCGCAGACGACCAGTCAACGACCACGACGCCCGTTGCACATGCTGCCCTGGAACGCGGGCGGTTTACAGATGTCAGGTCAGAGTCAAAGAAGGAGATATGAGCAGTAGCAGCTCGGTCAGCGTCCGATCCGGCAGTGCCTACGCGGACTTCGTCTCCTTCTGCGCCGAGCGCACCAGCCAGGCCTTCGAGGACCCGCAGGCGTTCCACGCCTTCTCGGCCGAGCGCTTCCGCGAGTTCTGGGGGCTCTTCCTGGAGTGGGCCGATCCGTTGCGGTCGGGGGATCCCGAGCCGGTCTGCACCGACGACCGCTGCGAGCACGCGAGCTTCTTCCCGAACCTCGAGCTGAGCTACGCCGAGAACCTGCTGGAGGCGCGGACGGCCGAGCGGGACCAGCAGGTGGCACTCGTGTCCCGCCACGCGGACGGCCGCCGCGAGGAGCTGACCCGGCGGGAGCTGCGCGAGCGGGTCCGCTCGCTCGCCGCGCACCTGCGGGAGCTCGGCATCGAAGCCGGCGACCGGGTGGCGGCGATCGCCGGCAACGACCCGGCCGCCATCGTCGGCGCCCTTGCCGCGGCCACCCTCGGCGCCACCTTCTCCAGCGCCGCACCGGAGATGGGCGCGCCGGCGATCCTCAGCCGCTTCGAGCAGCTGGCTCCGAAGCTGCTGATGGCGACCTTCGCGGCCGAAGGGGCGGCTGAGGTAGCCGCCTCCCTGCCCAGCCTGACGGCGGTGGTCGCGCTCGACGCCGCGTCGGCACCAGTGGAGGTCGAGCTGCCGGTCCTGCGCCTCTCCGAGCTGCTCGCGAAGCCCGCGACCGAGCCGCTGCCGCCGGGCTGGCAACGCTTCCCCTTCAACCATCCCCTCTTCATCCTCTTCACCTCCGGGACCACGGGGGCGCCGAAATGCATCGTCCACGGCGCCGGGGGGAGCCTGCTCGAGCACATCAAGGAGCACCGCCTCCACTGCGACCTCGGCCCGGACGAGGTCCTCTTCTTCCAGACCAGCGCCGCCTGGATGATGTGGAACTGGCAGCTGTCCGCCCTCGCCTGCGGCACTCGAGTCGTCGTCTACGACGGGCCCCTGCTCGGGGCCGGGACGCTCTGGCAGATCGCCTCCGAGGAGCAGGTCACCGTCTTCGGCACCAGCCCCCCCTACCTGCAGCTCTGCGAGGACAGCGGCTACTCCCCGAAGCGGGAGGCGCCCACCCCGTCCCTGCGCGCGATCCTCTCGACCGGGTCGGTGCTGCGCGATTGGCAGTTCGACTGGGTCGCCGAGGAAGTCGGGCCGGTGAAGCTGCAATCGATCTCCGGCGGCACCGACATCATCGGCTGCTTTGTCCTCGGCCACCCTGAGATGCCGGTGCGGCGAGGGCTGATCCAGTCCCGCAGCCTGGGCCTCGACGTGCAGGCGCTGCCGACCGAGACGACTCCCTCGAACTCGTCGACCGGCGAGCTGGTCTGCCGCAATCCCTTCCCCTCGCGACCGGTCGGGTTCCTCGGCGACGCGGACGGCAGCCGCTTCCACGACGCCTACTTCGCCGAGAACGAGGGAGTCTGGACCCACGGCGACCTGATCGAGTTCGAGGCCGACGGGCAGGCCCGCATCCACGGCCGCTCTGACGGCGTCCTCAACATCCAGGGGGTCCGGATCGGCCCGAGCGAGATCTACCAGGCGCTCCGCGTGGTGCCCGAGGTGCAGGAGGCGATGGCGGTCGAACAGCGGCGCAGCAGCGACGCCCGCCTCGTCCTGCTGGTGGTGATGCGCGAGGGGGCGGAGCTCGACGCGCAGCTGATCCGGCGGATCCGCAAGTCGGTCGGCAGGCAGACGACCCCGCTGCATGTGCCCGAGCTGATCGCCGCCGTGCAGGCGCTGCCGGTGACCCACAGCGGCAAGCGCTCGGAGAAGGCGGGACGGGCCGCGGTCGAGGGCAAGGAGGCCGGCAACCGGCGCGCCCTCGCCAACCCGGAGTCCCTGGAGCAGATCCGCGCGGCGGTTGCGGCAGCCGAAGCCGCGCAGGTGGCGCGGGCGCAGGCGGCGGTGCCGGCGGATGCGCCGACGGTGGAGAAGCTGCGGCTGATCTGGGAAGCGGTGCTCGGCCTCGAGGAGCTGGGCGACGACGAAGACTTCTTCGACCTCGGCGGCACCTCGCTGCAGGCCCTGGAGGTGTTCACGCAGATGCGCGAGCACGTCGGCGTCGACCTGCCCCTCTCGGCGCTGATCGAGGCGCCGACCCTGGCCGAGCTGGCGGCGGTGGTCGAGGACCCCTCGCGGCTGACGGCGCCGCTGGTTCAGATCCGCGCCGGGACCGGGCGGCCGCTCTACTTCATCCACTCGCTCTGGGGGGATGTGATCGAGATGCGCCAGGTGGCGATGGCGCTGAAGGTCGATGTCCCGGTCTACGGCGTCCGCGCCCGTGGCCTCAACCCGGGCGAGGAGCCGTTGGAGAGCGTCGAGGAGATGGCGCGGACCTACGTGCAGGTGATCCGTGAGCACCAGCCCGAGGGCCCCTACCGCCTCGCCGGCTACTCCTTCGGCGGCCTGCTCGCTTACGAGACCGCGCGGCAGCTTGCCGCCGAGGGCGCTGAGATCGAGTGGCTGGGGCTGATCGACGCCGAGCTCGGCAACGGCGCGCTGCCGCCGCTGCGCCGGGTCGGCCGGATGATCGCCCTTCCCTTCCACCTCGCCCGCAAATCGCTGCGCGATCCCGGGGCCCTGCTGCGCGCCGCCCGGGCGGCGATGCGGGCGATGCTGCGGCGCGGGGGCTCGCTACAGGACAACCCTGCGGTTGGCGAGCAGCCACCGGCCTGGATGGAGGGGGCTTCGCCGACCGACCAGCGCCTGGCCGCGGCGTTCCTTGCGATCGGCGCCGCCTACCGCCCGCGGCCCTACCCGGGCTCGCTCGCCTATTTCCTGCCGACCGTCCGCCGCTTCCACCTCTTTCCCGATCCGCTGCCGGTCTGGCGGCGGCTCGTAGCCGGGCGGGTGGACGTCGAATGCGTGCCGGGCGAACACACCGAGCTCGTCTCCGGGCCGGCCGGGCAGATCGTCGCCCGCGGCATCGACCGTCGGCTCGGCGGCTGACTCAGGCCAGGGCGGCCGGCTCGGCGCCGCTCTGCACCGGATGGCCGCCGGCGCGCCAGACGCCGACGCCGCGGCCGACGTGGACCACCTCGAAGCCGGCGCGCTGGAGGATCGAGGCGGCGAGGCCGCTGCGTTTGCCGCCGCGGCAGATCGTCGCGATCGCACGGTCGCGCGGCAGCTCGTCGAGCCGCCCGCCGAGGTCGCCGTAGGGGATGTGGAGGGAGCCGGGGATGTGCTCACCGGCGTACTCGGCCTTGTTGCGGACATCGAGGATGACCGGGCCGCCCTCGCCGTCGACGCGGCGCGCGAGCTCGTCGGGGTCGATCAGCTCGATCCGGTGAACCGGCCGGTCGTCCGTGCGCCAGGCCGTCATCCCGCCCTCGAGGAAGCCGCGGACCGGCAGGCCGACCGAGGCGAGGAGCTGGGCCGCGTCGCGCTCGTCGCCGCTGGAGGCGGCGACGACGACGATGTCGGCGCCCGGCGGCGCCACCCGCGAGACCTTGGTCGCAAAGCCGGTGTCGTATGAGGAAGCGCTGAGGGCGCCCTCGATGTGGGCCTCGTCGAACTGCTCGTTGGTGCGGCCGTCGATCACCACCGCGCCTCCCTCGACCAGCTCCTCGACCTCGTGCGGGCTGAGTGGCGCCGGCGTCCCGAAGTCCTCGACCAGCGGCCCTTTGTTGAGGCCGACAATGCGCTCGACGTTCGGCGGTTTGTCGCCGAGCGAGCCGACCTGGCTCTCGATGAACTCCGCTTCATCCTCGATCGCGAGGGCGCGGTTGTGGCGGCGCTCGAAGCCGATCGTCGAGGAGGTCTTGAGATCGAGCCCGGAGCCGCCGCAGAGGGAGCCGCCGAGGTGCCCAGGCCAGACCTCGACCTCGTCGGGCAGGGCCAGCAGCCGATCGTGCAGCGAGCGGAACATGTCGGCGGCGCCCTCGTGCGGTTCCACCGCCAGGTCGGGACGGGCGACGTCACCGATGAAGAGCGAGTCGCCGGTGAGAAGCGCCCAGGGCGCGCCGTCGCGGCCGGCGTCGCTGAGTAGGAAGCAGGTGTGCTCGGGCCGGTGGCCGGGCGCGTGGATCGCCGCGATCGTCAGCTCGCCGAGCTGCAGCTTCCAGCCGTCGGCGAAGGGCTCGTGCGGGTACTCGGCCTCGGCCAGTTCGTGGACGTGGACGGTGGCGCCGGTGCTGCGGCAGAGGCGGCCGTGGCCGGAGACGTGGTCGGCGTGGTTGTGGGTCTCAATCACATGCCCGATGCGGACCCCGTGCAGCCGCGCCAGGCGCTTGTAGGGGTCGATGTCCCACTGCGGGTCGATAACCACGGCGAGGCCGTGTTCGCGGTCGGCGACGAGATAGGAGGCGCAGCCGAGGTCCTCGTGGATGATCTGGCGGAAGAGCATCTTCTTGGCTTGCGGTCAGGCTAGCGCCTGCCGCGATTGGGTATGTGAAGTTCCGTGGATCGGGTGTCGACGCTGACGACGGTGGAAGAGCTGCTCGGCGAGGCCGCGGCCGAGATCGACCGCCTCTCCCCCGCCGAGGCCCACGAAGCCGCGCAGCAGGGCGACCTTCTGATCGACATCCGCCCATCCGAGCAGCGCCGTCGCGACGGCCTGGTCCCCGACGCCGCCATAGTCGACCGCAACGTCCTCGAGTGGCGCCTCGACCCGGAGGGCGAGCACCGCGACCCCGCCCTGGCCCGCCGCGACCGCCGCATCATCCTCATCTGCAACGAGGGCTACCAGTCCGTCCTCGCCGCCGCCACCCTCCGCCGCTTCGGCCTCGACAGCTGCGACGTCATCGACGGAGTCCAGGGCTGGACGGCAGCCGGGCTGCCGCTGCAACCCACCGCCGCCCGATCGCCCCGGCCTGGGTAAACTGCCCTCCAGTGCGGCTGTAGCTCAGCTGGCTAGAGCGTCTGCTTGCCATGCAGAAGGTCGAGGGTTCGAATCCCTTCAGCCGCTTCGACGAAAGCCCCGCTCCGGCGGGGTTTCTCGTGATCAACCCCTCGGAGATAGGCTGCCGTCTCGAATGTTCGAAAGTTGTCGCTGAGGCCTCGAGAAATGCCTGACGGGGGAATCAAGAATCACGCCGACTTCATCTGGTCGGTTGCCGACCTCCTGCGGGGCGACTACAAACAGTCCGAGTACGGGAAAGTCATCCTTCCGCTGACGGTCATCCGTCGCCTCGACTGTGTGCTGGAGCCGACGAAGGACGCCGTCCTGGCGAAGCACAAGCAGCTCGCCGGCCGGGTTGAGAACGTTTCGCCGGTCCTCGAAGCCGCGGCCGGCGAGCAGTTCTACAACACGAGCCCACTGACCTTCCCCAAGCTCCTCGACGACCCCACCACGATCGCCGATTCGCTCCACCTGTACATCGGCGCCTTCTCGCCCGCCGCGAAGGACGTGATCGACAAATTCGACTTCGAGGTCCAGATAGACCGTCTCGGCAAGGCCAATCTCCTCTACCAGGTGGTCAGCCGCTTCGCCGAGATCGACCTGCATCCGGACGCCGTCTCGAATGTCGAAATGGGCTACCTCTACGAGGAGCTGATCCGCAAATTCTCCGAGCTCTCGAACGAGACGGCAGGCGAGCACTTCACCCCCCGCGAGGTGATCCGGCTGATGGTCAACCTCCTGTTCATCGACGGCGCCGACGAAGTGCTGACAAAGCCCGGAGTCGTGAAGACGATCTGCGACCCGGCCTGCGGCACGGGCGGGATGCTCTCGGTCGCCGAGGACCATCTGCGCGACCTGAACCCGAAAGCCCGCCTCGAGGTCTTCGGCCAGGAGCTGAACGCCGAGACCTACGCGATCTGCCGCTCGGACATGATGTTGAAGGGCCAGGACGCCTCCCATATCGCCTTCGGCAACTCCTTCTCCGAAGACCATCACGAGGGGGAGCGCTTCGATTACCTGCTGGCCAACCCGCCGTTCGGCGTCGAGTGGAAGAAGGTCGAAGACGCCGTCAAGGACGAGAGCCGAGCCAAGGGCTTCAACGGGCGCTTCGGGGCGGGCCTGCCGCGCATCAATGACGGCTCCTTCCTTTTCCTGCAGCACATGATCGCCAAGATGAAGAGCGCCGAGGATGGCGGGTCTCGAGTCGCCATCGTCTTCAATGGCTCGCCGCTCTTCACCGGCGCCGCCGGCTCCGGCGAGTCGGAGATTCGCCGTTGGATCATCGAGAACGACTGGCTCGAGGCGGTCGTCGCGCTGCCCGACCAGCTCTTCTACAACACCGGCATCTCGACCTACTTTTGGATCGTCACCAACCGCAAGACGGCTGAGCGCCGCGGCAAGGTCCAGCTCATCGACGCCCGCGCGTGCTTCGAGAAAATGCGCAAGTCACTGGGCGAGAAGCGCAAGCGGCTTTCCGACGACCAGATTGCCGAGATCACCCGTCTCTACGGCGATTTCGAGGAGGGGGACAGGGTGAAAGTCTTCCCCAACGAGGCGTTCGGCTTCCTGCGAATCACCGTGGAGCGGCCCCTGCAGTTGCGCTGGGAGGTCACGGAAGAAACGATCGACGCAGTCATCGCGGCCAAGGCGATCCAGAAGCTGCCCGAGGAGGTGGGGCAAGCTCTTCGCGAACTACTCGATCCTCATCGAGGAAGGCAGTTCGAGACCGAACGAGAGCTGGTCGACCTCCTGGGAACCGCAACCGAGGAATTGGGTCTAGCCAGTTCGGCCCAGAAAGCGATCTGGGCAGGCCTGGCGGTGCGCGACGAGGAGGCCGCGATCATCACCGACCGCAAGGGAAACCCCAAACCTGACCCCGAGCTACGCGACAACGAGAACGTCCCCCTGCCACCGGTGGCGGTGGAATTCGAGGAGGATCCCGCCGAGCGCTTCGAGACGCGCGCCTACCGCGATGCAGTCGACGACTACATGCGTGACGAGGTACTGCCGTACGTGCCGGACGCCTGGGTCGACTACGAGAAGACGAAAATCGGCTACGAGATCCCACTGACGCGGCACTTCTACAAGTATGTTCCGCCCCGGCCACTTGAGGAGATCGACGCCGAGATCAAGGCGTTGGAGGAGGAGATTCAAACCCTGTTGGGCGAGGTCGCTGGGTGACCGCGAATTACGTTCCCTTGAAGTACCTGGCGCACCTTAATCCAGAGACGCTCGCTGATAGCACCGATCTCGCATTTTCCTTCGGCTATATCGACATCGGCTCGTTAGGTCGTGGCCGGTTGCGTGCAGCACCAGAGCTGATGTCCTTCGGTGACGCCCCCTCGCGAGCCCGGCGAGTACTGCGAGAGGGCGACAGCATCCTTTCGACCGTACGGACCTACCTTCGTTCGGCGTGGACCGTTCCGAGCGGGACGGGCCAGCTTGTCGCATCAACTGGCTTTGTGTGCTTAAGACCGAGGGTCGGGGTCGATTCGCGATACCTGGGTTGGCTAGTCCAATCCGACGCGGTCATCGAGACCGTCGTAGCTCGATCAGTCGGTGTGAGTTATCCGGCGATTAGCCTTGATGAAGTCGGTCGGATTGAGGTTCCGTGCCCTGCAGAGCCACGACAGAGGGAAGTCGCCGACTTTCTCGACCTTGAAACGTCACGGATCGATGCGTTGATCGCAACGATGCAGCAGATGGTGAAACTTTTGGAAGAGCGGCAGTCATCATGGCTTCATTCGGTTGTCAAATCTTCATCCAAATTAAAAATGCCAGGCATGGTCCCACTCAAGGCTGTAGCGCAGTGGGTGGAGGGCCCAGGCATTTCGGCGGTGGACTTCCGCGATGAGGGGGTGCCGCTTCTTCGTATTCGAAACCTCGTGGAAGACACCGTCGACCTCACCGGTTGTGGATTTGTTCCAGAGAGTCTCGCGAACGAGCGATGGAACCATCTGCGTGTTCGAGCTGGAGAGCTTTTGGTTTCGGGGAGTGCACGGTCCGGGACGCCCGTTGTGGTTCCACCCGAGGCAGCCGGGGCAGTGCCTTACACCGGTTTGCTACGGATCTGGCCTGTCAGCAGTCGACTTGAGCGCGCCTACTTGCGACTTTTTCTTAGCTCGCCAGCATTCGAAGTTCAGATCGATCGCCTCAAGACCGGCGTTGGACTCCAGCATTGGGGCCCATCTCATTTGTCGCAGATCCAGATTCCCCTCCCGTCCGTCGATGAGCAGATCGGCCTAGCGGCGGACTTCGCGTCCGAGGAGCAGCGACACGGCGCCATGAGTCGGCTATTGAAGTCCCAGATCGGACTTTTCGAAGAGCGCCGCAAAGCATTGGTCACTCTGGCCGTAACTGGTCAGCTCGACATTCCGGAGGCCGCATGAGCTCCGTCAACGAGAAACTTCTCGAGGATGAGATCAGCGGCCACCTGGTTACTGCTGGCGGGTATCGCGTATGCAAGGTCGGAACTGATTCCGAGTGGCGGCCCGACTTCGATCCGGTGCTCGGTCTGGACACCGTCGAGCTCTTCCGCTTCATCGAAGAGACGCAGTCCGAGAAGTGGGAGAAGCTGGTCAAGGCGCATGGCGGAGACGAAGGGCTTGCGTACCGGAAGTTCGCGCAGCGACTGGCACAGCAGATCGACGAGCGGGGGACGGTTGACGTCCTGCGGCACGGGATCCGCGACCAGAACGTCGAGTTTCGGCTCTCTTACCGACGGCCTGCTTTCGGGGTCGCGCCAGAGCTGGTCGCTCACTACGACGCCAACCGGCTGACCGTCACCCGGCAGTTGCCCTTTGACCCCGAGTCCACCAAGACGCTCGACCTCTGCCTCTTCCTCAACGGCATCCCCGTCGCGACGGCGGAGCTGAAGAACCACCTGACCAACCAGAACGTCGAGCACGCGATCGAGCAGTACCGGAGGGACCGGGACCCGAAGAACGTCACGCTCGCCCGGCGGGCGCTCGTGCACTTCGCGGTCGATCCCGACGCCGTCGCGATGACCACCAAGCTCGCTGGGAAGAAGACCCGCTTCCTTCCCTTCAACCGCGGCCACAACCTCGGCAAGGGCAACCCTCCCAACCCTGACGGCCACAAGACCTCCTACCTGTGGGAGCAGGTCTGGGCGAAGGACCCGTGGCTCGACATCCTCCATCGCTTCATCCACGTCGAGCGCCCAGAGAAGGGATCCCTCGCCGCGAGACGAGCGGCCGAGACGGTCATCTTCCCGCGCTACCACCAGTGGGACGCGGTGCTGAAGCTCGAGGCCGACGCCGCCGCCAACGGTGCGGGCAGCTCCTACCTGGTCCAGCACTCGGCCGGGTCGGGGAAGTCGAACACGATCGCTTGGGCAGCGCACCGGCTCTCGACGATCCACTCCGCTGAGGACCGGAAGATCTTCGACAAGGTCGTCGTGATCACCGATCGCGTGATCCTCGACAGCCAGCTCCAGGAAACGATCTACCAGTTCGAACACGCACGCGGTGTCGTCGTCAAGATCGACAAGGACTCCAACCAGCTCGCCGAAGCACTCGCTGGGGAGCAGGCCCGGATCATCATCACGACGCTGCAGAAGTTCCCGTACGTGATCGGCAAGGTCGGCGAGCTGCCGTCTCGCAACTACGCGATCGTGATCGACGAGGCCCACTCCTCGCAGACGGGAGAGTCCGCCAAGGACCTGCGCCTGGTCCTCGGTGCCGGCGAGGAGTCCGAGCTGTCGAGTGCCGAGGCCGAGGACTCCGGCTTGCTGGCCACCGCCATCGACCCGGTCGAGGAGGCTGTTACGAAGTCGGTTGCCGCCCGCAGGGCGCGACAGTCGAACATCTCCTACTTCGCCTTCACGGCCACCCCCAAGGGCCGGACGCTGGAGATGTTCGGGAGCCTCAATCCCGACACCGGGGTTCACGAGCCCTTCCACCTCTACTCGATGCGCCAGGCGATCGAGGAGGGCTTCATCATGGATGTGCTCGCCAGCTACACGACCTATAAGACCTTCTGGAAGATCGAGCGGGCGATCGAGGACGATCCCGAGTACGACGCCAAGAAGGCGAGGCGTGCGATTGCTCGCTTCGTCAGCCTCCACCCTCACCAGCTCGCCCAGAAGGCCGAGATCATCGTCGAGCACTTCCGCAGCCACACCGCAAAGGAGATGGGGGGAGCCGCAAAGGCGATGGTCGTCACCTCCTCGCGGCTGCACGCCGTCCGCTACAAGCAGAGCATCGACAAGTACATCCGGGACAGGGGCTACGCCGACATCGCAACCCTGGTCGCCTTCTCGGGCAAAATCGAAGATGGAAGCGGAACGCCGCTGACCGAGGCCAACATGAACCGCTTTCCCGAGTCGCGCACGGCCGAAGAATTCGGTGGCCCCGACTACGGCATCCTGATCGTCGCCGAGAAATTCCAGACCGGCTTCGACCAACCGCTGCTGCACACGATGTACGTCGACAAACCGCTGGTCGGGCTGGCGGCGGTGCAGACGCTCTCGCGCCTGAACCGCATCCACCCCCTGAAGGAGAGCACCTTCGTCCTCGACTTCCGCAACGAGACGGAGGACATCGTCAAAGCCTTCGAAGACTTCCACGGCGCGACCGTCGCCCCGCCGACCGACCCCAACATCCTCTGGGACACCCGGCGTCAGCTCGACAACTTCGACGTGCTTCGACCCGAGGAGGTCGAGGCGGCCCTGCCGCCACTCTTGGAGGCCGGGCTCTCGGACGAGAAACGCTCAGCCGCCGCCTACGCCGCTCTCGCGCCCGCCAAGGGCCGCTTCGAGACCATGACCGACGAGGAGCGAGCCGAGTTCAGGGACGCGCTCACGCGCTTCGTGCGGACGTATTCCTTCGTCTCCCAGATCGCCGCCTTCACCGACCCCACGCTCGAGGCGGACTACGTCTTCTGCCGGGCGCTCTCCTCCTATCTGCGCGACGCCGGCACGGTCGAGCGCCTCGACCTCGGCAGCGAGGTCGAGCTGACCCACCTGCGCCACCAGATGACCTTCAGCGGAACCCTCGAGCTGTCCTCCGAGAGGGGCGAGGTGCGTTCGTTCTTCGGCGAGGGGCAGGGACGGCAGCAGGAGCTCGAGCTGAAGCATCTCTCGAGCATCGTCGAGGTTCTGAACGACCGTTTCGGGACCGACCTGACCGAGGTGGACAAACTGCTCCTCGACCAGTTCGAGGAGGACTGGGTGGCGGACGACGAACTCTCCGACCAGGCCAAGAGCAACAGCCTCGAGAACTTCGGGCTGGCGTTCAACCGCAAGTTTCTCAACACGATCATCGCCCGCGTCGACACGAACGACGAAATCTTCAAGAAGATCCTCGACGACGAAGAGTTCAAGAGCGCGATCGAGAGCTACTACCTGCGCAAGGTCTACGACCGTCTCAGGGAGGAGACCTCGGCATCCTAAGTGCCCCGGTCAGCCTGCCCTACGTCATGCCCTATAATGCTCTCGACATGCGCAAGACCAGCATCTACCTCGATGACGAGCAGGCGGATCGCCTCGCCCGTCTCGCCCGGGCGGAGGGCCGCCCCCAGGCGGAGATAGTCCGGGAGGCGATCTCCTGCTACCGGCCCGCCCCCAAGCGGGATCGCAACTTTGCCCTCGCCGGCAACTTCGAGCGCATCGATAGCGACCATCGGCCGATCTCCGAGATTCCCGAGGACGAGCTGATGCGCGGCTTCGGCGAGTGACGCTCGTCCTCGATGCGGCGCCGCTGGTCACGCTGGCGGACGCTAAGGAGCCCCAACTCGAGACGCTGCTGAAGATCCGCGGGGACGAGGAGGGCGCATTGGTCCTGCCGGCGCCCGTGGCAGCCGAGGTCGACTACCTCCTCGGCGTGCGCTTCGGCGAAGCCGCCAGGCGCGCCTTCCTCAGCGATCTCGCGGCTGGCCGCTATGACGTCGCGTGTCTGGAAGCAGGCGACTATCAGCAGGTCGCTGAGATCGAGTCGCGCTACGCCGATCTTGGCCTGGGGCTCGCCGACTGCTCGATCTTGGTCGTGGCCGATCGCCACGCGACGCGGCGCCTTCTGACCTTCGACGAGCGCCACTTCCGCGCGGTTACTCCGCTCCAAGGCGGCGCTTTCGAGCTCCTGCCCGCTGATTCTTGACCAACCGTCAACTGGGACTCAGGGTTCGAATCCCTTCAGCCGCCCAAAGGAAAAGCCCCGCTCCGGCAGGGCTTTTCTGTGTCAGGCAATGGGCCAAGGCACCGTCGCGACATCTTTGTTTCTGCCCTCGCCCGGGGGCATCTGGAATGCGTCCGCTTCAGTCAACCGAACCAGCTGGCACGACCCACTCACAAGACTGTCCGGTCACGGCGGCGATTCGATCGAAATCGGCGTCGTAATGCAGGGTGATCAGGCTGCGCGACTCCGCGGCTGCGGCAATCAAGAGATCAGGCACCTTGCGACCCCGCTGGTGCTGGGCCGCAAGCATGCGCTGCACCTGCTTGGCTCGCCGCACATGCTCGGCTGTGGTCTCCACGAGCTCGAAGGCGCGAAGCGCCTCCTCCAGCCGATCCCACTCAGCGGCATTGCGAGCCGAATAGCCGATCTCTAGATCGCTGATCCCGGCTCGTCCTAGCTCGCCGCGCTCGGCCCGAGCTTCGACCGCCTCCCGAACCGCACGATGGCGCAGGCGCGTCAGCACACTCGAATCAAGCAAGTGAGTCAGCGCCACGCCTGCTCGCGGTCGGCCAGATCAGCCTGAGCGAGTGAATCGAGGCGCCGTTTCAAGTTGCGCCGATGATCCTCCCCGGCTTGGCGAAGCGCGCGGTTGACCGTCTCCTTGATCGTCGCGCTGCCGAACTTTGCCCGCGCAGCCATCAGGGCTTCCTCGTCAATGTCCACCAGGTGCTTGCTCATGAAAGCAGTATATACGCATGCTTAAGGCGTATATACAGAGAGCTCGCCGCTCAGATCGAGCGGACCCGCGAATGGCAGCAACGCGAGCGGGACGGCTACTGCGGCTCCACGTCGAAGGCCGGTCGAGAGGCTCACTCGAATCGGCTCGTCCCGCGGCTCCCGGTGGACTAGGGTCGGTAGCCCCGACCTTTAGGAGGTTTGCCATGCACGTACGTGTGGTCAGGTTCACCGATGTTTCCGCTGAGCGGATGGAGGGGCTGCTTGCCCGGATCGAGGATTCGGACGGCCCACCGCCCGGCATTCCCGCCACCGGTCTTGAGGTCCTGTTCGACGAGGCGCACGGGACGGCGGTGGTCCTTCAGCAGTTCGAGAGCGCCGAGGACATGGAGGCCGGTGACAAGGCGTTCAGCGCGATGGACGCTTCGGAGACGCCCGGCACCCGCGTATCCGTTGACATGTGCGAGGTGAAGCTCCAGCAAAGCTGACGCCTCAGTGCCAGAGCTCGCGGCGCAGCATCTCGTTGCCGCGTTCCAGCTGGTCGATCGTGGCTCCGGCGACCGAGCGGGCGCGGGTGGCGCGGTTGATACGGGCCTGGATCTCGCGATGGGACTTGTTGGTGCGGCGGGCGACCTTGGCGACCAGACGACTGCGCTCGCCCCGAAGTCGCTCGCGGATTTCGTAGGCCGACTCGCGAGCGGGTTCGGCATCCCCCGATCCCGGTTTCGGCTTGGCCGGAGCGAGGGACTTCCTGGCTAGCGGCGGGTCCTCGGTCGGGAAGAGCTGCAATGCGGTTTCGCTCATGATCGCCTCGTCCAGCTCGGCCCCGCCCGAGCTGAGGGCGGCAAAGCCGCCTTCCCCGCTCCTCTCGGAATCGGGCTGGTCGAACTCCTCGACCTCTTCCTCTTCGCCCAGCGGCGAGAGGTCGAGGGCGTGGCGGCGCTCCAGCTCGATCTCGTGGGCTAACGCCTTCAGCCGCGGGTCGGCGGGCATCAGCAGGTAGCTCATCTGGCGGCGCGGCCTCGGGGTGGCGCGGATGAAGCGGCCGACCACCTGGCGGAAGAAGAGCTCGGTGCGGGCGGCCGTCGCGTAGACGCCGACTTGGAGGCGGGGGATGTCGACGCCCTCGGAGACCATCAGGACCGAGACCAGCCAGCGCTGGTCGGAGGCGGCGAAGTCGGCGATGCGGCGGCTGGCGCCGGGCTCGTCGCTCATCACCAGCTCGGGCCGCTCGCCCGAGATCGTCGTCAGGCGCGCCACGATTGCCCGCGCGTGGTCCTGATCGGAGGCGATCACCAGGCCGCCCGCCTCGGGATGCCCGTCGGCCCGCACCTCGCTCAGCCTGGCGTCGCCGTCGCGAAGCACCTCTCCCATCCACTCGCCCTCCGGGTTGAGCGCCGTGCGCAGGCGCCGGGCGGCCTCCGCCGTCGGCAGCGCGAGATCGAAGTCGGCGCTGCGCAGCCGCCCGTCGGAGACCCATTCCATCTCGCCGTCGTACGGCAGGAAGGTGATCGGCCGGCAGACCCGGTCGATCAGCGCCTGCGGATAGCCGTAGACGTAGTCGGCGCGGCTGAGGCCGTCATCGTCGTAGGCGACCCAGGGGATCGCCGAGTTGTCCGAGCGAAACGGCGTGCCGGAGAGCAGCAGGCGGAAGCGGGCGCCGTCGAAGGCGCGGCGGGCCTGCAGGCCCCAGGCCGCCAGATCACCCATGTGGTGGGGCTCGTCGGCGATCAGCAGGGTCGGCCGGCGCGCGGTGGCCTGGCGCTGCGTGTCCGGCCCGGCGGCGATCGTCTGGTAGGTGACGGCGACGCCGTGGAAGTCGGTCGACTCCGGCCCGTCGGAGTTCGGCCGGTTCGGCTCGAGGTCGATCCCGTAGCGGGCCGCGTCAGCTGCCCACTGGCGGCAGATGTGGGTGGTCGGCCCGGCGACGACGACGCGCGAGACGAAACCCGCGCGCAGCATCCGGTGGGCGATGTGGAGGCCGAAGGTGGTCTTGCCGGCCGCCGGCGTCGCCGAGGCGAGGAAGCTGGTGCCGGAGTGGGCGCGCACGGCCTCGGTCGCCTGCTGCTGCCAGGCGCGCAGCGGCCGCGCTCCCGGCCAGGCCGGGAGCGATCGGGCCCGCGCGCCGCCGCCGGTCGGGTGCTGAGAAGCGTCGTACAAGGGCGCGCCACAATAGGGCCACCCGCGGCGGAGCACGGCTCGCCCCGACCACGAGCGCAGCGCCTTGTCGTTGCGGTACCGTCGCCGGGATGACGGTCGAACGGATGGACCACGTCAGCGTCGTAGTCGCGGACCTCGCGGGCGCGATCGAGTTCTTCGAAGCGCTCGGCCTGGAGGTCGGCGGTACCGGGTCAGTCGAGGGGAGCGAGGTCGACCGCATCATCGGGCTCGAGGGTGCCCGCAGCGATCTCGCCTTCGTCCAGACCCCGGACGGGCACGGTCGCATCGAGCTGGTGAAGTTCAATTCGCCGCCGGCCCAGGGCAACGACCCGGGCGCCCCGGTGAACACGCTCGGTCTCAGCCACCTCTGCTTCGCCGTCGACGACCTCGACACCGTCCTCGCGCGCCTGCAGGCCAGAGAAGGCGAGCTCGTCGGCGAGGTCGTGCGCTACGGGAACAGCTACAAGCTCTGCTACGTCCGCGGCCCGGAGGGCGTCATCGTCGAGCTGGCCGAGAAGGTCGGCTGACCCCTCAGGCGGCCTCGGAGACCAGCAGGCGTTCGAACCTTTTGGGCCTGTGATTTGGCTCCATAGCTGGAGCGTCCGGGGTGCCAGGCAGCGCACATTCTTTTGCTCCCGGGTTTTGCCGTACCGACTATTGGGTAAGATGGCCCCTGTTCCCACATTGATCCATCCCCCGACGCGGCGCAGAGGACGAGCCCTTTCCCGTTTCGGCACCGTCGTTTTCCCTGGCCACGGTTGCCCTGACGCTCCTCCTCCGCGCCGCGTCCCTTTGGAGTTACTTGCGCAGCTCTGAGATCAGCTCGTCGAGGTCGAGCGGGTAGGTCCCCATCTGGACCCCATCTCCCCCGGGCGGTCGCGGCCACTCCTCGCGTGGGCGGTCCCAATAGAGCTCCACCCCGTTGCGGTCGGGATCGGCAAGGTAGAGCGCCTCGCTGACGCCGTGGTCGGAGGCGCCTTCAAGCGGCCAGGCGGCCTCGCTGAGGCGGCGCAGGGCATCGGCGAGGGCGCGGCGGGTCGGGTAGCGGATCGCCGTGTGGAAGAGGCCGGTGGTCCCCGGCGCGGGTGGCGAGCCGCCTTTCGAGGACCAGGAGTTGAGGCCGATGTGGTGGTGGTAGCCGCCCGCCGAGATGAAGGCGGCGTCGGCGCCCCAGCGCTGCATCAGCTCGAAGCCGAGAATGCCGCAGTAGAAGTCAAGGGCGCGATCGACGTCGGCGACCTTGAGGTGGACGTGGCCGATGTCGACGCCGGGATCGATCGGCTCGGCCTTGCGCCCGCCGGCCTCGTCAGCCATCGAGGACCCCGTCGAGCGCCTGGTTGACGAGGCGGTCGGCATCGGCATTCTGCTCGCGGCGCACATGGCGGATAGACCAGGAGTCGAAGTCGACGAGCGCCCGCTTCACCGCTTCGTGCAGGGGCTTGATGCGGGCGTTTTTGACCTTGTAGCGGCCTTCGACCTGGCGCACCACCAGCTCGGAGTCGCCGATCAGGTCGAGCTCGCCCGCACCCTGCTCGGCCGCCAGCTCGATCCCGCGCAGCAGCGCCTTGTACTCGGCGACGTTGTTGGTCGCCTCGCCGATCGTCTCCCCCACTTCCTCGACGATCGCGCCGGTCTCGTCCCGGAGGACGACCCCGATCGCCGCCGGGCCGGGGTTGCCACGAGCGCCCCCGTCGACGTTGACCGTGACCCGGCTCATCGCGGCGCCGCTCGCTCGCCCATGACGAGGCGACCGTCCTCGCCGACCGAGCCGTTCCATTGCCGCGCCGGCTGGTCGATCTGGTCGATCTCGCGGCCCTTGTCGATCTCGAAGACGGGCCTCAGCTCGTCGCCGATGTCGACCCCCCACTGGTACCAGGAGTACTCCCAGGCGACGGTGATCCGAACCTCGTCCGGGGCGCCCGCCGCGGCGCCGACGGACACGAATGGCTTGCCGAGGGTCCGGGTCAGCCCGGCCACCGTCCGTCCGGCCTCGCCGGAGTTGAAGCGGGCGACGGCGCGCTCGAACGGATTCGGCCCATCGACGCTCGCCGGCGGCGCCGGGCGCACTCGCCTGGGCGGAGACGGCGGTGGGGGTGGCGGAGAGGTTTTCGGCTTCGAGCGACGCAGACCGCGCAGGCGCCGGCGCCACTCGTGCCCGTTCACCTGTCGCTCCGCCTCCGGCTCGCCCGCCGTGCGCCAGCCGAGCTGCTCCGCCCGGGCGACGCAGAGCTCGCAGACCGACCGTTTCTCGGCCCCCTCGACGAAACCGTGAACGCGCTCGCCGGCCAGGATCGTTCGGCCGCAGATCGCGCAGGTGGCCTCGGCGCTCATGCCGGCCCAAGGTAGCAACGGGCGGTGCTCCGCCCCACCGGCTCAGCCCTGCTGCAGATGCGATTTCAGCCGCATCACGGCCTTGGTGTGCAGCTGGGAGACACGCGACTCGGTGACGCCGAGGACCTCGCCGATCTCCCGCAGGGTGAGGTTCTCGTAGTAGTAAAGGGCGACGACGAGTTGCTCGCGCTCGGGCAGCGAGCCGATCGCCTCGGTGAGGCGGTCCTTGACCTCGGTGGTGGCCAGCGCCTCCTGCGGGTCGGCGGCGCCCTCGTCGGCGATCGTGTCGAGCAGCGAGACCTGGTCGCCGGAGGAATCCGAAACGGTCCAGAGCTCATCGAGGGCGTAGACCGAGGAGTTGGCGATCTCCAGCAGGGCGGCCTGCAGTTCTTCTTCGGTCATGTTGAGCTTGGCGGCGAGCTCCGCCTCGCTCGGTGCCCGCTGCAGCTCGTGCTCGAGTTTTGCCTGCACCTGCTCGATTTCGCGGGCGCGCGAGCGAACCGAGCGCGGCACCCAGTCGAGCGAGCGCAGTTCGTCGATGATCGCGCCGCGGATGCGGGTCATCGCAAAGGTCTCGAATTTGATCCCGCGCTCGGGCTCGAAGCGCTCGATCGCGCCGATCAGGCCGACGAGTCCGTAGGAGATCAGGTCGGCGTCTTCGACGTGCGAGGGCAGCCCGGCGCCGAGCCGGCCGGCGACGAATTTGACCATCGGCGAATAGGCGACGACGAGCCGCTCGCGGGCGGTGTCGTCTCCCTGGTCCTTGTAGCGGCGCCAGAGATCGCGCAGCTCCACCTCTTTGACGCCCGTGTCCATCAGGGCATCCTACGGTCGTGTGCGGGGGTTTGGCTCATGCGCGGGGGTGGCTGGCTGCGTAGGTGTCGCGAAGCCTGGCGGCGTCGACTCGGGTATAGACCTGGGTGGTTGAGATCGATGCGTGACCCAGCAACTCCTGAATCGTACGCAGATCCGCGCCCCCCTCGAGCAGATGCGTTGCAAAGGAATGCCTAAGTGAATGCGGAGAGACTCCGGCGGCGAGGGCGGCCTCGCGGGTCCAGAGACCGAGGCGACGGGTGACGTCGGAGTTGGAGAGGCGGCGGCCGCTCTTGGAGAGGAAGAGCGCCTGCTCGCGGCGATCGACCGCGAGGGCGTGGCGGCCTTTGTCGAGATAGCGGCGCAGGGCGCGCTGTGCCGGCTCCCCGACCGGCAGCAGCCGCTCCTTCGACCCCTTGCCGAGCACCCGCAGCTGCTCGGTCTCGAAATCGAGGGCGCCGAGGTCGAGGTTGACGATCTCCTCGCAGCGCAGGCCGCAGGAATAGGCGAGCTCGAGCATCGCCCGGTCGCGCCGCTCCAGCGGCGTCCGCGCCGGGATCCGCTCCAGCAGTGAGCGCATCTGCTCGGTGGTGAGGACATGCGGCAGCTTCTCCCCCCGCTTCGGGCTGGAGACGAGCTCGGCCGGGTTGCAGCCGGCGCGGCCGGTGCGAACGAGGTAGCCGTAGAGGCCACGGATCGCCGCCAGCTTGCGTGCGACCGTCGCCGGGGCGGCGCCTGCATCGGAAAGTCCGGCTCCGTAGCGGCGCACATCGCGGTGGCGGACGTCCCCCGGCGCCACTCCCTGCTCGCCCGCCCACTCGGCGAACCCGCCCAGATCCACCCCATAAGCCCGCCGAGTCCGATCGGCCGACCCCCGAGCCCGCAGGTCGCGGTCATAAAGCGAAAGCACCTCGTCCCAGTTCACAGAAGCTTGTTCTCTCCTACGTCCTGACCTCCTCTCAGGGACGGAAGAAGCCGCAGTCGGGCGACTAATCCCCGATGTAAACCGGGGTGCCCACTTCTACTTGTTCGTAAAGTTCGATCACGTCGGGGATCGCCATCCGGATGCAGCCGTGGGATTCGGCGTGGCCGAGGGAGTAGGTCTCTTCGGTGCCGTGGATGCCGGCGCCTTCGTAGATCCCCATCCAGCGCGCCTTGATCGGGTCGGCGGGACCCGGCGGGATCGTCTGCCCGGCAAGACTGCCTGCCCAGGCGGAGTCCGGCACATGCCAGACCGGGTTTTCTTCCTTTTCCTGGATCGCGTAGAGGCCTTCGGGCGTTTCCAGCCCTTCCATGCCGACGGCGACGGTGTATTCCTTGGCCAGCTTCAGGTGCTTCCAGAGGCGCAGGGTGAAGGCGCCGCGGTCGACGGTGATGTAGGACGGGTACTCGGCGGCGACCTCGCTCTTGGTGATTTCCGGCTTCGTCGAGTGGACCACGGCGACGACCCTGTGCGGCGCGTTCGCGTTCAGGACCGCCTGCTTGAGCTTCTTCTCGAGCAGGTTGTCGCGCAGCTTGCGCCCGTCCCGGCCGGCGACGACCTTGAGCGAATCGGGCGTCGGTTCGACGTCGGCGCTCTGCGGTTCGCGGTCGACTTCTTCGGCGACGTGGCGGACGAAGCGGTTGATCGCCGACTGCGAGTAGGCGACGTGCGGGGCGATCTTTTCGTCGACTTCGCCGCCGCTGACGTAGCGGACGAGGCGATCGGGGAAGCCGCCTTGCCGGCTGGCTTCGACGGCTTCTTCGACGGCGGGGCCGATGTCGGCGCGAATCTTCAGCTTCTTTCCGGGGAGCTTCCAGGTCTGCCCGTCGAAGCTGACGACCAGCGAGTGGCGCAGCGGCGCCAGCAGATTGCGGCGCACGGCGGCGGTCGCTTCGGCTTCGTCCATGCCGCCGACTTCGACCCCGCCGACGGTGACGCCGTCGGCGATCTTGTCCTTCTGCGAGCTGTCGTAGGCGTAGGCCCCGGCGACCACGACGACCAGCAGGACGGCGGCGATGATCGCCGCTATCGAAGTTCTCTTACGCATCTCGACCGGGACCTCTCCCCGAGGTTGCTGACCAGGAAACAAAAAGTCTAAGCACTCGTGCGGTCTTATCGGCAGGGATGGTGGATATCTTTCGCCCGGATGCGAACCAAGGACGAGGTCCGCGCGGAGGTCTGGGCGGCGATGGAACGAGAGGGTGTCTCCCGCTTTCCGGGGGCCGAGGGGCGGATCCCGAACTTCGCCGGGGCGAAACTGGCTGCCGAGAAGCTGGCCGGGCACCGCCTCTGGAAGCGCGCCCGGGTGATCAAGGCCAATCCCGACTCGCCGCAAACCCATGCCCGCCGGATCGCCCTCGAAGAGGGCAAGACGATGATCATGGCGGTGCCGCGGCTCCGCGACCCCCACCCCTTCCGCGTCCTCGATCCGAAAAAGCTCTCGAAAGCGGCGATGAAAGAGGCGGCGACGATCAAGGGGGCGCTGAAGCACGGGCGCGTCGTCGCCCTCGACGACCTGCCCGACATCGACTTCGTCCTCTGCGGCTCGGTCGCGGTCAACCTCAGCGGCGCCCGGGTCGGCAAGGGCGGCGGCTACCACGACCTCGAGTACGGGATCCTCAGCGCCGCCGGCAAGATCGACGAGCACACCACGGTCGCCACCACCGTCCACCCGATCCAGATCCTCCGCCAGCACCTGATGGTCACCGACCACGACCTCCCCTGCGACCTGATCGCGACGCCGCGGGCGGTGATCGAGATCGACCGCTCCTACCCGCGGCCCCGCGGCATCCTCTGGGACCACCTGCAGCCGCCGCAGATCCGCGAGATCCCGGTGCTGGAACGAATGGGCTACGCGTAGGGCGGACCGGCCCGCAACTAGGATCCAGCCGATGCCCGAGCCCGAGCGCCAGCCGCTGCCCGCCTTTCCCGGCACCGACTACGGCAACCCCGATCCGGAGTGGCTGAAGATCGACTGGCGACAGCACCTGCGCACGGTGGACCTGCCGGGCGCCGACGCGGTCAACTACGTCGAGATCGGGGAGGGCGATCCGATTCTCTTCATCCACGGGATCGCCGGCTGCTGGCGCAACTGGCTCGAGAACCTGCCCTACTTCGGCCGCACGCACCGGGCGATCGCCCTCGACCTGCCCGGCTTCGGCGACAGCCCGATGCCCTCCTGGGAGATCTCGATGGCCAACTACGGGCGGCTGGTCCACGACTTCTGCGAGCGCCTGGGGATCGACCAGGTGGCGGCGCTGGTCGGCAACTCGATGGGCGGCTTCATCTCGACCGAGGCGGTGATCGAGGAGCCCGAGCGCTTCGACCGCCTGGTGCTGATCTCGGCCGCCGGGATCAGCTTCGCCGAGTGGGAGGGGCGCGCCTTCAACGCGACCGGCCGCATCGTCAAAGCAGCGATCCCCTTCCTCAGCGGCGACCGGCGGATCTACTGGACCACGCCGCGCGGCCGCAAGCTCGCCTTCGGCCGCCTCTTCCGCAACCCGAACAAGCTGCGGCCCGAGCTGCTCGCCGAGCAGGTGCGCCCGGGGCTGCAGGCTCCCGGCTTTCACGACGCCCTGACCAAGATCTGGGGCTACGACTCTCGCGAGCGCCTGCCGGAAATCGAGATCCCGACGATGGTCGTCTGGGGCCTCAACGACCAGATCGTCCCGGTCGAGGGCGCCCTCGGCTACCACCGCCTGATCCCCCACTCGCGGCTGGAGATCTTCGAGCGCACCGGCCACCTGCCGATGCTCGAGCGCCCGCAGCGCTTCAACCCGCTGCTGGACGAGTTCATCGAGTCCTCGCAGCCGCTGCGGGCGGCCGCCGACACTGCCGTCGGCTAGCGGTTGGTGAACTTTCCACCGTCGGCGGTGGAAGATTCACCAAGCGTCAGGAGGTGATGGCGCCTTCGGCCGCCGAGGAAACCGTCGCCGCGTACTTGGCCATGATGCCGCGCTTGTACTGCGGCTCCGGCTGCTGGTAGTCGGCGATCCGCTTGGCGATCTCCTCGTCGGAGAGGGCGACGTCGAGGCGGCGGTTGTCGACGTCGACAGTGATCTCGTCGCCCTCGCGGATCGCCGCGATCGGGCCGCCCTTGGCGGCCTCGGGGGCGACGTGACCGATCATCAGGCCGCGGGTGGCACCGGAGAAGCGGCCGTCGGTAACCATCGCCACGGTCTCCCCCAGCCCCTCGCCGACGATCGCCGCGGTCACCTGCAGCATCTCCCGCATCCCGGGACCGCCGACCGGGCCCTCGTTGCGGATCACGACGACGTCGCCGGGGTTGATCTGCTGGTCCTTGACAGCGCGGAAGCAATCCTCTTCGCACTCGAAGACGCGGGCCGGGCCGGTCTGCTGCCGCCGCTCGGTGCCGGCGACCTTGACCACCGATCCTTCGGGAGCGAGGTTGCCGCGCAGGATCGCGAGGCCGCCTTCGGGCTTGAGCGGGTTCTCGACCGCCCGCACCACTTCCTGCGCAGGCGCCTCGGTTGCCGCCGCGGCTTCCTCGCCGATCGTGCGACCGGTGACGGTGATCGCCTCGCTGTGGAGGATGCCGGCTTTGGCCAGGCGCTTGAGGATGACCGGCACGCCGCCGGCGGCGTAGAGGTCGGTCGCGACGAAGCGGCCGCCCGGCTTGAGGTCGGCGAAGAGCGGCGTCTGGCGCGAGATCCGCTCGAAGTCGTCCATCGTCAACGCGATCCCGAGCTCGTGCGCGAGCGCGATCAGGTGCAGGACGCCGTTGGTCGAGCCGCCCGAGGCGCAGACGCAGGCGATCGCGTTTTCCAGCGACTCGCGGGTGATGATCTTGCTGGGCCGGATGTCCTCGGCGAGCACGTTGATCACCAGCTCGCCGATTTTCTCCGCCACCGTGTCCTTGTCGTCGTCTTCGGCGGGGACCATCGCCGAGCCGCCGGCGCTGATTCCGAGCGCCTCGAAGGCGCAGGCCATCGTGTTGGCGGTGAACTGGCCGCCGCAGGCGCCGGCGCCGGGGCTGGCGACGCCCTCGAGCTCGTGCAGTTCCTCGTCAGACATGTCGCCGGCGTTGTGGGCGCCGATCGCCTCGAAGATGTCGAGGATGGTGACGTCGCGGCCGTGCCAGTGACCGGGCGCGATCGAGCCGCCGTAGAGCAGGACCGAAGGCACGTCGAGCCGGGCCAGCGCCATCGCGCAGCCGGGGATCGTCTTGTCGCAGGCGCAGAGGGCGACGATCGCGTCGAACTGGTAGCCACGGGCCATCAGCTCGATCGAGTCGGCGATCACCTCGCGGCTGATCAGGGAGGCCTTCATTCCCTGCGTGCCCATCGTCACCCCGTCGGAGACGGCGACGGTGTTGAACTCCATCGGCGTGCCGCCGGCGGCGCGAACCCCCTCTTTGACGTGCTCGGCCAGCGCCCGGAGGTGGAAGTTGCAGGGCATCGCCTCGGTCCAGGTGTTGGCGATCCCGACCGTCGGCCTGCTCAGAGCATCGTCGTCGAACCCGATCCCCTTCATGTAGGCGCGCGAGTGAGCACGGTCGGGGCCGTCGAAGACCGCTGAGGATCGAGGGCGGGGAAGCTTGGTTGCGGTGTGGCCGTTGGTGCTCATGGCGTCGAAATCTACTGAGCGCGTGCAGGGGGCGTTTGGCGAGTTAGCGTGGCTATTACGAGGTCAACTCGCCAGTCGCCAGTCCGAAGACGTCAACCGGACCGGCTCCCGACCCGATCCCCCGCAGCCCGTCTCGCACCGCTTCGGAGGTGAGCTCGCGGGCGCCGACCGCTGCCGCGAGCGGCGACCACCCGAGTGCGAGGTAGGCCGCCAGCGAGGAGGAATGCGTGCAGCCCGAGCCGTGGGCGGCACCGTCCGGATGCCGTTCGCCGGGGATCTCGACGGCCTCCTGGCCGTCGTAGAAGAAGTCGACGATCTCGTCGCTGTGGCCGCCGGTAACGACTGCCGCGCCGGCCCCCATCTCCACCAGTGCCCGCGCCAGCTCGGCCTGCGTCGCCCCCTCCTCCAGGCCGGTCAGCACCCGTGCCTCGGGAATGTTCGGCGTGACAACGCCGGCCAGGGGCAGGAGTCGCGTTGCAAGGGCCTCGCGAGCATCTGGCTCCAGCAGCACCGACCCGCTCTCGGAGACCATCACCGGATCGAGGACCACAGGCGGATCGTTCTTGAAGATCGTGGTCAGGGCGGCGACGACGCACTCGATTGCTTCGCCGTTGCCGATCATCCCGATCTTCACCGCGTCGACCCCGATGTCCTCGGCGACGGCGGCGACCTGGGCGAAGACCATCTCGCCGGAGACGGGCTCCACGGCCTCCACCCCGACGGTGTTCTGCGCGGTGACCGCCGTGATCGCCGTCATCCCGTGCACCCCCACCCGGGCGAACGCCTTCAGGTCGGCCTGGATCCCGGCCCC
>Ga0068856_100000545_pt1 | contig 41591 bp, 27 predicted proteins | sample KBSCornC62_FD_66595 | JGI IMG/M metagenome (GOLD analysis project Ga0068856, IMG submission 66595) | Corn rhizosphere microbial communities from Kellogg Biological Station, Michigan, USA - KBS Corn C6-2 | ecosystem: Host-associated > Plants > Roots > Rhizosphere > Soil ...
TTGCGCCAGCGTCAACATCACCAACACGCTGGCCGCAAATCCAAGCATCACCATTGAAGGCTGGTTCACCATGACTTCACTGCAAAACTGGTCCAAGGTCTGGATGTTCGGCCGGCCGAATGGAGGCAGCGAGCCCGGAATGTCCTATGTTGACTTAACACCGCGCCGGGGCGATGGCACCAGCACCCCGAGCATCTCATTCAATAGTGTCTCAGCGTCCGAGTTAAACACTTCCGGCGGCGCCAGCCCGCCCGTCATGACGGCTAATACGCCTTATTATGTGGCGGCGGTTTACAATGCGGCCAGCAACACGATGTCTCTTTACATCAACGGCGCGCTGGCTGATTCCGCGTCCATGAACGGCGGGAACATCACGCAGTTGCAGGCCGCCGAGGCGTGGTTCGGCGCGTCGGTGTATTGGCCGGATTCCAACCTGAACGGAAGTATCAACGAGCTTCGCATCTGGGACGGCCCGTTGACGGCGGCGCAAATCGCCGCCGATTATCAGCTCGGGCCGAACCAACTCCCACGTCCGGCCCTCAACGTGGTGGCCACCGGTGGCAGCCTGGCGATTTCGTGGCCTGACACATTCCCCGGCTACACAGTGCAATCATCGCCGACCCTCGGTGCTGGCGCGGTGTGGACGCCGGTCTTTGCGCCGCCGGTGCTCGCCGGCGGAGTTTACAAGGTTACATTGTCGGCCACCAACCCGGCCGGCTTCTTCCGTCTCACCCAATGAAATGGCGGATGACATTTTCACGTTCAGCTCGTTGGCGAAAGGATTTTCCATGATCCTGAAACATGGAATGGCTGGCCGCCTCCGTGCGAGCGTGCGGGGCGGTTGCATCCTTCTGGCGCTATGGTTGTCAGGCGTAAATCTCGTTTGCGCTGCCGGCATTGACTGGACGGAAAACCAGTTGCTGCCGACGTTTTCGACTCCGGCTCCAGTGTTGGATGTGATTGATGTCAGCTCCGCCAGCAACGCGGAGGCGGATCTGTTCGCTTCTTTGCAAGGTATCGTGAACCGCACGCAGCCGCAGATCGCCTGCGTGAGCAGCGGGGACGGCGAGGGCAAGCTCACTTGGCTGAATCTCCACAACTTGTCTTACAACCTCACCAACGGCTACAACCTGATCCTCAAATACCGGTCGTATCTCAACGGCGTGGTGGTGACCGATCCTAGCCAGCCGGACACGTTGAATCTGGCCACCACGATCGCTGGCGTGAGCAACGTTTTGATTTGCGATCCCATCCTGCTGGCGACCTTGACCAACGCACCCTACAACCTGCCGGTCGGCGAAGATTTGCGGGGACGGTTTACGAGCAAATACCAAGTCTATAGCTATCTCTATAGCAGCTACTGGCCGAATTGCACCCACCGCATCTGCTCCGGGCTTTACACCGATTTGCACGGCAACCTCCGCGATTATCTCGTGTCGGTGAAAGCCGCCTGCGTCTGGCTGGATCCGGGCAACGTGACCGATGCCGCCGCGCTGGCTCCGTTCATGAACGGGATGACGGCGAACAAATCCATCTACCTCGGCTGGTGGCCCAGCGAGGCCAATGGATTGAACTGGATCGCGCAATACGGGATTCCCGTGCTGGCCAGCGATTGGTATCGCAACGGCTCGGTTTTCAGCGGCGTCACCACGCCGATCAATGTGCCGGAAATCCCGCCGCCGCCGCCGCTGGAAAACAAGGTGTATGTGGCGCTCATTTTCAGCGACGGCGACAACATCCAATACATGCAGCATGTGATGAAAATGTGGTGGGGTGAAAGCGCCCGCGGCAGCGTCCCCATGGGCTGGACGGTCACGCCGCTGGCGGCGGACATGGATCCCATGCTGTTTAATTATTACTGGAGCACGGCAACCACGAATGATTGCCTGGTCTCCGGCCCGAGCGGCGCAGGCTACACACACATGCAGAACTGGAACGCGGCCAACATGGCCGGGTTCGCCAAGCATTCTGATTCCTATCTGCAACGAACCGGCCTGCGCATCATCACGGTTTGGGATGACGTGACCACCGGCGTGGCGCAGGCTTTTGCCACGAACTGCCCGACGCTGCTGGGATTGACCGATCAGAATGAAAATAACGGCACGCGGGTGGATCTGGGTTTGCGCACGATTATGCTGACGGTGGGCTACTCCCCCGACACCAACTATTTCATCAGTAAAATCACTGGCGCCGCCTCCGGCTGGAATGGCACAGCTCCCGTCTTTATCGCAGCGCAGGCGAACACATGGGGATTTCATCCATCGGATATGGTCACGGTTGCCAATGCGCTCACCGCTTTGGATCCCAACAAATATAAAATCGTCCGCCCGGACCATCTCTTCATGCTCTACAACCGGATCTATGGTAAGCCGCTCGCAGTGACGGAAACGGCGACCGGCATCACTTCGAACGGTGCCACGCTTGGTGCAGTAGTGACTCCCAACGCGACGAATGCGACCGCGTGGCTGGAGTGGGGAACGAATAGTAATTATGGATTTAAAACTGCGGTGACCAATGTGGGCTTGGCCGGGACGGTTGTGCCGGTAAAATTGCCTGTCACCGGATTGTCGGCGCAGCGGACGTATCATTATCGCGTTGTGGCGAGCAATGCGCTGGGCATGGCTTGGGGAGCGGACCGGCAATTCACCACCGGCGGGCGGCTGCAGGTTTGGGGCGGCGGTGCGCTCGGCGAAACCAACAAACCGGCCGGCCTGACGAACATCATCGGTCTCGGTGCCGGCGCCAATCATGGATTGGGATTGAAGAATGACGGCACGGTGGTCGGTTGGGGACAGAATAATTTTGGACAAACGAATGTTCCGGCCGGATTGACGAACGTGATCGAAGTGGCGGGCGGTGTTCAACACAGCCTCGCGTTGCTGGCCAACGGCACCGTCGCCGCGTGGGGCGACAACACCTACGGCCAGACCAATGTGCCGGCGGGCTTGACCAATGTTTTGGCGATTGCCGCCGGAGGTTATCACAATCTGGCGCTCAAAGCCGATCAAACCGTGACTGCCTGGGGACGAAATGATTTCGGCCAGACCAATGTGCCGGCCGGCTTGTCGAATGTGGTGAGCGTGGCCGCCGGATTCAGCCATAGCCTGGCGTTGAAAGCCGATGGAACCGTGACGGCGTGGGGCAATAATAATTTTGGCCAGACCAATGTTCCAACGGGTTTGAACAATGTCATCGCCGTGGCCGCCGGCCAGTATCACAGCCTGGCGCTGAAGGCGGACGGAATTTCTGCGGCAAACTTTTTTCCGGTTCGCCGGTGGGTGGCGGATAATTTGTCGGGCAGCGATGGTTCGTCCATCAGCAACTGGACGGATGCCGTCGCTGGAAAAAGTGTAACCCAGACCGCGCCTGACAATCAGCCCAAGTTGTATTCCAACACCTTGAATGGACACAAGACCCTGCATTTTTCCAGCGCGGCCACTCAATATCTGACCGTGACCGCGGTTGACAGCCCGATTTCCGGTGCCGCGAATTTCACGCTCGTGACGGTATTCAAGACGTCAACGCCCGGCGTGGCTTCGGGTTCGTTTTATCAAAACACCGGTCTCATTGGTTGCGAGCAGCCTAACGCCGTTGCGGATTGGGCCTTTTGCCTGAACGGCACGCAACTCGGCGCAGGCTTGGGGGCTGGTGCGGGCGGTTGCAGTTCCGATGTCAGCTTGTATGGCGGCAGCGTGACGGATGGAAAAACGCACGTCGCCATGTATGTGCGCTCCGGCAGTATTATCCGTCTGTATGTGGACGGCGTGATCGTGGCGATGCAGGACGGACTCTGTGCAGCAGCGCGCGGCAATTACGATTTTCAGATCGGTGCCATGACCGCCGGCACGCTGGGTTTCGACGGCGACATTGCCGAGATTCAAATCTACAACCGTGCGCTCAATCTTCTCGAAATTCCTCGCGTCACCCAGGCGCTTTCCGCCACTTACGGGATGAGTGGCGTGGCGGGCGCGGCGGTTAACCGTTGGACGGCGGACAGTCTTGCCGACAGCGACGGCACAGCAATTGCGTCTTGGACGGATGTGCTCGGCGGCAAGAATGCGACGCAGACTTACATCGGCAATCGTCCCCGGCTTTATTCCAATGTCATCAACGGCCACAAGACGGTGCGCTTCTCCAGCGCCAGCAGCCAGTATTTGACTGTGGCCGCCGCTGATAGTCCAATTTCTGCCGCTGGAAGTTTTACGCTGGTGACGGTGTTTAAGACGTCCACTCCGGGAAACTCCGCCTCTGTGTTTTATAGTAACACCGGACTGCTGGCCACCGAGCAACCCGGTGTGGTGCCTGATTGGGCCCTGTGCCTCAACGGCAGCCAGTTGGGTGCCGGCCTGGGCGGTGGATCTGCCGGCTGCGGTTCGGATTTCAGCCTGTATGGCGGAAACGTGACGGACGGAAATCCGCACATCGCAATATTTGTGCGCAGCGGAGAAACCGTCAGTCTGTATGTGGATGGCGTGCGGGTTGCGACGCAGACTTCCCTCTGCACCGCAGCGCGCGGCAACTACAACCTTCAAATCGGGGCGATGACCTCCGGCTTGTATTTCTTCAACGGCGACATTGCCGAGATACAGCTCTACAATCGCGCGTTGAGTTCATTTGAAATCACGAGCGCCAACGAAGCGCTTGCCGCCACTTACGGCATCGGTGGTGCTGCGGGCACCGTGGTGGTGTGGGGAAACAATTCTTACGGCCAGACGAACGCGCCGAAAAATTTGACCAATGTGCTGACGGTCGCCGGCGGCAACTCTTTCAACCTCGCGTTGAAACCGAATGGCACCGTGACCGGTTGGGGTTACAACGTTCAAGGTCAAACCAACATTCCCACCAGCCTAACGAATGTGGCGGCGATTGCCGGAGGGACGACGTTCGCGCTTGCGATCGGAAACCAGCCGCCGTCGGTCAGTGACGGAACCAATTCCGGGTATGTGAATCATGACCTCCTGATCACGCTTCCGGTTGCCAATCCCGATGGTGGCCCGCTGAACTATCGTATCCTGTCGCTGCCGGCCGCCGGCGCGCTGTATCAAAACTCCGGCGGCACGCGGGGAGCGCCGATCAATTCCATAAACACCGCCCTCACCGATCCATCCGGGCGACTCGTTTTTGCGCCCGCCGCCGCGGCTACGGGAAATCCTTACGCCACGTTTAATTTCATGGCGGATGACGGATTGTTCAGCTCCGGCGCCGCGCAGTTGACGGTGAATATCGGGCTGCCAGTCCAACCACAGATCACCAGCGCCATTTTTGATCAGACCAACACCGTGACCGGAAGTTTCAATCTGAATTTCCTGGGTGATTCAAACGCCACCTACAACGTCTGGGCTGCGACCAATCTGGTGGACTGGATCAACCTCGGAACGGCGACCGAATTTCAACCCGGCCAGTATCAATTCATGGATACCACGGTTGCCAACTGGCCGCAGCGATTTTACCGCGTTTCCACCCTATGAACCTGGAGCTGATGTTTCCAACTTGTTTGAGAATGAATGGCATGAACCACAACTTGAAAAAAACAATTAAATCCTTAACTCCCGCGCCGGCGACCGTGTCTGTTCTGGCCTTGATGATGGCCGTGGCCGCGTCGCTGTCGGCCGCAGAAAACCCCTCCCCGTTTTCCGCTGACCCAAAACAAATTCTCGAGCGCACGTGTTTCCAAACCGGAAAACCGTGGACCGAAAACGGCAATCTGCGCTCGGATGTGGCCATTGTTTACGGCATTGATACCAATCTCCCGGCGCGGATCGGCACCTGGCGCGACCACGGCTATCGCATCCACGTCATGACCGGCGTCGCGTGGGGCGAATATCAGGATTATCTCTACGGTCGTTTCGACGGCATCAATCACGAGGACGAGGCGCAGAAGGATCGCAACGGAAACATCATTGGCCACGGCGGTGATGTGTATTACATGTGCCCCGGCACCAATTACGGAAAATTTCTGTGCGTCGGCGTGCAACGCGCGCTCGATGCCGGGGCCGAAGCGATTCATCTGGAGGAACCGGAGTTTTGGGATCGCGCCGGTTATTCGGAAGGGTTCAAGCGCGAATGGAAAAATTATTATCATGAGGACTGGCAGCCGCCGCACAGCTCCGTGGACGCCCGCTGGCGCGCGGGCAAGCTGAAATACTTTCTCTATCGCCGCGCGCTGCAACAGGTCTTCGATTATGTGCAGGCTTACAACCAGAAAACCGGCCGCCACGTCCGCTGCTATGTGCCGACCCACAGTCTGCTGAACTACGCGCAATGGTGCATCGTCAGCCCCGAATCCAGCCTGGCGAACTTGAAGGGCTGCGATGGCTATATTGCCCAAGTCTGGACCGGCACCTCGCGCGAGCCGAATCGTTTCCGCGGCGAGGTGCGCTCCCGCACGTTTGAGACCGCGTTTCTCGAATACGGCGCGATGCAAAATCTCGTGCGCGCGACCGGCCGCACTGTCTGGTATTTGAATGATCCGATTGAAGATAATCCCAATCACGACTGGACGGATTACCGCATGAATTGGGAATCCACCTTGGTCGCCTCGTTGTTTCAGCCGGAGGTCAGCCAATACGAAGTCGCGCCGTGGCCGGAACGCATTTTCGGCGGGCATTATCCGCGCTCGGCCAAGCCGGAAGATCGTCTGGCCATGCCGCCGGCTTACGCCACCGAATTGCAAACGGTCATCAATACGCTCAATGACCTCAAGCAGCCGCGCGTCGAGTGGGATTGCGGCACGACCGGGATTGGCGTGCTCGTGAGTGATTCGCTGATGTTTCAACGCGGTGAGCCGACGCCGAGTGATCCGCATCTGGGAAATTTTTATGGCCTGGCCATGCCGCTGCTCAAACGCGGCCTGCCGGTGACGCCGGTGCAATTGGAGAACGTCACCGTGCCCCACGCGCTCGACAATGTCCGTGTGCTGTTCCTGAGCTACGACGGACAAAAGCCGCTCTCGCCGGAAGTTCACGCGCCGCTGGCCAAGTGGGTTAAAGCCGGCGGCGTGCTCGTCATGTGCGATGCTGATGCCGATCCGTATCTCCAAGTCCGCGACTGGTGGAACAGCGACGGGAAAAACTATTCCACCCCGCGCCAACATCTGTTTGAACAGCTCGGCCTCAAGGATGACATCGCCGCCGATCAATTTCATCGCGTGGGCAAAGGCGGCCTGATCTGGTTGCGCGAACGCCCGGCGCATTTTTCCGCCAGCGCTGCGGGTGCCGAACAGATTGTTGCCGCTGCCAAACTGGCCGCGCAATCAGTTGACCTCGATTGGCGGGAGAAAAATTATCTGCTGCTGCGCCGCGGACCTTACGTCATCGCTGCGGGCTTGGATGAATCCATCGCCGGGGCGCCGCGCACATTGTCGGGACGCTTCGTGAACCTGTTCGACGCCACGTTGCGCGTTCAAACCAACATCGTCATCAACCCGGGTTCGCGTCAGTTCTGCCTTGATCTGGATTTGGCGCAGACCGGCAAAACGCATTTGCTCGCCTCGGCGTGCAAGGCGCTGCTCAAGCAAAACACCCGCGCTCAGGTGAGCTTCACCGTGGAAGGGGTTGGTCAGACGCCGGCGATTCTGCTGCTGGAGTCAGTCCGGGCGCCGAGATCCGTAATTTTGGATGGCAAGAATCTGGAGACTTTCGAATATTCTGCGAAGGAACATCTGCTCTGGATCCATTTCATCAATGAATCCACTCCGCGAAATTTGGTTGTAAAATATTAATATTAATCTCTAAAACCTATGGCCAGCATCCCAACCTCGGCAACCACTACCGGCTCATCCTCCACCAACGGCAGTTATCGCGGACCGTTCACAATCATGACGGTCCTCTTTTTCATGTGGGGTTTCATGACGGTGTTCAACGACATCCTGATACCGCGCTTCAAGGAGGCGTTCACGCTGGATTTTTTCCACGCGATGCTGGTGCAGTTCGCCTTTTTCGGCGCTTACTTTATCGGCTCGGTCATTTATTTCATGATTTCGGCGTGGAAGGGCGACCCGATTGCGAAAATTGGGTATAAAAACGGTGTGATTATTGGCTTGGTGATTTCCGCAATTGGCAGCGCCTTGTTCTGGCCGGCCGCAACGCTTGCGCCACGCTCTTCAACCATTGCATCTGGTGACTTTAGAAGCTTTCCAGCTTTGGTCGAAAAACTGAACCAACATGCAGACCCGGTTTCAGTTTATATTTACGGCGGGCTGACCGAAGCGACGCGCCAGATGCTTGCGCAGGGAGCAAGTGCAGACCAAACCGCGTTGAAAAATGGATTGGCGCAGGATTTGAATACAATCATCAATGGTCCGTTGCTTTACGAAACACAACGGTTTGCTGACGTAAGCTTAAAAGACACAACGAAGGAACTGCTGGCGCTGAACCAAAAAGAGGCCGCGATCGTGACCAAGACGGCGGATGAAGAGCTGACCGCAGCGGCGACCGTCCTGCACCTGAATCGAGCCTTGTTGGAAGACGCCTATGTGGGTGAAATTGTTAAATATTTGATTCCTTTCGACATTTTTCTCGCCGGTTTATTCGTTGTCGGGCTGGGTTTTGCCATGTTGCAGATCGCGGCGAATCCTTACGTGACAATCCTTGGGCCCGAACGCACGGCTTCCAGTCGCTTGAATTTGGCGCAGGCGTTTAACTCCGTCGGCACCACGGTCGGGCCGTTGATCGGCGGCTATTTGATTTTTCAATACTTTGCCAAGACCGGCGCGCATGGTGCTGAGTCGGTCAAGATGCCTTACCTGATCTTTTGCATCATGTTCATGATTCTGGCGGGCGTCTTTTTTGTCATCCGTCTGCCGCACGTCGGTGAAGGCGACGCCAAACCCGGCATCGGGGCGTTGAAATATCCGCACGTCATCTTGGGCGTGCTGGCGATCTTCATGTATGTCGGCGGCGAAGTTTCCGTCGGCAGCGCCATCATCAATTTCCTCGGCCAGCCCAGCGTGGCCGGCATGAATCCGGTGGAGGCGAGCAAATACGTTTCGCTGTTCTGGGGCGGGATGTTGATCGGCCGGTTCATGGGCGCGGTGGAGTTGAGCGAAATGAAAAAACTCAACAAGCAGATCATGTTGATCGTGGTCCCGATCGTTTGTTTCCTGGCCTTTTGGCTGTTGCGCAGCTGGAATTCCGACCAGCATCAGTTCGATTTTGCCGCCGGTTGGATGATCCTCAAGAATTACCTGCCGCTGCTCGGATTGTGCTGGGTGCTGTTCCAGTTCGGCCAGGCGCTGGCCGGACGCACGCTGTTGATCTTTGGCTCGACCATCGTGCTCTTGCTGGCGGTTTCCATGATCCAGGGCGGCAAACTGGCCATGTGGTGCATCGTGGGTATCGGGCTGTTCACCTCCATCGGCTGGCCGAACATCTTCTCCCTCGCCCTGGACGGCATGGGCGTGTTGAAGAGCCAGGTGTCCTCGCTGCTGGTGATGGCGATTCTTGGCGGTGCGCTCCTGCCGCCATTGCAAGGTTTCATCGCGGATCATCATGGGCTGCAAATCTCGTTCATCGTGCCGTTGATCGCCTACGCCTACGTCGCCTTCTACGGCGCCATCGGACACAAAATTGGTCGCAAAAATCTGACAACATCATGAAAACAATTAGCTCCATTCTGACTCTAACCTTGTGCGGCTTCGTTTCTGCGCTGGCTGGCGGTGGCTCGCCGGTTTCGTTGGTCAACCCGTTGATGGGCACGGATTCCACCGGCGGTTTTTCCCATGGTAACGAGTATCCCGCCATCGCCCTGCCGTTTCCGATGAACACGTGGGCGCCCTACACGCAGCCACAGCGGGACTCGTTCTTCTACCAATTCGCCAGCAGTAAGATTCGCGGCATCCGGCAGACGCACCAGCCGAGTCCGTGGATCAACGACTACGCGATGTTCTCGCTCATGCCGGTCTCCGGCAAGCTGGTCGTGACGGACGAAGATCGCGCCTCCGACTTCCGGCATGAAAACGAGATCGCCCAGCCCAGTTACTACAGCGTCCAGCTTGACACTTGGAAAGCGAAAGCCGAAGTCACGCCGACCGAACGCGCCGCGCGGTTCCGCTTCACCTTTGAAGGCACGGGCAACTCGTATGTGGTGCTGGATGAATTCGACAAGGGCGCTTCGGTGCAAATCATTCCCAAAGAAAACAAAATCATCGGCTCCGTCCGTTATCATTGCGGCGATGTGCCGAACATCTATTCGAGCAATTATTTCGTGATCGTTTTCGACCGGCCATTCTCAGCGCACGGCGTCTGGACATCGGCCAGCGACATCCAGACTGGCGCGACCAGCCTTTCCAGCCAGCGGCAAGCGGGTGCCTATGTTCAGTTCGACACGAGCGGCCAGAAGATCGTTGGCTGCAAGGTAGCCTCTTCCTTCATCAGCCCGGAGCAGGCGCAGAAAAACCTGGATGCAGAAATCGGCACTGCGGATTTCGACACCGTCCGCAGTCGCGCCGAGGCGCGGTGGAATGAAATGCTCGGTCGCGCCAAAGTGGAAGGCGGTTTGGATGTGCAGCAGCGCACGTTTTATAGCTGTCTCTATCGCTGCATTCTTTTCCCGCACAAATTTTACGAGAAGGATGCGCAGGGAAAATCCGTCTATTTCAGCCCTTACGACGGCAAGGTGCATGATGGCGTCCTCTACACCGACAGCGGTTTCTGGGATACGTTCCGCGCCGCGCAGCCGCTCTACAACTTGCTTTATCCCGAAGTGAACGCCGAGATTTTGCAGGGCGTGGTCAACGCCTCGGCGCAAAGCGGCTGGCTGCCTGCGTGGGCCAGCCCCGGTCATCGCGAGTGCATGGTGGGCAATAATTCCTTCTCGCTGCTCGCCGACGGCTGGACGAAAGGCGTTCGCTCATTTGACCCGAATCAGGCTGTGAACGCCATGATTCATGACGCGAACCACAGCGGCCCGATTTCCACGATCGGCCGCGACGGCGTGAAATTTTATCAAAGCCTCGGCTATCTGCCGTATTCGCCCGTGAAAGGTGAAACCAGCTTTCACGAAGCCACCGCCAAGACGCTGGAGTTTGCCTATGATGACTTCTGTCTCGCCAAACTGGCGAACGCGATTGGCCGCACTGCCGATGCCGAAGTCTTCGCGCGCCGCGCGATGAACTGGACGAACGTGTTTGATCCGAAGATCGGCTTCGTGCGCGAACGCAAGGCAGACGGCTCGTGGGTGGAACCATTTTATCCGAATCAGTGGGGCGGCGGTTTCACTGAAGGCTGTTCGTGGCATTGGACGTGGTGTGTGTTCCACGACATTCCCGGCCTGGTGAAAGCAATGGGTGGCGAGCAAGCCTTCGCGAATAAGCTCGATGAAGTGTTCACCACGTCTTCGGAGGTTCGTCCTGGAAGTTACGGCGGAATGATCCACGAGATGACCGAAATGGTTGCGGCGGACATGGGGCAATACGCTCACGGCAATCAGCCCATCCAACACATGATTTATCTCTACGACTTTGCCGGCCAGCCGTGGAAGGCGCAATCGCGCGTGCGCTGGGCAATGGGCAAACTTTATGCGCCAACGCCGGACGGTTATTGCGGCGATGAAGACAACGGCCAGACCTCGGCGTGGTATGTGTTCAGCGCGCTGGGTTTTTATCCGGTTTGTCCGGGCGATGATAATTACCTCATCGGCACCCCGCTGTTTGATCGCGCCACCATCACGACCGCACCCGGAAAAACCTTCACGATTCTCGCCGAAGACAATGGGCCGCTGAAACCTTACATCAAGAGCGCGACGCTGAATGGAGAATCGTTCAATCGCACTTTCATCAACCATGAAGAATTGCTGCGCGGCGGGAATCTGGTTTTCCAAATGACTTCCGCGCCCAATTACCAATGGGCGGTGGAGCCAGCCAGCCGGCCGGCATCCGCGCTCGCCCGGCTTAACGCTGAAATCTCCAAAGCCTCGGCCGGAAAATAATTAACCCTCAATGAACATCACCACATGACCCGCCGCGAATTCCTCCAAAACACCGCCGTGCTCGCCTCCACCGTGGCGCTGGCGCCCAACTTGTTGGCCGCAGAGAAAACCTTCCCGGTCGTCCGCGTGCCGGCCGCGCGACGGAAGTTCACCAGCGCCGCCGTGGAAAAGACCATCGCGCAGGTGCAGGCCACCATCGGGAACCGGGAACTGGCTTGGATGTTTGGCAATTGCTTTCCGAACACCCTGGACACCACGGTGGATTTCGCCATCGTGGATGGCCGGCCCGACACCTACGTCATCACCGGCGACATTGATGCCATGTGGCTGCGCGACAGCTCCGCGCAGGTCTATCCGTATCTGTCGCTGATGAAAGACGACCCGGCGCTGCAGCAGTTGATCGCCGGCGTCATCAACCGGCAGACGCGCTGCATCCTGCTCGATCCCTATGCGAACGCCTTTTACAAGGATGCCTCCAAGGTGAGCGAATGGAAGAGCGACTTCACCGACATGAAGCCCGGCGTGCACGAGCGCAAATGGGAGATTGATTCGCTCTGCTACCCGATCCGGCTGGCGTATCAGTATTGGAAAGACACCGGCGACACCAAACCGTTTGATGAGCAGTGGCAACAGGCCATCGCCCTGACGTTGCAAACGTTCCGCGAACAGCAGCGCAAGACCGGCAAAGGCCCGTATCATTTCATGCGCCGCACGGAATGGCAGACGGACACGGTGCCGGGCCGCGGCTACGGCAATCCCGCCAAGCCGGTAGGCTTGATCTGCTCGACGTTCCGGCCGAGCGACGACGCGACCATTTTTCTCTACCTGGTGCCGTCGAATTATTTCGCGGTTGTCAGCCTGCGACAGGCGGCGGAGATGGTTGCGACCATTCGAAAAGATAAAACCCTGGCCGAACACTGCCGGGCACTGGCCGATGAAGTGGAACAGGCCCTGAAAGTGCACGCGATCGTCCAGCATCCGACCGGCGGCAGCATTTTCGCGTTCGAGGTGGATGGCTATGGAAACTATTACTGCACGGACGACGGGAACGTGCCGAGCCTGCTGTCACTGCCGTATTTGGGCGCGGTGAAAGTGAACGACGCCACGTATCAGCGGACGCGGCGCTTTTTGTTGTCGGCCAAGAATCCCTATTACTGCCACGGCAAAGCGGCGAGCGGACCGGGCGGGCCGCATGTCGGCGTGGACATGATCTGGCCGTTGGGTGTGATCACGGAAGGCTTGACCGCGACGGAAGACAAAGAGATCCGCCGCTGTCTCGACACGCTGCAACGCACGCATGCGGGGACGGGCTTCATGCACGAGGCCTTTCACAAGGACAACCCGGAGCAGTTCACCCGGGCGTGGTTCGCCTGGGCCAACACCATCTTCGGCGAACTTGTCCTGAAAACCTTCCACGAACGCCCGCAACTATTGAATTAAAATTTCAACATGCCGTGTTGTCCGCAACGGGTCACGGTGTCGGCTCCTGATTGGGGTGCAAGCCGAACTGGATTAATTTTTCGCGCAGCGTAAGCCGTGAAATACCCAGCCAGCGCGCGGCCTTGGCCTGATTGCCCTCCGCCATCTCAATGGCGCGGCCGATGAGGACGCGCTCCGTGGTTTCATGGAGACGGGCGTAGGCGTCCGACAGTTCGCCGCGCTGGGCGGCGTTGAGCAATTCCTCGGCATAACCCTCCAGCGATTTGTCCACGGTAGTCGCCGGCGGACTCGCCTTGGCCAGCGCGGCGCGGACGTGTTCGACGCTGATGGTGTAGCTCTGGGCGAGCAGCAGCATCTTGCGCGTGATGTTTTCGAGTTCGCGCACGTTGCCGGGCCAGGGTTGGGCCTGCAAAAACTCCACGGCATCCGGATGAATGGCCGGATTGTCCACGCCAAACTCGACGGCATATTTCTCCAAAAAGAACCGGATCAAATCCGGGATGTCTTCCTTGCGCTCGCGCAACGGCGGCAGGTTGAGCACCACCACGCTGATGCGGTAGTAGAGATCCTCGCGAAACTGGTTCTGCTTGATGGCCGTTTCCAAATCGCGGTGCGTGGCGGCGATGACGCGCACGTCCACGGGGATGGTTTCCTTGCCGCCGAGGCGTTGCAGGCATTTTTCCTGCAATACGCGCATCAACTTGACCTGCGTGCCCGGCGTCATGTCGCCGATTTCATCGAGAAAAATCGTGCCTTTGTCGGCCTGCTCGAAACGGCCGATGCGCCGGGATTCCGCGCCGGTGAACGCGCCGCGCTCGTGGCCGAACAATTCGCTCTCCAGCAACGTCTCCGGAATCGCCGCGCAATTGATCGCGACGAACGGCGCGTTCACCCGGTCGCTGTGCTGGTAAATGGCGCGGGCGATGAGCTCCTTGCCGGTGCCGGTTTCACCGCGGATCAAAACGCCGACGGGCTTGGCGGCGATGCGGCCGATTTCCTTGTAAATGTTTTGCATCGCACGGCTGTTGCCGACGATGGCGTGGCGGGATTGGCCGGTCTGGCCGATCTGCACCGGCTCGGTCATGAGCCGGCTGGCTGCGACGGCCTGCTCGACGAGCTTGAGCAGTTCGGGAATCTCAAACGGCTTGAGCAGATAATCGTAGGCGCCGGATTGCGTGGCCTCGATGGCGGTCTCGGTCGTGCCGTGCGCGGTCATCATCAGGATGGGCAGGCGCGGGCGGGCGGCGTGCAATTGGCGCACGAGTTCGAGTCCGTCAATCCCCGGCAATTTCAAATCTGTGATGACGACGTCAAACGCGCCGGCCTTGGCGCTGGCCAGCCCAGCGTCGCCGGATTTTTCGATGGTGACGTCATAATTTTCGCCGGTGAGCACGCGGCGCAGGGTGGCGACGATGGCGGAATCGTCCTCGACGAGCAGGATTTTCGCAGGTGAGTTCATGGTTTATATGCAGGAAGAATGATGCCAAACGCGGTGCCGGTGCCGGGCAGGGTTTGATACTGGAGCGCGCCGCGATGTTTTTCAACGATGCGCGCCGCGATGGGCAGGCCGAGGCCGGTGCCGGAATCTTTCGTGGTGAAGAACGGATCGAACAGTCGTTTCTCGGCTTCGGGCGGAATGCCTTTGCCGGTGTCGTGGATCTCCAGAATCACGACGCTCACGGGCTCATCGTTGAGCCGTTTTTCGTCCAGCCGGGCGCGCAGGGTCACGGTGCCATTTTTGCCGATGCTGTCGGCGGCGTTCTGGATGAGGTTGATGAGCACCTGTTTGATCTGCTGCGGATCAATTTTGATTTGTGCGGACACGACTTCGTCCACGACCAGCTTGACGTTGGATTTATCGAGCAGCGGCCCCATCAGCGTCTGCACTTCGCGCAACGGTTGTTCGGCGGGCACCACGGCCAGTTCCGGCTCGGATGGCCGCGCGAATTGCAGCACGTCCTTGACGATGCGCTCGAGTCGGTTGATTTCGCCGCTGATGAGTTCGGCGTCGGCAAACTCCGGCGAGCCGCGCTTCAAATGCTTCTGCTGGAGATAAAGCCAGGCCTTGATGGCGGTGAGCGGATTGCGGATTTCGTGCGCGACGCCGGCGGCGAGCAGGCCGAGGGAGGCGAGTTTTTCCTGGCGCTCCACGAGCTGGCGGCTTTCCACCAGTTGCACCTGCAAGGGGGCGATCATTTCGCGATAGACGACGACCGACGCCCAGGCGCCGGCGAGCAGCAGCAGCGCGAGCGCGCTAAGCAATTCAAACCGGAGAATGTTTAGCGATTTGATATTTTGAATCTGGAGCGAATCAATCGTTTGCTGGTGGGCCTCCGACAACTGCAGGCCGAGATCGAGGATGCGCTTGGATTGCGTTTCCAGCTCGGTGAATTCCTTGACGCGGGCCATGGAGACGTTGGAGCCGTAGATTTTTTTATTAATTGCCTGCGCCGCCGCGAGGTAATCCTCATAGGCGCTACTGATCTGGTCGAGAAACGGCCGCTCTTTTTCCGAGGAGAGAATGGGCTGTTGCGCGTTGAGCCAGCTGCCCAGCTCGGTGCTGGTGGCCACGAAGTTCGTCCAGTCCTCGTCGTTCCGGTAGGCCGCGTAACGCAGCATCATGTTGTTCAGGCTGAGAATGGTTTGCTGCAAATGGTCGGCGATCTCAAAACTTTTCCATTGTTTGGCCGAGAGCTGATCGTGGAGTTCCCCGGTCCGCCGCCAGGACGTGTGCGCTGTCCAAGCGATCAGCGCGCCCAGCAGGGCGATGGCTGCAAAAAAAACGGTGATTCTAAAAAAGTTGCCTGACTTCATGGCGCTGTTTTCCGCCGGCGGGCCGGCGCGAAAGGGCGGTCGCACGATACACCCAACTTCCAAGCCTGCCAAAAGGTTTTGCCAAAACGGGGTGGTCAATCAATTGCCCACGGTGGAAAAAGACTTATCGCCTCAACGGCGGATTTTTGGACAGATGGCCGCCTAACCGCGTAAAACGTGCGATTACACGCCATTTTCGCGTGCTGGCACGGTTTGCGCTAAAGCGTATTTGGGAAACGAACAGCCGACAATCATGGCACCCCATCGAATCAATAAAACCAAAGCTTCACGAAAGGAATCAATTTATGAATGACCTACTGGAAATGCCGGTGAGAGCTGCGAAACCGAGGGCCACCCGGGCCGCTCCCCGCAAAAAAATCCTGCTGGTAGATGACGATCCGGCCGTCCGCCAGATCTTGTTGCGCCTGCTTTCCGACGAGGGTTATTTCGTGGTGACAGCCGCGAACGCGACCGAGGCGCTGCGCTTTTCGGGCTTGATGATGTTCGATCTCGTGCTGATGGATGTGGGGCCGGTGGCGGAGACGGGCTGGGAAATGTTCCAGCGGCTCCGGCTGAAAAATCCCCGGCTGGCCTTCATCATGATCACCGAGCGATCCAGCCGGTATTTCGACGCGATGGCGGCCGGCGGCGGCGTCTTCCTGGAGAAACCGCTGGATTTCACGAAATTATTTTTCACGCTCCACAATCTGCTCGACGGCCCGGCGGAAATCCGTCTGACGCGCCACCTGCACGTGCCATTGATGGCCCGCTGATTTTTACGAAACACAAATACGCAACAACACACTCAAATAAATCATGAAAACCAAACTATTCATCCTCACCATCCTGGCCCCAATGGCGCTCGCCCTGACCGGCTGCGACAAACATGAACCGGAAACCACACCGCCGGCGGCCACCAACGCCGCCAGCGAAAAACCCATGGCCCCAGCCGAACCTCCGGCCATGATCCCGTCGCCCGCACCCGCACCTGCACCTGCACCCGCGCCCGTGCCGCCGGCTCCGGTTCCGAACACCAACAATCCTGCGGTAACCAACCAATAGAAACCAAAGAGAAAGGATCGTTATGAAAAAAAGTCTGTATGCGCTGATTCTGACGGCGTTGTGTTCTTTTTCCGGCCACGCCGACGAACCAGCCACGTTGACCAAGAGCTCGCATCCGGACATTTCCTCGCCGGATTACGTGGGGAAACTGGGCGCGGGTATCATTCTCGGCGAGCCGACGGGCGGCTCGGTGAAATACTGGCTGAACGACACCATGGCCATTGACGGTGCGGTCGGCTGGTCGTCGCACGACCACAGCAACCTGTATATGCATAGCGATGTGCTCTGGCACAACTTTGACCTGATCCCGGTCTCCCGGGGCCGCCTGCCGATTTACATCGGCGTCGGCGGACTGTTCCGGGTCCGCGATGACAACCGGGATAATCAGGCCGGTGTCCGCATTCCGGTCGGCGTGTCGTATATGTTCGATAACGCCCCGATTGATGTCTTTGCCGAGATCGGGCCGGCATTGGATGTGACGCCGGATGTTCGTGGCGAGATGACCGGCGGTGTCGGCATCCGGTTTTGGTTTTAACAAAAATAACGAAACGAAAGGAATACTATGAAAATGCTACAATTGAAAAACTGGCTCGCGGTCGGCGCGGCCTTGTTGCTCACGGCCACCGCGTCACGCGTCCTGGCCGATGACCAGCCGGCCACAACCACGCCGGCGGCCAAACCGGAAATGAGCACTTACACGGGCACGGTGGCTGCCGTTGACCCGAACGAACACGTGTTAAGCGTGAAAGGCTGGCTGCTGCACAAATCCTTCAACCTCGGTGGCGGTTGCGCTTATACGCTGCTGGACAAACCCACCGCCACGGCCACGGATTTGCGACCAGGCGAAAAGGTCGAGGTCAGCTACCAAAACGTGCATGGCGTGTTGATCGCCAGCCGGGTGGAACAGCAACCGATGCAGTATGAGGGCATGGTGAAGGCCATTGACCCCGAAAAACACACGCTTACTTTGCGCCGGTCGCCCGGGGAAAAGGAGTTACGGATCCCCGACGACTGCAAGATTGTGTTGCGTGATCAAAGAACCGGCACGGTTGCTGACATTCGCACCGGCGATCATGTGACCGTGACCTACGAGACGCCGGACGGCAAGGCCGTGGCGCGGCAGATCGCGCAGACGAGCCAGGAATTCGCCGGCACCTTGACGGCGATAGATCTCGGCGAAAAAACGCTCAAGGCCAAGTCGTTCTTCGACACTAAAAAATTCAACGTGGCGGACAATTGCGCCATCGTGATCAACGGCAAACCCAACGGCCAGTTGAGTGATCTGCGGCCGGACGCCCGGTTTGTCTTCAGCTATGACGAAATCAGCGGCGTCAATGTGGTGAACCGCATCGCCCCGGCGGACGCTCCGGCGAATGCCAGCACCCCCGCCACGCCGATGGCGGCGAATTGATCTTAATAAAATAGAACACAGGCGCGGTCACGACCTTCGGGCAATGGCATCGTTGTTGTTGCGGCGAAAGTTGTGACCGGCCTTTTTAAAAGAACATTTTGCAGCAAACCAAACTTCAACCACATTAAACCATTATGAATATCCAAACATTAAAACAGCGGACGGTTGCCCTGGCGGGTTCCACCACGGTGTCTTTGGCGATGTTTCTCGCCACGCCGGTGCCGGTGGCGGCTGGCGGCACAGACATTCTCCACTTCACCGTCACCAGTTTCGCGACCAACAACGGCGTCGAGCCCGGCGCGGACGGCGTTGTGATGGCGAGCCAGAAAACCCAAGGCCATGCCGACAATCAAAAGCTCACCATCGCACTCACCGGCCTGGCCACCAACACGCCCTACGAACTGATCGCGGCGATTGACAGCGATACCAACGCGACCGATATCGGCCCGTTCACAACGGATGCCAAGGGCAACGCGATATTTAGTTTCACCAGCCTCGGAAACGGTCATGGCGGTGGCAAACATTCCAGCCCGCTGCCGGACGGCATGAATCCCGTCAGTCTCATTCGCTCCGTGGACATTGTGAACAGCAACGCGGAGTCCGTGTTGACGGCGGATTTGTCCGCGCCTGACAAACTGCAGTATCTGGTCAAGCGAAGCCTGACGAGCGGCGGGGTCAAGGCGACCCTGATGATTCACGCCACCACCCGCCAGACGCAGTTCCGGTTGCTCTCCACCGGGCTGGCGACCAACACCGACTATGTGCTGGCCATCAATGGTGAGGCGGTGCAGACCAACAGCTCCGATGCCAAAGGCCGGCTGATGATTAAAACGCTGACGGCAACGCCGCCCTTCGTTTTGGATGTGCGTTCCGTGGATTTGCTGGATACCTCCAGCAATGTGGTTTTGCAAACGGATCTGCCTTGAGTTAGTTCAGCGATGAGCCAAAAGCCCCGGATTGCGCGCTGTGCGATCCGGGGCAATCCGTTTATAGCGGGAACTCGCGGTTTTCTTCGGGCATCACGACTTCGCGGCGGGTGGCGGGCTTATCGGCTGGTGGGGTGGACACCTTTTTCGCTTCGGATTGTTTCTCCGCCGGCTCGGGTTGAATTCCTGTGGGTGGGTTAACCGGGGCGGGGGTAGGTTCATCCGCTGCGGGAGCGGTCTCAATTTCCTGCGGCTCGGCAATGATTTCCACGTCAGCGATTTGCTTTTCGGCGAGAATGGCTTTTGCTTCGGTGAGGGCGGGCGCGAGCGGCATTCGCTGGGCAAGCGCGAGGAGGGAGACGGATGACGCGGCGTGACGTTCGGCCTGTTCGATGCGGGCAAATTCCCCATAGATGTCCGCGAGGAGGGTTTCCGCGCGCACCGGAAGTTCCTGGCCGTTGCCGGTGCGCAGGGCGTTGAGGATGTCGTAGGCGTTGATGGATTCGAGCGGGCGCGCGGGCACGTAGGCGGCTTCCACGCCGCTGACTTCGGTGACCAACCGCATGTGGGCGAGCGTGCGCAGGACGGAGATGGTAAGGCGGCTGGGAATGCCGAGTTCGGTGGAAAGCTGAAGGACGGTCGCCGGACGCAGGCCGTTTTGAAAACGCTGGCCGAGGGTGGTCATGATGCGCAACGCGACAAATTCGCGCCCGCGCTGGTTGATGTTGTCGGCGAGACGGTCCTGCAAATAGGCGGCGCGGTTTTGGAACGCGTAGGCGATCTGGGCACCGAGCAGCAGGAACACCCAGGAGAAATACAGCCCGATCATGAACACCGGGATCAGGCCGAGGCTGCCGTAAAAATTAACATTGTTGACGACGCGGGAGACAAACAGAAAACCGAAGAGGTTGTTCAAGTGCCACAGCGTGCCGGCCACCGAGCCGCCGATGAACGCGGCGGAAAAGTTGACCTTGGTATTGGGCACGAGCTGATAGACGAATGCGAACGCCAGCCACAGGACCAGCAGCGGAAGTAATTGAAAAATCAACTTGCCGATGACAGGCATATGCGTGACCAGGTTCCTAGCCGACTCGAAATGAGCGCTGCCGGCGAGGCTCAATGCGGCCAGGAGCAATACTGGACCCAGGATGATGGTCGTTGAGTAAAGCTGGATTTGCGTCAGCCAGTTGCGTCCGCGGCTGACGCCCCAGATGTCATTGAAGGTTTCCTCGATGCGGCTGAGCAGTGAGATGGCAACGAAGATGAGCAGCACGACGCCCGTCGCCCCGAGAGCGCCGCTTTGCGTGTTTTGCACGAAGCCCCAGACCTGGCTGGCGATGGCTTTTTGCGCAGTAACCGTGACGACGGGTGCCGGAGCGGAGGTGAACGTGACATTCGTGGTCGTTTCCACCGTGCCGGAAAGATTTGTGCTGGCGGTGATGGTGAAGTTGGTGACCGTGACCGTGGGTTCAACGGCATTGGTGCCGGCTCCCAGCAAATCGGTGTTGATGGGGGCGGGGGGGGTGACGGAGGCGACAAATTTTTCCATCGCGTGCTGGAATTGTTCCTTGTCCTGGGTTTTAAGCAGGCTGCTCGTGACGCTTAAGGCAACGGCGAGTAGTGGAATGAGCGCGATAAGCGTGGAGTAGGACAGCGCCGAGGCGCGCACGAGGCAGCGATGACGGATAAACTGGCGGATAACCAACACCCAGAAATGCACGAAGCGTTCCAGCCGGTCTTCGAGCTGGAAAATTTCATCCTCCGCGTTCGCCGCCGCGCCGGAGAGGATCTTGATGAGCCGGGAAATCCGTTTGCTGACCATTTGCGGAAACGCTAACAAAGCGGGCGGACAAGTCAACGGCGAGGGAGAATGTCTGCGGACAAGTAAGTTCTTTTCATCTTCGGAAAACCAGCCCCACCCGCCCCGTCCATAAAATCCCCGCCACATCAGGCGGAGCTGGTCAATCCGAAAACTTGTTCCGGCCTTATCCACCCTGGCCGGAATAGCCACCCTCTATCTATCAATACGTAGCAAAGTGAAAATTCTTTCAAAATATTTCAAAAAATTTGAAAGAATTTTCACTTTGCTACGTATTGCTTAATAGAACGGTCAATTTTTTGATCAAAAACAGTGTTTTTCGCTGTCCGTTTAGGGTTGGCATAGAGATTTTGCTCGTGGCGGGGCTGGGCAGCGACCAGATATTGGTCCCGTCACACTTCTGAACGCCTTGGTGAAGGCGTAAAAATCTCTTCACCATCAGGGCCAGGCGCAAGTCTGGCCCTTTTTTAAGTTTTTGTTGGTTTTTTGGGGGAAAATGCGGGGCGGAAGCGTCGGGGCTGGCGGTGTTGAAAGTGATTCTTTCTATGAAGTTGCAAAAAACAGTGCGGATGAACGTGCAAAAACAGGCAGACCACGGCTCCCAAGCTGCCCGAGTCGTCATTGTGGACAGTCATCCCGTGGTTCGCGAGGGCTTGGCTTATGTGTTGCGCCGCGAACCCGATCTGGAGGTGTGCGGTCAGGCGGAAAACCCCAGTCAGGCATTGGAACTGGTTGCTGCGGTCAAGCCCAGACTGGTGGTCATGGGCCTGCTGCTGAAAGGCGCGCATGGCCTGGAGCTGATCCGTGACCTGCACCAGCGTTTTCCGCGGGTGCTCATCCTGGTCGTCTCCATGCATCATGAAACTGTGAATGCCGAGCGCGCCATTTCGGCCGGTGCGGCTGGTTACATCAACAAGAAGGAACCTACGGAGCGGATTTTGGAGGCCATCCGCAAGGTGTTGCGCGGTGAAATTTATTTGAGCCAGAAACTGGCGTTGCAGATGGTGGCCGAGTTGACGGGCCGTCCGCCGGCACCGCCGGTTTACGCCACGGACCACCTTTCGGATCGGGAATTGCAGATTTTGGAGCTGATCGGTGACGGATTCGGGCGCCGCGAGATTGCCGAGCGGCTGCGTCTGGAGGTGAGGACGGTGGAGAGCTATCGGTGCCGCATCCGGGAAAAACTCCAGCTCCAGGATGCCCGCGACCTGCTGCAATACGCCATTCGTCTGAAGCGCGCCAAACCCCAGGATGATCCTCCTGTCTATGAAATGTTGTTGCCCTATCATTATGCGCCGGCCTTTGCGGAAACCCAGTTTCGGGCCGGGTTCTTGTAAGTCGGCCGCTCGCATCTAAAAACCCAGTGAGATTTGCGGGAAGAAGAAAGCTGCCAGACGATGTCGCGTAATCCCAAAAAATTAAAACGCAATGGTGTTCGCCAACGGGCGCGGGTGTTGATAGTCGAAGATCAACCCGTGACTCGCCATGGCCTGCGCCGGTTGCTGGAGCGTCAGCCGGGAATACGAGTTTGCGGCGAGGCGGGAAATTATGAGCGGGCCATGGCGGCGATTGCCCGGTCCAATCCCGCGCTAGTCACCGTGGAGATCCAGTTGAACCACGCCAGCGGACTGGATTTGATCAAGGAAGTGCGCCTTCGTTTTCCGCCGGTCCGGCTCCTGGTGATTTCGCAACAGGACGAAGTGCTCTACGCCGAACGGGCCTTGCGCGCCGGGGCCTTGGGCTACATTCACAAGCGGGAAAGCCTGGCCCGCGTGGTGAAGGCGGTCCAGACAGTGTTGCGCGGGGGGATTTATGTTAGCGAGGAGATTGCGTCCAAACTGGCCTCCAAACTCGTCGGACGCCGCCAGCGCGCCACTCCCATCATGGATGTCTTGACCGACAGGGAACTGCGGGTCTTTGGACTGGTCGGCGAGGGCTTTGGTCCCATCCGCATTGCCGAACAACTTCAAATCAACAAAAGCACGGTGGAAACCTACCGCGCCCGGATCAAACAAAAACTGCGCTTTCATAGCGCTGATGAACTGCGCCGCGAGGCGATCTTGTGGGCGCACCGCGAGGAAGCCCTCCGATGAGCCGGAATCCATCGGCCCGAATGAATGGCATGGATCAGGAACTGTGCCGGCGCCGGTGAGTCTGGCGCCGGACCGCCTGCCCGTCCTGAAAGATTGGTTTCTCATCATTCGCCCGGACGAAACGTGGAACCACATCGTCGCCGATCGGCGCGGGGCGGGTTTGGTTTTTCTGTGCTATCTCCTGCCGATGATGTTGCTGGTGGCCTTGGTGGAAGGACACGGTTTGATGTTGATCGGTCGGCACGAGTCAGCGGCGGGATTGACGGACCCATTTCCATTCGCCCGGGTTTTTGGCTTTGAAGTCACCCAAGGCCTGCTGCTGCTCCTGTCACTTCTGGTCGGCGCGATCTTTATCAAATCGTTCGGGAACGCCTGCCACCGTCGCAACCATCTTTCCCAAAGCTTGCTGGTGCTCTTTCACGCCGCCGGCCCGCTGTTGTTGGTGCAATTGCTCAACGGCATTCCCAATCTGGGCGTTTATTGGGCAAGCTGGCTGATCGGCATAGCGCTGACGGTCAGCACCCTGTATTACGGCCTGCCGCGCATCATGCGACCGGACCCGCCCTCGGCCATGGGCTTGTTTCTGGCGGGCGGATTTGTGGTGTTCCTGTTGCTGTTGGGCGGCCGGTTGTTCACCTATTTTTATCTCACCGGCGATCTCCACTTGCACGGAACTGCTCTATCCGGCTTCATCGTGAAATGGTCGCATTAAACGGCCTATTAAAATGGACTGCGCGGGACGTGTCGCAGATTAATTCCCCAATGGTTTATCCTTGGAAATCGTCGGACTCGCCGGCATCTCAAATGCGGCCACCAAATCTGGTTTCGCTGGCTCAAAACTGAAATTTTCCACAATGCATTTTGCCAGCGGCAGTCTGGCCTGCTGGATTCCAACGACGACACACTTCGCCAGTTCGTAGCTGCCGTAGTTATTGTGATGCGTGCCGTCCTGAAACGCCTTGTCCAGATTCGCCCCGAGCGCCTTGTAGAAAATTTTACTCATCGCGTTCAGATCAATCAGCGCGCAGCTTTCCTCCTTCGCCACGTCGCGGACGGTTTTCGGATAACCGGCGAGCGTGTCTTTCTCCACACCAGCCTTGCGCTCCATCGAAGTCACCAGCACGGGCGTGCCGCCTTTGGCGCGCGTCTCGGCGACAATTTTTTCCAGATTGGCTTTATAAACCGCCAGCGCCTTGGTGGCCTTGTCCTTCATGTCGTTGTGGCCGAACTGCACGAACAGATAATCGCCCGGTTTCATAAGGTTAAAAACCTTGTCGAAGCGATTCGCACCGAGCGAACTTTTGATGCTCTCGCCGGACTCGGCGTAATTCGCCACCGCCACATCCGGCTGGAAAAAGCGCGGCAACATCTGGCCCCAACTGTTCCACGGCTCGGCCGGCTGATCGCACACGGTCGAATCACCGGTGATGAAAACGGTCGGCACATTCGTCGGCGCAATCACCAGCGCGCGCAGCGTCGGATGCGTGCCGTTGAATTCCAGCGTCAGTTTCTCGTCCCAGTCCACCGTCTCGGTTTCAAGTTCGCGTTTCTTCAGTTTCACATGTTCCGTATCCGAGATGCGTGGCGTGCGGATGTTCACGATGAAAGTGCGTGTCGCGAGCTTGCCCGGGTGGATCTGGATTTTCTCCAGCATCAACCGGCGCTGTTCGGCTTTGACGGTCGTCACGGCCTCGCCGGTCTTGTCGTTGAGCAGCGCGGTGACGGCGTAATTGCCCTCCGGCAATTTCACGGAGAACAAAAACGGCTTTTCGCTCGTGGCGTAATCAGTGCCGCCGACTTCCGCGCCCGGCTCGAAACCGTAGCTGGCGCCGGTCGAATAAAAATTTGTCGGCGCCACGTGCGTCCAGCCAGGCGCGGGGTCGCCGCTGCTGAAATCAAATTTGAAATTGCCCTGCGCGCAAAGCGTGGTGGCGGTGAGCGCCGTGCCGGCGGCCCATGCGTAAATATTTCTCAGGCTCATTTATTTCACGGGTGAATGGTTCAAGCTATTTGGGGCGGCGGACTCATAGGCTTCAATCGCCCGGCCTTTTTCAGATACGAACATGCCGAGCGGATTTCCTGGCAGGCTTTTCAGCCCGGCAACGACGCACGTGGCATTGGTTTGCGCGCCGGCATCGGTCGTATGCGTGCCCTTGTCGGCAAAAAGCGATTCCACTTTTTCCCGCCCGATGTTTTTGTAGGTGTCCGAGACGACCAGTGTCAGGTCCATGAATAACGCGCCGTTCTTTTTTGCCACCTGCTCATCCCACGCGGCGACATTCGCGAAATCCCGCTCCTTTTCCCAGCGTTGTTTGTGCGGAATCGGCGAACACAGAATGACGGTTGCCCCCTTCGCCTTCGCGCTCGTGACGAACTGCGCCATATACCAGCCGAACGTGTGGACGAGTTCCTTGGCCCCGCCGGGCTTGGTGTCCTCCACCGTTTCGTCGCCGATGCCCGGGCCGTCCGCGCGGTTTTTATTCGCCGGATCGCCGATGCGACCCTGGTCATTGTGTCCGAACTGGATGATGACGAAATCACCCGGCTTGATTCCAGCGGCGACCTTGTCCCAGCGGCCTTCCGTGAAATACGTCCGCGCGCTGCGCCCGCCGATGGCGTGGTTGACGACGTTGATTTTTTTCGTGTCAAAGAACGGAGCGATGCGTTCGCCCCAGCCGAACATGCCTTTCACGCCACCGCTCTTGACCGTGGAATCACCCACGATGTGCAGCGTGGGCAAGGCGGCATTGGCGATTTTTTCAACGGCAACCGTCGAGGCGTCCACCACCGGGCGATCATCCTCGGCGGCGAATAAACGGCTGCCGGCCCAAATGAATCCGACGGCCAGAGCGGTCAGGCGAAGATGCATAAAATTATTTTGTTTCATTTTTTCCTTTCAAGGTTGGTGCGCGTCGGCGGGTTGAACCGTTCCGGCATTTTTTGAGAAGTAGGGCGCGAGCGGGTTTTCCTGGAGCGCTTTCAATCCCGAGACCACGCAAATCGCATTCGTCTGCGCGCCCGCCAGGCTGGTATGTGGGCCGGCATTGGCGACGAACAGCGCCTTCACGGTTTCCTGCCCCAACAAATCGTATTGGCGGGCGATGATTTCATTGAGGTCAATGAACGGCACCTTCGCCGCGCGGGCGGCTTCGGCCGCCCAGCCGGCCGGGCTGTTCGTCCCGTTGCGCGCGGCTTTGCCGTCGCGCCAGGTATTGCGCGGGATGAGCGAACAGATCATCGGCGTTGCGCCTTTCGCGCGCGCCTCGGCGACCATTTGCATCTCATACCAGCCAAAGGTGTGAACCGTTTCCAGTTTCTTGGTGACAAGGTTGGTGATGGTCTGGGATTCATCACCGATGCCGTGAAGTTCGCCGCGCGCCCGCGAGGCGTCGTTGATTGGGCCGCCGTTCGTGCCGAATTGCATGATGACAAAATCGCCGGGCTTGATGAGCGCCAGCGTGCGCGCCCAGAAATCACGATAATACGTGCGAGTGGTCGTGCCGCCCAGCGCGCGGTTGACGACGTTGATCTTGCCTGTGTCAAAAAATGGCGCGAGTTGGTCGCCCCAGCCCCACTGGCCGCCGCCGCCATTGCCCTGGCCGTTGCGAACCGTGGAGTCGCCGATGAGGAACAGGGATGGCAGATTGGTGTTGGCGGGGAAATTTTCCCGGCGCGCGGAAATCTGCGTTTCATTTTTGGGCTGACCATCCACGAGCTGCGCGCGGCCGGTCATTGGTTGCAACCCGATGTAGCCGGTTGCGCCAAGGCAGATCAAAATCAAATGCGGTTTCATTTTTTGACGGTGGTTTTGATGGTTAGCGAGTCATTTTTTAATCCGGTGGCAGACGCCGTCAGGAAAATTTCCCCCGAGTCCGCCGTGGCTTTTACAAACGCCACGCATTTGCCTTGGAATGCACGGCGCTCGCTGGCCTGAAACGATTCGTGGCTGATGGTGCTGCCGCTGTCCACGGCGGCGATGACGCCGGGGCCCGAAATCTTGAAGGAAACCAAATCATCCGCGCGCGGCACGGTGACACCGTTGGCATCCACAATCGTGGCCCGCACGATGGCAACATCGTCCCAGCCGGGCGCCAGTTTCTTGTTTTCGGTGGATAAAACAATTTTCCGCGCCTCGCCCGCCGTCTGCAATTCATCCTGCGCGACGATTTGCCCGGCGTTCTTCGCCACGGCTTTGAGCGCGCCGGGTGCGAAGGGGATTTTCCACACGCGCGGCGCGGCGTTCGCGTTGATTTTTTGTGTGCCGAGAGATTTGCCGTTTAGAAATAATTCCACCTCTTCGCAGTTGGAGTAAGCCTCCAGCGTTTCATCGTGCGGCTTAGGGTTGCGCGGTGTCCAGTCGGCGAACTGCACCTGCGTGTGCAGTTCCTCGCCGCCGTAGCCGGGATCGTCGGGCATCCGGTCGTTCGGTGCGGTGCGGCGGACGAGACGCACCATCGGCGCCGTGCCCCACCAGCTTTGCCGCTCGAAGGCCATCGGCTTCACGTCGCCGGTGCGGTCGAGCAGGCCGGAGGCATGCGTCACGATCGGCCAGCGGCGCGATTCGCCGAGGTAATCCACGCCCGTCCAGAGGAATTGGCCCGCATGCGACGGATGATCGCGCAGCCACAGCCACGTCTGCCGGTCATGGCGCTGCTCGGTGCCGATGATTTTCCGCTCCGGCCGGGCGCGCTGGGCGGCGAGCAGTTCGTTGTCGCGATAATTGGTGCCGATGACATCGAGCAAATCGGCGAGGCCATTCGTGTAATCGCCGCTGACGTTCGGGCGGAACAACGCCTGCGTCACCGGACGCGTCGGGTCGTTGGCGTGCGCGACATCTACGAGACCTTTCAAAATGCGTTTCGCTTTTTCCGGCTGCTGCGTATCGTGAATTTCATTGCCTACGGAATAAATGATCACGCTGGGATGATTGCGGTCGCGAAGAATCGTGTCGCGCTCATCCGCGTGCGACCACTCGTCAAAATTCAAATGATAGTCGAACGGATTTTTCCCCACCGTCCAGCAGTCAAAAAATTCGTCCATCACGAGAAAACCCATGCGGTCGCACAGGTCCAGAAACTCCGGCGCGACCGGATTGTGCGAGGTGCGGATGGCGTTCACGCCCAGCGTGCGCAAGGTATTCAGCCGCGCCTTCCAGATCGCCAGCGGCACTGCCGCACCGAACGCGCCAGCTTCATGATGCAGACAGACGCCTTTGAGCACGACCTTTTCCCCGTTCAGCACGAAGCCGTTGGTCGCGGTGAATTCCGCCGAACGGATGCCGAAGGTGTTGGTCACGCAATCTAAAACTTTTTTGCCGTTCCGGATTTCGGTGACGGCGCGGTAAAGTCTGGGCCGGTTCAAATCCCACAGCTCCGGCCGGGGCAGAATGATTTCCTGTGTGACGGCGGCGCCGGAAATCTCTGCTTGGGTTTCGAGCGTTGCGTCGGGTTTTCCAGCAGGAGAGAGCAACGTGGTTTTGAATGTGACTTCATGCATCGTATGCGACTCATTCGTCGCCGTGATTTGCACGCGCACCGTGGCTTGCCTGGCGGAAACTTCCGGGGTGCTGACAAACACGCCGTTCTCGGCGATGTGAACTGGCTCCATCACGGCGAGCCGGACATGCCGGTAAATCCCGGCGCCGGAATACCAGCGCGACGCCGGCTGCGCGGAGGTGTCGCAACGGACGGCGATGATATTCTCCTTGTCGCCGAAATTTAGGTGCCCGGTCAGGTCGTAGCTGAAACTGACGTAGCCATTCGGCCGGTGACCGAGATGAAAACCGTTGATCCACACGTCACTGTTCTGCATCACGCCATCGAACTCAATGCGAATGATTTTGCCGGCATCAGCTTTTGGCAGCGTGAAATGTTTCCGATACCAGCCGATGCCGCTCGGCAGGAACGCGCCCGCGCCGCCGGTTTTGTTCGTTTCCGCAAACGGACCTTCGATGCTCCAGTCGTGGGGCAAATCCAGCTTGCGCCAGCCAGCTTCCTTGAATTTGACTTTTTCCGCGCCGGTCGCATCGCTTTTCAGAAACCGCCAGTCGGCATCATAGCTTTCTGCGGCCTGGGCCACGGCGATGAACAGCGGAAAGCCGAGGGCGGCGATCAGCATGGTGCGGAGAGATTTCATGTGGGTTAGGACGGATAGGTTCTCGCAAAGGTGACGCCGGCACAAGTCACCCAAACTGTGGATGCGGACATACTTGAAATTTGAACAGGAGATGACAGAGAAAACGAAGGCGGGGGCCGAAATGTTTTAAAAGCGCAGGAAAGGCGGCGATAAATCGCGCGCAGTCCAGACGCTGCACGATGGACTTGGCCGTAGTTATTTCGTCGTCTCCACCGGAATTCTCATGCAGTAGAATGAGCGATACGCAAACACGAGCGCCACGAGAAAGCACGTTCCGCCGATCAGATAGGAAAGGATTGAGTCGGGATTTTTCTGTTTCAGTTCCACGGCGATTTCCACCGCGAGCAAACCAAAAAGCGTGGTGAATTTGATGATCGGATTCATCGCGACGGACGAAGTATCCTTGAACGGATCGCCCACGGTGTCGCCCACGACGGTGGCGGCGTGGAGCGGCGTGCCTTTCATTTTCATATCCACTTCGACGATCTTCTTGGCGTTGTCCCACGCGCCGCCGGCGTTCGCCATAAAGATGGCCTGGAACAAACCAAAGAAGGCGATGGCGATGAGATAACCGATGAAGAAATAGGGATTCAAGAACGGCAGGCCGAGCGCGAAGGAAAACACGACGATGAAAATATTGATCATGCCTTTCTGCGCATAACGGGTGCAAATCTCGACGACGCGCTTGCTGTCCTCAATGGACGCGGCGTCCTTGTCCAGCTTGATGTGCTTTTTGATGAAGACGACAGCGCTGTAGGCCCCGGCGACGACGGCCTGAATGCTTGCGCCGGTGAACCAGTAAATCACCGCGCCACCCATGAGCAGACCGAAAACGATCTGCGGCATGACGAGGCTCAGGCGGCCCACGGCGTCGCCGAAGACGTGTTCGAGCAGCATGATGATACCGAAAATCATCGTGGTGGAGCCGACGACGGCAGTGCCGATGAGCACGGGTTTCGCGGTCGCCTTGAATGTGTTGCCCGCGCCGTCGCCTTTTTCGAGTTCGAGCTTCGCGGTGCCGAAGTCGGGCTTGAAGCCGAAATCCTTTTCAATTTCCGCGCTGATGTTCGGCAGCTTTTCGATGCGGCTTAATTCGTAAACCGACTGGGCGTTGTCCGTCACCGGGCCGAAGCTGTCCACGGCAATCGTCACCGGGGCCATCGCGAGAAACCCGAACGCCACGAGGCCGAACGCAAAGATCGGCGCGCCGAAAACGTATTTGGCCGGGATGAGATTCATGAAGTCGTGGTTCAGCGAGAACAGATACGAAATGAACATCAGTCCGAGGATGACGAGGCCCATCCAGAACGCAGAGAAATTACCGGCGACGAGACCAGAGAGAACATTCAGCGACGCGCCGCCGTGATCCGAGGCGAGCGTGACTTCCTGAACGTGACGCGACTTGGTGCTGACGAAGATTTTCGTGAACTCCATGATGAGCGCGCCCGCCAGCGTGCCGCAGCCGACGATGGCCGAGAGCACCCACCAGAGATTGGGGAGCAGAATGGACATGGGTTCATCCGGCGTTGCGCTGCCGAGATATTTGGGATTGGCGATCTCAAAGTCACCGAGCAGCAATTTGCTCGCGCCGAAGCAGACGAGAATGGAAACGATGCTTGTGATCCAGACGAGATCGGTCAGCGGCGCTTCCCAGTTGAAATTTGATTTGCCACCGTAGCGGACCTTGGCAAGTGCGAGGTTAAAATAAAACGAACCCAGCGAGGCCAACACCATGAGCGCCTGAATCGCGAACATCCAGATGATGAGCTTGGCGCACAACAGCGGGGACAACGCCAGCGCCAGCGCGAGGAAAGCGATGAGCGCCACGCCGGTCACGCCGTAGGTTTCAAAGCCGTCCGCCGTCGGGCCGACGGAATCCCCGGCGTTGTCACCGGTGCAATCCGCGATGACGCCCGGGTTTTTCGGATCATCTTCGGGCAGGTTGAAAACGATTTTCATCAAATCGCTGCCGATGTCGGCGATCTTGGTGAAGATGCCGCCGCCGATGCGGAGCACGGACGCGCCGAGCGATTCACCAATGGCAAAACCGATGAAGCAAGGTCCGGCCAGATGCGTCGGGATGAACGCGAGAATGCCAATCATGCAAGCCAGTTCCACGCAGATGAGCAAGAGGCCGATGCTCATGCCGGCTTGCAAGGGAATGAAGAGGGTTTTCAGCGGGCTGCCCCGCAACGCGGCGAACGAGGCGCGGCTGTTGGCAGTCGTGTTGATGCGGATGCCGAACCACGCCACGCCGTAGCTGCCCAGAATGCCCATCACCGAACTGGCGAGGATGACCGCGACCGAGCCGAATGGTTTGTCCTGAAGCCCTTTGAAATAATAAACCATGCAGATCGCGATCAGAATCCAGAGCGCGGCGAGAAACTTTCCCTGCTGCCACAGATACGTTTTGCACGTTTCCCAGATGATGTGGGAAACCTCGCGCATCGAACGATGCACCGGCAGCGCGCGGGTGCGGGTGTATTCCCAGATGCCAAATGCCGCGCCGACGACGCACACAACGAGGCCGAAGAACAAAATTTCGTGGGCGGTGACGTTGCCGTGAAAAAAATTCACCTTGTCCAGTGATGGCAATTGGATGTCGGCGTCACCGGCAAAAGCTGCAGTCGTGATGAAAAGAAAAAAGCCCAGCAGAGTCTTCAGCTTTGACATAAGCGCAAACCTGCCGAAGCCCGCCGGAAATGGCCAGAATTATTTTACGGCCTGTTTGCGCGCATTTCCGCCGGGCAGCGACAATCGCGCTTGCCGCTGCCGCGCCGTTTCCGCAAGCTGGATGCGATGTCCGAACGTCCGGTTTCCACCTTGAACAAACCCGATGCTGCGCTCGAAATGACGCTGCGTCCATCGCTCTTTTCTGATTTCACCGGCCAGCCAAAGGTGAAGGAGCGACTGGAGATTTCCGTCGCCGCCGCCCAGCAACGCGGCGAGGCGCTGGATCACATCCTGCTGTCCGGCCCGCCCGGCCTCGGCAAAACCACCATCGCCAACATCCTCGCCAAGGCGATGGGCGCGAACGTGAAGGCCACCAGCGGCCCCACCATCGAAAAAGCCAGCGACCTCGCCGGCCTGCTCACGAATCTTGAGGAAGGCGATGTGCTGTTCATTGATGAAATCCATCGTCTGCAAAAGACCATCGAGGAATATCTCTATCCCGCGATGGAGGATTTTAAATTGGACATCATCATTGATCAGGGGCCGAACGCCCGCAGCGTGCGCCTGAATCTCCCGCGCTTCACGCTCATCGGTGCGACGACGCGCAGCGGGTTGTTGAGCGCGCCATTGCTCACGCGCTTTGGGATGCGCGAACGGCTGGATTATTATTGCGCGGCGGATTTGGATAAAATTGTTTTGCGCTCGGCGAACTTGCTCAACGTGGAGATTGACCCGTCCGGCGCGCACGAAATCGCCCGGCGCAGCCGCGGCACGCCGCGCATCTCGAACAATTTGCTCCGCCGCGTGCGCGATTACGCCCAAGTCCGGCACGATGGCCGCATCACCGCCGAAGTGGCCGACAAGGCGCTGGCGATGCTGGAGATTGACGAGAACGGTCTCGACGAAATGGACAAACGCATCCTCGAAGCCATCATCGTGAAGTTTGGTGGCGGGCCGGTCGGCGTAAATTCCCTCGCCGTCGCCGTCGGCGAAGAGCCGGACACCATTGAGGAAGTCTATGAGCCGTATCTCATCATGGAGGGCTACCTCAACCGCACGCCTCAAGGCCGCATCGCCACGGAGTTGAGTTACAAGAAACTTGGGCTTAAAGTTTCTAGGAGCGGCCAGCCAGGGTTGATTTAATTCGTTCTTCGGCAGGCCACCCAACGGAGGCTGGTTATGGACAAATCGTCCAATGATTGCAGTCTGTTTGCCGCCGCGCGGAAACGCATGGTGCGCGAGCAATTGTCCGAATTTCCGCCAGCGGTGCGCGCGGCGATGGAGCGCGTGCCGCGCCATGAGTTCCTACCCGAGGAAAGGCTGACTTACGCGCATGTGGACGGCGCAGTGCCCATCGGCTTTGGCCAGACGATTTCCCAGCCGTGGATCGTTGCCATGATGACCACCCAGCTCAACCCGCAGCCGACCGACCGCATCTTGGAAATCGGCACGGGTTCCGGCTATCAAGCCGCCGTGCTGGCGGAACTCGTGGCAGAAGTTTTCACCATCGAGATCATCGAGCCGCTGGCGAAGCGGGCGGTGGATACCCTGCGCCGGCTCGGCTACCGCAATGTGCTCCTGCGTCTTGGCGATGGGTCCGGTGGCTGGCCCGAGGCCGCGCCGTTCGACGGCGTCATCGTGACTTGTGCGCCCGAGCAGATTCCGCCGCCGCTGGTCGCGCAGCTCAAGGACGGCGGACGGCTGCTCATTCCGGTCGGCCCGCTGGGCGATCAGCAATTATTCGTTTATCAAAAGCATTTGGAGCGGTTGGTCGAGCTGGCCACCTATCCTGTGCGTTTTGTGCCAATGACCGGCGCGGTTCAGCAGGGAAGCCGGCCTCGGCTCTGACCGGCACATCAAAATTCTCCTATGGGATCTGGTCGCTTGCGATCACGCCACCAGCGCCAGCCTACCCATGCGATTGCCATCATCATTCCAGCCCAGCCGGTGAATCTCACCACACCGGCAATGTCCAGATCGTATTGCAACACGTTCCAGCGCGTGAAGATCGTGTTCCAGTCGTGGTCGCCGCCGCCGACCAATGGCAACTCCAGCGCCCGCGCATCTGCCATGTAGCGCGCGATATTCAGCCAGTTCTCGAAAAACCAAATCACCGACGCCGCAAACGCCAATGCCTTGCCTTTGCGCCAGAACGAAACCGCCAGCAGCACGGGAAACACCAACTGTCCAATCGTCCCGCCATAAGTTTCCAGCCGCGTGCTGAAAATCCCGATGATCGGATGTCCCGCCTCGTGAAACAGCAGGTTCGCATGGTCCAGGCCAAAGACGAAACCGCGTTCGCAGGCCAGCAGCAGCCCGAAAAAGGCGGCGATTCCGAAACCAAATCCCGCCAGCTTCCAGCCGGTGATCTTTTCCCAGCGACAATCTTCCATGCCCGATTGTGGTTCAGCATGGCGGCTCGGCTCAAGCATCGAGATGGCCTTTTGTATTTTTGATTTTGTTCGGTGGCGTTGACGCGATTAGTTTTGTGGCCAAGAAATGCTTCCAGAGCTATCTTCCGCGAGAATCATTATGCGTCGGATGAAATTGAGTTTTTTATTCCCGTTGGTCCTCGCGGTCGTTTCCGCTTCGGCCCAGACCAATCCGGTTGCGTCCACCAACTCGGCAAGCGCTGTCTCCAATTCTGTCGCATCAGCCATTCCCTCCGCCGCCGAGCAGGGCGCGGCGCTCGCCGAACGCGTGGAAGCGATGCGCGCCGTTTGCATCGAGAATCGCCGCCGCATCTGCGGCAGGATCATCAAGGTGCTGCCGGACGGATTGATCGTGGACAGCGGCTACACGAATCTGATGCGCGCTCCGTTGAATGGTTCCTGGCTCATCCCCGGCACGGCGGAAGTGACGCGTGCCACTCATCTCGTCGAGGAAAAGAAACCGGACGCCATCTGTGTTGGCCTGGTTTTTTTGACCGACGTCCCGAAAACTCCGGGCGCCAAACCCAAGGTCTTTGACTACGTGAATCTCGAAGGTTTTCCGATGGGGCAATACACCTACACGTCCGTCGGCGACCTCCAGCGAACCGTCCGCCGCTTCACCACCAAGATCGCAAACTCCGTCCGCTGGAACTTTGAGGCGGGCGTCACCCCGGGCGCGCCGCCGAAATGAAACCGCCCTCGAAACGCCGTGCGCTGACGGCTGCCCCGTTTCTCGTGCTCATCGCGTCGCTGCTCTCCTGCACGACGGGGAAAAATTCAGCCGCGCCGACCGGACTGGTTTCACGCCCGCCAGCAAAGGCGTTTCTGCAAATGCCCGCCCGCGCCGATGGCCTGTTTCCGCGACTGCTTTCGCAGACCGGGGCGTTTGCGGATACGACAAACCTTGTGCCTGCCGCTGCGCTGACTCCCTACGATCTGATCGTGCCGTTCTGGTCCGACGGCGCGGAAAAGTCGCGGTGGATTTCGGTGCCATCCGGAGAAAGAATCAAATTTGCCGCGACTAGCGAATGGGTTTTTCCCAAGGGCACCGTCTTCGTGAAACACTTCGAACTCGCGACCGATGCAACGCATCCCGAACAGAAGCGCCGCCTCGAAACCCGCCTGTTGGTGTGCGATGCGGACGGTGGCGTTTACGGCGCGACTTACAAATGGCGCGCCGACAACAGCGACGCCGATCTGCTGGAGACGAATTTGACTGCGGCCATCACCATCCGGACCGCGACCGGCATGCGCAAACAAGAGTGGTATTATCCCAGCCGCGCGGATTGCCTCACGTGCCACACGGCCAACGCTGGTTACGTTCTCGGCGTGAAGACGCGGCAGTTGAACCGCGATTTCAAATATCTTTCGCCCGGGAGCGCTGGCGTCTCGCCGGCGAGCCTGTCCACGCCAGGCCGGCAGGATGCCAGCGCTTCCGGTTTGGCTCCGGTCGTGACGGACAATCAACTGTGCGCATGGAACCATCTCGGTTTGTTCGACACGAATCTGACCGAGGCCGAAATTGAAAATCTTCCCAAACTTGCGCGACTGGATGATGCGACCCGCAGCCTCGCCGACCGCGCGCGTTCATATCTCGATGCAAACTGCGCCAACTGCCATCGCCCCAACGGCACCGTCGCTTACTTCGATGCGCGTTACGACACGCCGCTCGCGCAGCAAGGTCTCATTGATGGTCGCGTGTTGATTGACCAGCGCATTGACGGTGCGCGCGTCATTGCCCCGAACGACATCTGGCGTTCCATTCTTTATATGCGGGCGAACACGACCGAAGCTTTCAAGATGCCGCCGCTGGCGCGCAACACGGTTGATGAGCCCGGGATGAAATTATTGCGAGAATGGATTAAAAGTCTGCCTGGCCCGCCGGTGCTGCCACCGCCGGAAATCTCGCCCCGCGGTGGCAATTTCACCAACTTGGTGGAAGTAACCTTGCAGAGCGAACCCGGCGCCACCATCCGCTACACCGTGGACGGCACCGTGCCGACGACTTCCGATTTGCTCTACGAAAAGCCCATCCGCCTGACCAGCCCGACAATCCTGCGCGCAAGGGCGTTCAAGCCCGGCTGCACCAAAAGCATCTCGACGCAGGAAATTTTTCTTGTGGGTGAGTGAGACTCACTTTGCGTCCGGCACGGCGACGATGCCCCACGGGCTGCCGGGGGATGAGACGCGGGCGATTTCTTTTTCCGTCGCAAGGTCAATCACCGAGACGTCGTCCGACGGGCCGTTGGCGGTGAAGAGGAATTTTCCGTCGGGCGAAAACGCCATTCCCCACGGGCGTTTGCCCACTGGAATCGTATTCAGCACTTCGTAGGTGTTCGCGTCCAGCACGACCACCGTGCCGCCGCGTCCGGTGCTGGCGTAGATCTTTTTTCCGCCCGGCGAAACCTTCACGGTCATCGGGCGTGAGCCTTTCGGCAGCGCGACGACTTTGAGAAGCTTCTGGCTGGCGGTATCAATCACGTTCAATTCGCCAGACGATTCCGACGGGATGAAGGCGCGGGAGCCATCCGGCAGAAACGCCACGCTGCGCGGACGCGGATGCACCTGAAGATGGCCGATGACTTTGCAGGTCTGCGCATCAATGGCAAACACATCGCCCGCCGTTTCGCAGGTAACGTAGAAAAATTTACCGTCGGGACTGGCACCCACGCCTTCCGGTTCGCGGCTGACGGGGATGAACGTGACAACCTTGCCGGTCCCGGCGTCGAGAATGGTCGCGGCGCTGACGTCCTCGTTGGCGATGTAGATGCGCGAACCATCGGGACTCAGGCAAAACTGTTCCGGGTCGGAACCGGCGGGGATTTTGCGGAGGAATTTCTTCTGCACGACATCCACCAGGCCGATGCCGTCGGCGGATTTGTCCGCCTTGGGCTTGGTGTCATCGTCGTCCTGGTTTTTGTGCAGGATGGGGTTGCCATTGGCGTCGAGTTGCGGCGGCGGCTCGATGGGCGTTCCGCTCAAGGCGACATAGATCATCTTTCCATCCGGGCTGGCGTGGATGCCACGCGGACGTTTGCCGATGGGCAGGGTGGCGGTGACCTTGAAATCTCCCCCGTGGATGACGGTGAGCGTGCCGGATTTTTCGTTGGTGACAAAGATCTGGTAGCCGTTGGTGGTCTGGCCCTGCGTCGTGAACAGGCTCAAGCCAAGCACAATTCCCGCGACCGCCAGGTGAAAAGAAAGCTTCATGGGCGAAAAATAATCCGCCCCGGCCGGAAAGCGATGGGAAAATATGGATCCCGCCGTTTACCACCTCCCGTTGGCACTGCGGAGCGCGGCATTTATGCCGCTTCAATGTTGCCTGCAATTTGGGTGTTGAAGCGGGCTAAAGCCCGCGCTCCGATTTTGAATAAGGACGCTGCCCCCTCGTTTAGGGTATTGCACTTATGGAGAAAACATGAAATTTTAATACGCCCAATCACTATTGTTAAACCCGACGACTAGATTCATTCCCTTGAAAAACCTCTTTTTTGCCGCCGTCGCCCTGCTCGCGATTCCCCTCGGCACGATCCACGCCGCCACCATCGCCATGAACGGCACAGACGCCATCGGCACCGCCAGTTTCAACACCGGTCTGCACTGGACCGGTGGGCTGGCTCCGACCAGCGGCAATGCGTATCAGACTTCCACGTTTCTGTTGCGCAGTCCTGCGGATGCCAATGCCATCACCTTTGCCGGCGATTCGTTAAACGTCCAGGGTGCCGGCGGCAATCTGCGCCTTAAGACCGCAGCTACGGTCACGGTGAATAATCTGATCTTGGACGATGGCGCCGTGGTGGATCTGACGGCACCGACGGGCGGCAACAATGCCACGCTCGCGGGAAATATCACACTTAACGGAACCGCGACGTTTCAGTCGGGCATCCAGGCAGCCGAAAGTGCGAACACGCTAACCATCAGTTCCGCCATCGGCGGCGCGGGCGGCTTCAACACGGCCGGATCGTTCGGAACGATTATTTTGTCCGGCACGAACAGTTATGCCGGCGTCACCACCGTAAGCGGGGGAACGTTGTCCATTGCCGGCCCGAACGGCGGCGGCGCGGCGGCGGCGTTGATCGTGGGCAACGCGGCGAACATGCCGGCCACGCTGAATATTTTGCCCGGCGCGACCATCACCAATTACAATCTGGTGCTCGGCGGCAATGCTACCGGCCCGGGCGCAATTCTCCAAAGCGGCGGCACGCTGACCCAGGTGCAAGCGGCGAACACGGCCAACTTTCGGATCGGCGATGCTACCTCCGCGTATGGCTACTACCAGCTTTCCGGCGGCACCCTGAATGCGAATGAAGTCGGCGTGGGCGGCGGCAACGGCGGCAACGCGACCGTCGGCGTTATGGACATCACCGGCGGCACGTTCAACAACGCCGGCTGGATCACCATCGGCCGCGGCGGCACGACGAGTTCGGGTGCTTTGAATGTCTCTGGCAGCGGCGTGATCCAGCTTGCCGGCACGGTCGGCGGATCTCACATGGCGCTCAATTGGGCGGGAACAGCGGGAGCGTTTTCCGTGCTCAATATTTTCAACGGCGGCACGGTCAACGGCCCCGCCAATGCGGCATATTGGTTGGATTTGTCGGCCGCCAACACCGCCGGCACCTTGAGCGTCGTCAACCTCAACAGCAATGGCACCCTCGCCATCGGCGGCCTGAGCGCCAACGCGAATCCCAACACCTTTCTCAATTTCAACGGCGGCACACTGAAAGCCGTCGCGGATAACGTCGCGTTCCTTCCCGCTGGCAATGCCGATGGCATTTACCTTTATCCCGGCGGCGCGACGATCCACGACGGCGGCTTCGCCATCGCGGCAAGTGCGCCACTGCTCGCACCCACTGGTTACGGCGTCAGTTCCATCCCGCTGGCCAATGGCGGCAGCGGCTACATCGGCGCACCGCTGGTTTCGATCACCGGCGGCACCGGCATCGGTGCGACCGCCATTGCTCAGTTCAATTCCGTCACGCACAGCATCACCAATCTTCTCGTCACAAGTCCCGGCACCGGCTATGCCAGCGGCGATGCGCTGACCGTTTCATTCATCGGCGGCGGCGGCGCCGGCGCGGCGGCGGGCACACCCGTTCTGTCGGCAAACACCAGCGGCGGCCTGACGAAAGCGGGTGCAGGCACGCTCACATTGTCCGGCGCGAACACCTTCACCGGCGACACGACCGTCAACAACGGCACGCTGACTTTGGACGTTGGCGGTTCGCTGGCCAGCTCCAACATCACCGCGACCAGCGGCACCTTGCTGAATGTTTCCGCGACCAGTTTCACCTTGGGCGCGAATCAAAGCTTGCGGGGCAGCGGCACGATCCTCGGTTCAGTCGGCACCACGTCGGGCGCAAAAATTTTCGCCGGCACGGACGGCGGCATCGGGACGAACACCATTACCGGCAACCTGACTTTCGTGTCCGGCGCGTCGGCCCAGTTCGATTTGAGCAGTTCGGCGGGCGGTGCGAATGACCGGATCGTCTTGAGCGGCGCGAGCAGCGTGTTGACCTGCGGCGGCGCGAGCATCGGCATTAAATGCGGCGCGACCCTGGATCAATCTGATTACAGGCTGTTCGATTTGACCGGCGGCTCGGCCAGCATCGCGGGCAACTTCATCACCGCGCCGGTCTGGACCGGCACGACGCCGGCCAATGCCGCCGGATATACCATTGTGACGGTCGGCAACTCCGTCGTGCTGCACTACGCCACCGGCGTGACCAATCCGCCCGCAGTCACGAATCTGGCGGCGTCTGGCATTTTTGCCTCGCAGGCCACGCTGAACGGCCAGGTGCTCTCGACCGGCGGCGAGTTCCCGGCGGTGAAAATGTATTACGGCTCGGGCGATGGCGGAACGAATCCGGCGGCGTGGGCGACGAATGTTTCACTCGGCCTGCAAGGCGGCGTGTTCTCGGCGGTGGTTTCCAACCTGACGGCGAACGCGGCGTATTATTTCACAGCCTTCGCTTCCAACTCCGCTGGTGCCGTGTGGTCGTCGCCGTCATTCTCCTTCAACACGCCGGTCGCCAACCCGGCGGTGATCACAAATTTTCCCGCGTCGAACGTGCAGGGCGCGTCGGCGATCCTGAGCGGCCGCGTCGTCTCCATCGGCAACGCGACGCCGGCGGTCACGTTGTATTACGGCCCGGTGGACGGCGGCACGAGTCCCGGCGCGTGGGCGAACAGCATTTACCTCGGCCTGCAGACGACGAATTTCTCCGTCACCGCGATGGGCCTGACGACAAATACGACGTATTATTTCGCCGCCGCCGCCGTCAATGCTGACGGCACGGTGTGGGCGCAGCCGTCGTTGACCTTCACCACGCTGCTGACCGCGCCAATCGTCTCGGTGCTGACGTATCACTACGACAACGCCCGCAGCGGTGCGAACACCAACGAAGTCCTGCTCACGCCCGACCAGGTGAACACGAATAATTTCGGCCGCCTCATCAAATACGTCACCGACGGCTACATCTACACGCAGCCGCTCTATGTGCCGAACGTCGCAATCCCGGGCCAGGGCACGCGCAACGTCGTGTATGTGGCGAGCGAGCACGACACGGTGTATGCGTTCGACGCCGACAGCAACGTAGGAGCGAACGGCGGCCTGCTCTGGAAAACCAATCTTGGCATCGCGGCCTTGAGCGCGAATGGCGAATTCGGCAACCGCTATTGCGGCAATTGTTTTCCCGACATCGTTCCCGAAGTTGGCATCACGGGCACGCCGGTGATTGATCCGGCGACCGGCACGCTGTATGTGAACGTCGCGACGCGCGAAGTTGTGCCCGGCGTTTCCACGAATTACATCCACCGCATCCACGCGCTCAACATCACCAACGGCACGGAGCGGCCTTACAG
>Ga0068856_100000548_pt1 | contig 41472 bp, 32 predicted proteins | sample KBSCornC62_FD_66595 | JGI IMG/M metagenome (GOLD analysis project Ga0068856, IMG submission 66595) | Corn rhizosphere microbial communities from Kellogg Biological Station, Michigan, USA - KBS Corn C6-2 | ecosystem: Host-associated > Plants > Roots > Rhizosphere > Soil ...
CCCATACCCGATTCGAGCCTATTTCGAGGTAACAGCAGGGTAACAAAAGGTAACAAAATTTTCGCGAAAACAGCGTTTATCCGCAGAGCTGGAATTTTGACGTCAATCACCCGCAGAGCCTGTATTTATGCGGGTTTGAAAGGGAAAACCACCTTCAAAAAAGATGGGGTGACCGACGGGACTCGAACCCGCAACAGCCAGAACCACAATCTGGAGCTCTACCATTGAGCTACGGCCACCATTTTTCCTCATCCGCACAGAGACCCGTGCTTGCGAGGGCTGTCTTTAATCGGGCTTTGGCGACGATTTGTCAATCCCTTACCAGCCGGCGCCCGCGAAAAAAGCCTCATGCGGGCGCCGGTAATCCCTCGGGGGAAATCAGCGTCTCCAGCCAAATGCGTAGCCGCATGGAGCGGCAACGATGGGTGCACGGCAGACCGGCGCATATACGACGGGAGCCGGGGCATAGCACACGGGAGCAGGCTGGTAGTACACAACCCGCGGTGCACAGTAGTAAGTCGGCGCGGGTGCGTAGCAGACCGGCGGCGCATAGCAGCGAGGCGCGCATCCGTATCCGCCGAAGTTCACGTATAACCCGAAGTGCGGGCCGGCGAAGGCCGAGGACCCGAGGAGACCGAATGACAAGGCGGCGAGAAGAGCTGTTTTCATGAATGGCTTCACAGATAATGACGCGGATCCGGGAGGATTATTCATGGATTCGCGTCGTTGAGATTCGCATGCCCCCCTTGCGGGATGAAGATGAGGGATGCCACGGCGGGCAAGGGATTGCCCGGTCCTACCTGCGATTGGACGTCGCCGAAGCGCCATGCGGCAGCACGATCTGCACTCAAGGTAGGGCCGGCCACTGCCCTTGCGCGATGCGCACGTCCTGTCCATCAGTCACTTGGCAGGTCCGAAGGACAATCCCTTGGCCGCCGACCTTTTGAATTTTCGAATTAGGCATCATGGCCGCCGGATGGGCACCATGCGGGGTCTCTTTCTCTTCTCAGCGTCTCGGCGTCCCTGCGGAAGTTTTGCGCTCGATCGACGGGTTTTTCCCCCGGAGGCGCAGGGCGCGGAAGTTTAGCTTCATGATTCGTGGCTCGGCGGGATCCCGTCCCCTCCCCGCTCTTTCCGGCAGTCCAGATGGGCAAGCGCGGTCTGATTCGAGGGAAGCAACGATCTTAAAAAATCTCATCGGGTCGGTGGCAACGCTCAATTTTGCTCGATTGCTGGATTGATTTCTCCATCCTCGGCCGTCCCTATTTATGCGTCCCATGAGAAAGCTGCTCCCCTTCCTTTTCCTGCTCCTTACCGGCACAGCTTTTGCCGACGATGGCGGATTTCTGTTCGTCACGTTCCGCGGCGAGCAGAGCCCGATGACCGAGCAGATTTATTTCGCGCTCAGTAAGGATGGCCGAAACTGGACTGCGCTGAACGATGGGAAGCCGGTGCTCGTGAGCGATGTGGGGGAGAAGGGCGTGCGCGATCCGTTCCTTCTGCGCTCGGCGGATGGCAAGGCCTTCTGCATTATCGCGACCGATCTCTCGATCAATCTCACCCATAGCTGGAAGCGCTCCGTGGAAGCCGGGAGCAAGTCCATCGTGATCTGGAAGTCCACGGATCTCGTGCATTGGACCGGTCCGAAGCTGGTGAAGGTGGCTGCCGATGATGCCGGCTGCACATGGGCACCCGAGGCGATCTACGATCCCGCCACCGGGAAGTATCTGGTCTTCTGGGCATCGACCACGAAGCGGGACAACTTCAAGAAACAGCGCATCTGGGGCGCATGGACACAGGATTTCGAGACCTTCAGCCCCCCGTTCATCTATATCGAGAAGCCCAATACGATCATCGATACCGACATCGTGCGTGGCGAAGACGGGAAGTTCTACCGCTTTACAAAGGACGAAAAATACAAGGCGATCACCATGGAGGCGAGCGACACGCTCACTGGCCCGTGGCACGATGTTCCAAACTTCTCACTCGCCAAGCTGCTTGGCTACGAGGGCCCCGAGTGCTATCAGGTCGAGCCCCCGGCCCCCGGCAAGCCCGGCACGTGGTGCCTCATTCTGGATCAGTTCAGCAAAGGGACTGGCTATCAGCCGTTCGTCACACATGATCTCGCTTCGGGGCAGTTCACTCCGGGTGACGGGTTCAGTTTTCCCTTTGTCGTCCGCCACGGCTCGATCCTCAAGCTGTCCAAAGCCGAGTACCAGCAGCTCGAGGCCGCGTATGGAAAGCCGGGCGCGTGAGGCGCGGGCCGCCTCCTGAAAACAGGAGGCGGGAAGTCCCTCACCAAAAGGGCATCCCTGAATTCGATCATGAGCTATTCCGTCGCGCACAAAAGCCGCCCGCGACCGGATTCGGATCGCCGACGGGGATTTGCCTCACCGGCTCAGATCATTCATCTCCGGCGAAACTCGAGTGCCGGATTGGGGTTCCTTCCAGCAATGTCCCTCTGCCGTATTTCACCAAAAGACTGTGCATGGGCTTAACGGGATGTCCGCTCCTTCCTTCACAGCCTCTCGACACCACCACGCTTCATCGAACAGCGATTCCGCCATTCACGCCGCCACCTTCCGATTGCCATGAAATTCTCCTGTCCGAATTGCACCCAGATTCTGGAAGCCGACGATTCCTATGCCGGCCAGACGATTAACTGCCCCTCCTGCGAGCAGCCGCTACTGCTTCCGGCGGTGGAGGCACCAGCGCCGATGCCAATTCCAGCCGCGCCCCGCCACGCTGCTCCTCCCAAGCTTCAGAGGCCGGGCTCGGATCCGTCCCAGCCGCCAGCGCGCACCTACAAGCGGAAGAGCGGCGGCCCGGGCGGATTTTTGCTCGTCCTCGTTCTTCTGGCCCTCGGCGGCTTCGTCTATGGGATGGTGCACTTTCACGAGTCGCCGCAGCAGCTCTGGCAGCGGATCCTCCATGCGATCGAGCAGCTGATCCAGCCCGCACCCGCACCGACACCCACTCCGACGCCAGCACCCACGCCTGAACCAACCTCAACACCGGCTCCTTCGGCCACTCCAATGCCAACTGCCACGCCTGCGCCCACACCTCTGCAGGACCCGGTTGCGTGGCTGCAGGACCACCAGGAAAGCTGGCCGCGGGTGATCGTATTGACCCAGGACACGAAGTTCCGCTTGCTGACCGGAGGCGCGAACTCCGTGATCACCGCACCTGCCGGCACCGAGGTGAAGTTCGTACGCATGACGCCGAATACGGTGGTCGTGGATGCCTATGGCGGCGTTCAGCAAATTTACATTTCCTCCACGGACCTGCGTCAGCGTGCGGAAGCTGCAATGAAGGCAGCTGTCGTCGCGACACCGACACCCGCGCCATCCCCTTCCGCTTCCCCTTCCCCCGAAGTCGCATCGTCCGAGGCGACCAGCGAAGACCAGACTCCCTCCTCGGAGTCGGTCGACGAGGACGCGGCCGCCTCGGCCACACCGACGCATCCGGGCGACTTCGTTCACCCCGGCCTGCTCAGCAACGAGGCCGACTTCCAGCGCATGCGCCAGAATCGCGGCCGCGAGCCGTGGAAATCGGGCTTCGAGATGCTGACGAAAAATCCCCATGCCTCGCTGAACTGGACGCCCAAGCCGGCTGAAGTGGTCATCCGAGGATCCGGTCGCGATGTACCCGGGCCTCAAAATTACGGAGCACTTTATAATGACGTCGCCGCAGCATATGCCTGCGCATTGCGCTGGAAGATGACGGGCGATAGCCGCTACGCCAGGAAGTCGGTCGAGATCATGAATGCGTGGTCATCGACCCTCAAAAAAATCACAGGCTCGACCGATGCCGACCTGGCAGCCGGAATTTACGGGTATGAGTTCGCGAATGCCGCCGAAATCATGCGGACGTATAAAGGGTGGAAACCGGAAGACTTCGCCGCTTTCCAGAAGATGATGCTCACGGTCTTTTACCCAATCAACAAGGACTTCCTCGATCGCCATAATGGCACTCCGATCGACCACTATTGGGCCAACTGGGACCTCTGCAACATCGCCTCGGTGCTCGCGATTGGCGTGCTCTGCGATCGGCACGACATTTACAGCTCCGGGATCCGCTATTTCAAATTTGGCAAGGGGAATGGCGCGATCATGCATGCCGTCTACTATGTCCATCCCGGAGGGCTCGGCCAGTGGCAGGAATCCGGGCGCGACCAAGGCCATACCACTCTCGGCATTGCCCTGGGAGCCGCCATTTGCGAGATGGCCTGGAAGCAGGGCGACGACCTGTATGGGTATGCGGATAATCGCTTCCTCAAAGGCTGCGAGTACGTTGCCAAATACAATCTCGGAGAGGACGTCCCGTATAAGCCCTTCTCGGACAGCCTGGCGACCCAGCCAGTGATCAGCGATGGCAGTCGTGGCACGGTGCGGGCTGGCTGGGAGCTGGTCTACAATCACTATGTCGTCCTCAAAAAGCTCGCCGCTCCATACAGCACACGGATGGCGGAGAAGGCCCGTCCGGAAGGAGGCGGCGGAGACTATGGTCCCAACAGTGGCGGATACGATCAGCTCGGCTACGGCACGCTCACAGCGACTCTGGACCCCGCAGCCGCAAACTCTTCGCCTTCCCCGGGAGCGTCGTTCTTCGGCGAGCAAACGCCAGCCCAGCAATAGCGCCTGAATCTGGGCTCCCGCGTCTGACTTCCCAATCTTCACGCCTCTCCATGCGCATGAAGACGAGGGAAGCTATGGAACTCGACGGCGCGCATTCCGCACATGGGCATCCCCCGCGAATTTTCAGGTTTGGGAATGGCTTCGCGAAAAAAAATTCGCGTTGCAAGTTGCAGAATGCTAAAAGCTTGGCATGTTTCGCGCTTCCTGATTCCTGCCGATGCCGCGTATTCCAACGATCCTCACTCTCCTTCTGACCGCGTTTGCACCTCAAATCGCCGCCAGGGCAGGTGAGCCTTCTTCGACTCCGGCAGCGCAGTTTCAAATCGTCGTCAGCGTGGCCGAGCAAAAACTGGCTGTCGTGCGGGATGGCGAGATTCTCAAGAAGTACACGGTCTCCACGTCACGCTTTGGCGTCGGAGATTCCTATGGCAGCTATCGCACTCCGCTGGGCCAGCTGAAAGTGACCGACAAAATCGGCACGGGCCTGGCCGCAGGCGCGGTCATTCACCATCGGCAACCGACCGGCGAGATCCTCTCGCCCAATGCACCGGGCCGGGATCCAATCGTCTCCCGCATCCTGTGGCTCTCGGGCCAGGAAGCTTGCAACCGCAATGCCTACGAGCGCTGCGTCTATATCCACGGCACGCCAGACGAGAAACATCTCGGGAGGCCGATGAGCTTCGGCTGCATCCGGATGCGATCGACGGATGTGATCGAACTCTACGCAGAGACTCCTGTCGGCACGAATGTCTCCATCGTTTCCGGCAGATTACCCGGCGACGGCTCGAGCAGTCCCTTCCAGGCTCTCTTTGGATTCGCGGATCTCCTCCGCGGTGCGAAGGCGCCCTGATGCCGCTCTAAAGCCGACTCTCGGGCTTGGGCCTAAACAAGTTGGAGCCCCGGGCCTAAGGTCTAAAGTCTAAGGTCGCAAAGTCACGCGCCTCTGCGGCGCATGGGAATATCAGCATACTTACCGCCCCGTCTTGGACCTTGGACCTTGAGACTATCTCGGATGGATGCGGGTGATCTTTTGCCCCTGCACGCCGATGCCGCCCATCAGCCCCTTCTCGCTGAAGACACAGGCATAGACATCACTCTTCATCGTGGAAGTGGAGAATGTCTTGGCGAAACCTTTATCCACGACCACGAGCGAGGGACCGGCCCCGAGCGACCATCCATTGCTCTTCTGAAGATACTCGAGGGCTTTCTGGTTCATAAAGAAGAGTGCGTACCCGTACCTCTCCAGGCCGGCCTGATATCCGATCGAAGCCGCCGCCGTACTGTAGTAGCCGGTGATCATATTGCCCTGGAAGAGCGCTCCCTCACCGAACTGGCCCGCCACGATGAATCCACCCTTCACGATCTTGGGAAAAACGAGAATGCCTACAGCCCGCCCGGCCAGGGCCTGCGCGGTAGGATTCTGATCGAGAAGCTTGTGCAGGGCCTTGATCGATTGTGTCTGAATTTCCTCCCGAGTGAGCGCCTTGGCCGTGGGAAGAGATAGGCCGAGGGCAAGTGCGACGATGGAGCAGAGCGTGGCAATGGATTTTTGCATAGGAGAGATGGGGGATTCCTGGCGCATATTGCACGACTTCCCACAGAGAAAGCGAGCCTGAAGAGGGTCAAAATGGCGCCATGGAAATGTTGTAACTCACTAAAATCATTGGACTTAGCACGGAAGATGCTTACTAGCTTGTGTGCATTTTCGATATCTGGCTCTCCTCCTCGTCACCGCCGCGACCCTCGTGATCGCGGGAATGGCGCGCGCCGCAGTCCTTGCGGAGATTCCTTTCCAGTACCGGGATAGCTTCCTTTGGCTGAGGGTGACCGCAGCCGGCCGCACCGAGCCATTGAACTTCCTGCTCGACTCAGGAGCAGCGTCCAGCGTCGTGAGCATGCAAGCCGCCCGCAGCCTGCATCTCCGCCTGGGAATGAGCCAGGAGGTCGCGGGCGTCTATTCCCGCACAGCGGCGTCCCGGATTTCGCATTTTGACGCGAAGGTCGGAGGAATGTCCCTGCCGCAGTCGGTGCTGGCCCTCGACCTTGGAGCAGTAAGCGCGACCTGCCATCAGCCGATCGACGGGCTCGTGGGGGCGGATTTCTTTCGCGGCCGCGTCGTCCAGATCGATTTCGCTGCAGGCTGCATTCGGATTCTCGATGCATCCACATCCGGGAGAGCCGCGACGGTATTGCCGATGCAGATGCGCAATCACGCAATCTGCCTGCCCGTGAGCATCGCTGGCGGTGCGGTGCAATGGATGCGCCTGGATACCGGCTGCGACTCCAGCCTCGAATGGGCTCCCGACCGGGGAAGGCAAAGTGGCGATGCACGAAGCACCTCCGTCGGTCTATCGAGCGGCAGCGGACAGACGATCTATACGGATGTCCGCTTGGGCGATCGCAGCCTGCATGCGGTGAAGACCGGGAAACACAACAGTCAGATTTTCCCGGGAGAATCCGGTTTGGTGGGCAATGCGCTCCTCTGCAAGTTTCGTGTGACGGTGGATAGCATCCACCGCCAGGTGATTCTGGAATAGGGGTCGTTTTTAGCCGGATAATCTGTAGGCCAGATCGCCATGACCCACGCAGGGCCTCACATGAGGCATGAAAATGAGGAAATCTACGGCGGTCGACGGAGCGACCAGCCCTACCCTCGATTGGACGTCGCCGAAGCTCCGTGCGGCAGCAGGATTCGCACCTAAGGTAGGGCCGGCCAGTCCCTTGGCCGCCGACTTTTTTGAATTCTCGGGTCAGACCCTAGGATAATTCCCGCAGGCGCTATTCCATCCACTTTGCGAGCCGCTCGCGCAGCTCCGATCGCGCGCGGAAGAGCATGCTCTTCACCGCTGGCACGGTCGTGCCGAGCACGGCGGCGATCTCCTCGTAGGGCATTTCCTCGTAGCGGCGCAGGATGAGCGCCATCCGCGGTTGCTCGGGCAGGGATTGGATCGCCTGGTCGATGGCCTGTTGCAGCTCGGCGACTCGCAGGTCGTCCTCGGGAGTGTTCGTGGCGGGATCGGGATACTCGCGGGTGCCATACTCACCCGGCTCATCGAGGGGAATGGTGCGGGAGCGACTCCGGCGGCGCACTTCATTGAAGACGAGATTCCTCGTGATCGTGAGCAGCCAGGTGGTGAATCGGGCATTGGGCTCCCAGCGCGGTGCGCTGCGCCATACCCGGACGAAGACCTGCTGGGCCAGGTCTTCCGCCTCGTCCGGCGAGCCCAGCATACGCGCGATCGTGCCGATCACCCGGTGCTGATGCCGCCCCACGAGCACGGCGAATGCATCCGTGTCGCCGCCACGCACGCGCGCCATCAGCTCCAGATCGTCGGTCTCGGGGGAACCATCCTCCATCGAGACTTCATATTGCGCGGCGCATTCAACAACCACCAGTAATTGAACACTTTGTTTCGTGTTCGGTTCAAAAAAACTTTCGCCTCGCGCGCCGGGCGGCCCGCCGGTGTATGCTCCCCGCTTCGCCCATGCCCGTCGTCGCCAGCTATTGCACCACCTTTCTCAAGCCGGAAATGCTCCACATTTACCGGCAGGTCACAGGACTACGGGACTGGCAGACGTTCGTCATGACCAAGGAGCGCCTGAACCCCGATCGCTTCCCTTTTGATTCGGTCGAGGTCCTTCCGCGCCCGCGCATCAATTTTCTCGCGCGCTTCCACAAGAAATACATCCGTCGCATGGAGGCGGTCTTTTATCGCGGCGAGTACGACCAGCTCACGGCTGTGCTCTCGCGTCGGCATGCCGATTTGCTGCACGTCTATTTCGGCCATACCGGGGTGCACCTGCTGCCGTTCATTCGGAACTGGCCGGGACCGTCGATCGTTTCCTTCCACGGCATGGACATCATGCCCCGGCCGAATGAGCCGGGATATGACGACCGCATGCGCGAGCTGATCAGAGTGCTGCCCATGGTGCTCGCCCGCAGCGACTCGCTCGCCTCGCGGCTCATCGAGCTGGGATGCGATCCCTCGAAGATCCGGATCAATCGCACGGGCATCCCGCTCGATGCTTTTCCATTCCTCGAGCGCACCGCTCCGATGGATGGCGCATGGCGGCTCGCGCAGGCCTCGCGGCTCATCGAGAAAAAGGGACTGGATGATGCCCTCCGCGCATTCGCCGATTTCCGCGCTTCCTATCCAGCAGCACGATTCACGATCGCAGGCGATGGCCCGCTGCGCCCAAAGCTCGAGGCGCTCGCCGGGGAACTCGGCGTCGCCGACGCCGTGGATTTCGTCGGCTTTCAGACCCAGGAGCAGCTCCGCAACCTCTTCCATCGGGCCCATATTTTCCTGCATCCGAGCCGCACCACCAGCGGCCTGGACCAGGAGGGCGTGCCAAATTCCATGCTCGAGGCCATGGCCACGGGCCTGCCCGCAGTCGCCACCGTGCATGGAGGAATCCCGGAAGCTGTCGAGACGGGGGTCTCCGGCCTACTCACACCGGAGCGCGATTCGAATGCGTTACGAGACTCACTCCTCACGCTGGCGTCCAATCCCTCGCAGTGGGCCGCCATGGGTGAAGCCGCCTCACGGTCCGTGCGACACAAATTCGAGCAGCGCGCCGCGATCTCCGCACTCGAGGGTTTCTACTCGGAGCTTTGCGAATCGCACCGTCGCAAGGCCAGCCGGTAGATAGACTTCACTCCCTCGAATTTCTTTTGAAATTCCGTCGGCGGATACAACCGCCCATCATCCCAGGATATCGGAGCAAAGCCGGCGTAACCCGCCGCAGCACGTTCCATCGCGCGGAAATATGGCTCGTCGTCCGTCATGAGGCGCAGCATTCCGTCCGGCTCGAGCACCTTCCATGCGTCGCGGAGGAATTCCTCGTTCACGAGCCGGCGGGAGTGGTGGCGGCGCTTCGGCCAGGGGTCCGGGAAGGACACATGAATCACGCGCACGCGCAGGCCAATTTCGCAGAGCACGCCCAGCCCCTCACCTTGGATCGCATGCGCGTGGGTCAGCTCGAGACGGCCGATCTTTTTCAGGCTCCGCTCGACCCGGCTCAACTGCCTTTCGATGCCGAGAAATCGCCGATCGGGGTATGTCTCCGCCATCGCGACAAGGAATGTCCCCCGGTGCGAACCCAGATCCACCTCGATCGGAGCCTCCAGAGCGGTCCAGTTTTGCGGGAGGTCAAATGTATCCGACGAAGTAGCGGTCATGTGGCAAATTTCGTATTATAAACACGGTGCAAGTCTTCTTACCTCAATGAAATCATCCTGCTGCACCCCCCTCGCCTCGCATGCGAATGCATCAGTCCTCGACGCGCCCCCTGTTCCGCAGTCGTCCGCTCCCAATCTGACTGGCTTGCTTCGCCTCGAAGGAGGCAGCTTCCTCATGGGATCGGAATCCGCGGAAGCCTGGCCTCAGGACGGCGAAGGTCCCGTGCGTGAGGTCGTGCTGCCGCCATTCTGGATTTCCCCAACGACGGTGACAAATGCGGAATTCCTCGATTTCGTCGCGGCCACCGACTATCGCACCGAGGCCGAGCGCTTCGGCTGGTCGTTCGTCCACCACAGCCAGCTCAAGAAAACCCAACGATCCCGCCTGGCGAAGAATCGGGTCACTGGTCTGGAATGGTGGTTCGCCGTCGAAGGAGCCACGTGGTGGCACCCGTTCGGCGACGACCGCGATGCCGAGACTGCCGGTCTCCTGAACCACCCTGTGGTCCACGTGTCGTGGAACGACGCCGCCGCCTATGCCTCATGGCGTGGACTGCGCCTGCCCACGGAGGCCGAGTGGGAATACGCCGCCCGCGGTGGACTGGTCCAGAAGACCTATCCCTGGGGTGATGAGCTGACCCCCGAAGGAAAGCACATGTGCAACATCTGGCAGGGAGTCTTCCCGAAGAAGGATACCGGCGCCGATGGCTACCGCGGCACCGCACCGGTGCGTACGTTCGAATCCAATGCGTACGGCATGCATAACATGGTCGGCAATGTCTGGGAGTGGGCCGCCGATTGGTTCCACCCCTCGCTGCACCGGGCTCAGGGCAATACCAATCTGCAAGGCCCGCCCTTCGGCGAGCGGCGCGTGCTCCGCGGCGGCTCCTATCTCTGCCATGTGAGCTACTGCAACCGCTATCGCTGCTCCGCCCGCACGGCGAATACCCCCGACAGCAGCACCGGGCACATCGGCTTCCGCGTCGCCTCGAGCTAAGACGAAAGTCCGAGCGGGATGCCCATGCATAGGATCCGCGACATACGAGAAATCTACGGAACCCGGCGGCGCGGCTTCCCTACCGCAGATAACGAATCCGGCAAATGCCGGGTATTCCCGGCGCGAGCTATTCTTCGGCTGGGAGGGCGAGGCTCCGTCCGAGCCGTGGATTTCCATTTTCACGCCGCGTGGAGCCCTGCGTGCAGGGCATGAGAATCTTACCCGAAAGCTCGAAAAGTCGGCGGACAAGGGATTGGCCGGTCCTATCTGGGGTGGCATGTCGCGCCATTCGCGTTGTTCGCATGCTTGCGAACAACGCTTACCAGAGCAGGAGTGATCAGCGAGGCACTATCTGCGACTTAAAACTTAATTCTTAATTCTTTAAACTTTGCCACCGCCCCTCACTCCAGCCAGCTCGCGATGGGCGTACTCTCCGGGATCGCGCCGATGATGGTCATCGCCATGCGCCCCGGGAGGAGCGAATCAGCCGCGATGCCCTGCACCTCGTCGGATGTGACGGCACGCAGGCGGGCGTGGGCCTCGTCGGAGTCGATCACCCGGCCGTAGAAAACGGTCGAGTAGCCGATGCGGGAATTCTGCGCCGAGGTGCGCTCGAGCGACATGAGGCTGGAGCCGACGGCATATTCCTTGGCGCGCTTGAGCTCGGCGGTGGGCACGCCCACGTCTCTCAGGCGCTTGAACTCGCGACAGAGCAGGCGGAGCGCCTTCTCCAGGTTCTTCGCATCGAGGCCGATGTAGAAGTTGAAGACTCCCGCATCCTCGTACTGGCTCACGTTCGAGCTCACGGTGTAACAGAGACCGCGCTTCTCGCGCAGCTCCTGGAACAGGCGGGAACTCACGTTCCCCGCGAGGAGGACGTTGAGGAGCGAGGTGGCGTAGCGCTCCTCGCTGTGGAGCGAGCAGCATGGCACGGCAAAGGCGACATGGACCTGCTGGGTATCACGCTCGATCACGCGGATGCGCGGCTTTCTGGGCAGCTCGGGCGGAGCGGATGCGCGACTGCGGCGGCCCTTTGGTAGCGTGCCGAGTAGCTTCTCCACGCGCGCAAGCACGTCCTCATGTTTCACGCAGCCGGCGGCGCTCACGACAGTGTTGCCGGTCTGGTAGTGCTTCGCGCGATAGTCCAGGAAGTCAGAGCGCTCGAAGCGGCCGATGCTCTCGAGCGTGCCCGTGAGCGCACGTCCGAGGGCGTGATTGGGCCAGAGCTCCTCCCAGAGGAGCTCCTGCACGAGCTCGGAGGGCTCGTCCTGGTACATCTGGATCTCCTCAGCGATCACAGCGCGCTCGCGGCGGATGTCGGTCGGCGAGAATCGCGGCTCGAGGTACATGTCGCACAGCACGCCGGTGAGTTTGTCGAAGTGGTCCGCCGGCGCGGCGCCGTAATAGACCGTGTGGTCATGCGTGGTGGTCGCATTGAGATAGCCGCCCACGGCCTCGACTTCGCGCCCGATCTGGAGCGCGCTGCGACGGCGCGTCCCCTTGAAGAGCATGTGCTCGATGAAGTGCGACATGCCGGAGAGGCGCTCCGGCTCGTGCCGGCCGCCCACGGCAGTCCATAGGCCAAAGGTGGCCGATTGCGCATGCGGCATCTCGCTCGTTACCACGCGGATGCCATTGGAGAGTTTCGTTAACTGGATGCTCACGTCAGACTGGCCGCCGCTCGGGAGTGGAGGATGAATTCCGCCACCGCCACGTCGCGGGGAAAGGTCACTTTAAAATTCCAATCGGGATTTTCCACGAGGAAAACGCGTCCCCCGATTCTTCTCAGCGCCGAGGTCTCGTCCGTCACGCTCACGCCGGCAGCCGTCACACCGTCCATGGCCCGGCGGAGGTCGGCCGCGCGAAAGACCTGCGGCGTTTGCATGCGCCAGAGTCCCTCGCGAGGAACGACCTCGCCGCAGCAGCCGTCGTCATCCGCGCGCTGGAGGGTGTCGGTCACCGGCTCGGCCGCGGTGGCCGCGCCATATTCGACGGCGGCAGCCAGGCAGCGGGAAATGAAGTCGGGAGTGATGAGCGGGCGCGCCGCATCGTGCACGGCGACGAATTCCGCATCGTCGCCGAGCGCAGCCAGACCGTTGCAGACGGATTCCTGCCGCGTCTCTCCGCCCGGAACGATGGCGGCAATCTTGCCAATACCATCCAGGGCGGCGCGCAGATCGACCTCACGCTCACGGGCGCAGACTACGACGATCTCGCGCACATCGGCGCACAGCTCGAAGGCTCGCGCCGTATGGCGCACGAGGGGCTCACCGTTCAGAGGCGTCAGGATCTTGTCGAATCCCATGCGCCGGCTCGAGCCTGCGGCTACGAGGACGGCGCTCAGCCGGGCCGCACGCGGCTCGAGGGGGGAATGCGCATCGCCGGGCATTCAGGAAAGCTGTTTTTGCACCTCGGTGCTGAGCGTCTTGCCGTCCACTCGACCGGCGGCCTTTTCGTTCGCGATTTTCATCACGGCGCCCATCTGCTGGCGCGAGGTGGCTCCGGCTTCGGCGATGGCCTCGCTCACGAGCGTGGCGACTTCCTCGGCGGAGAGGGCCTTCGGCAAATACGTTGAAAGCACCTCGATCTCGGCTTTTTCCTTGTCGGCGAGTTCGGCGCGGCCGGCCTTCTCGAAGCTCTCGATGGAGTCCTGGCGCTTCTTGACCTCCTTGCGGATCACAGCCATGCCCTCGGCGTCGTCGAGCACGGTGCCCGCGCCGCCCTTTTCGATGGCAGCGTTCATGAGGGCGGACTTGAGCATGCGCAGCACGCCGAGTTTTGTCGCCTCCTTGGCACGCATGGCTTCCTTTATGTCGTTGTCAACCTGAGCTTGGAGCGTCATACAAACAGGTTCACTGGATTTCCCGCTTTAAGCAATGTCTGTTCGCACGCGATTCGCTCCTTCACCCACCGGCTACCTTCATGTAGGTGGCGCCCGCACCGCTTTGTTCAATTGGCTGTTCGCCCGCAAGCACGGCGGCACGTTCATCCTCCGCGTCGAGGATACTGATGCCAAGCGCAACACCGACGAGGCCTACTCTGTTATTTATGAAGGCCTGCGCTGGCTCGGCCTCCAATGGGATGAGGGCCCGCAGGTCGGTGGCGACTACGGCCCGTATTTCCAGAGCGAACGCTGGGCGATCTACGAGAAACACCTCAGCATCCTGGAGTCGAAGGGCCTCGTCTATGAGGACGAGGGCGCCATCCGCTTCCGCTCCCCGCGCAAGACCGTGATGGTCGAGGACATCGTCTGTGGTCGCATCGCCTTCGACATGTCGAATCCGGCCACCCATCCCGATATGACCATTCGCCGGCCCGACGGCTCGTGGATCTTCCATTTCGTGAACGTCGTGGACGACATCGAGATGAAGCTCACGCACGTGATCCGCGGCGAGGACCACCTCTCGAATACGCCGAAACACGTCGAGCTCTACGAGGCACTCGGCGCCACGCCGCCGCAGTTCGCCCACATCCCGCTCATCCTCAATCACGAGGGCAAGAAGCTCAGCAAGCGCGACGGCGGCTCGAGCATCACGTATTTCATCGACGGCGGCTACTCGCCCGAGGCGGTGGCGAATTACATCTCGCTGCTCGGCTGGTCGCCGAAGGACAACCGCGAGTTCCTCACGGTGGACGAGATCCGCGAGCTCTTCGCGCTGGAGAATATCAATCGCCGCAGCGCCATCTTCGACCTCGACAAGTGCTTCTGGCTCAATGGCCAGCACCTGCTCGCCATGGACATCGAGCGCTTCGCCGACCTGTCCCTCCCCTTCATCGCGAAGGCCGACATTCCCTATGGCACCCGCGAGGCCCTGCTCGCCGCACTCGCCATTGTGAAGCCGAAGGTCAAGCACCTCTCCGACGTGCCGGACTGGATCGGCTACCTCTTCACGGAGGAATATCCCTTCGACCCGGTCGCGGTGGACAAGGTGCTCCGCAAAGCCGGCGCCACCGAGCGCCTCGGCCAGCTCAAGGAAGCCTTCGCCGAAGTCGCCGATTGGACGCACCCCGCCCTGGAGATGAAGCTCAAGGAAACAGCCGAGCGCCTCGGCGTGAAGAACGGCGAGTTCATCCATCCCGCGCGCGTGGCCGTGAGCGGTCGCAGCGTCGGCCCTGGCCTCTACGAGATGCTCGAGGTTCTCGGGAAGGATCGCGTGCTGGCGCGCTTCGACCGCGCCGTGGCTCACGTCGCGGCATGAGCGACATTTATACGGCAGCCGATTTACTGAATGGCGGCGCGACGCTTCGGGCGCTCACGCCGCCCGCCCGGCTCTCCGTCTTCGGCGATCCCGTCGCGCACTCGAAGTCGCCCGCGTTTCACAACGCGGCGCTCCGCGCTGCCGGGATCGATGCGCAGTATGTGAAGATCCACATCACGCCCGAGGAATTTCCCGCCGCATTGGGCGCGCTGCCGGCCGCCGGCTTCATCGGCACGAATGTCACCATTCCGCACAAAGCGGCCGCCCTCGCCACTGTGGACGAGGCGGATGATTATGCGCGCGCATCCGGCGCGGTGAATACCGTCGTCGTCGAAGGCGAGCGCCTGCTCGGCTTCAATACCGACGGCCCCGGCTTTGTGCGCGCCATTCGGGAGTCCTTCCTCGCCGACGTGCGCGATCTGCGCGTGATGATTCTCGGCGCGGGCGGCGGCGCTGGCCGAGCAATCGCTGTGCAATGCGCGATCGAGCGCTGCGAGCGATTGGTACTCGTCAATCGCACCGTGGAAAAAGCCCGCGAGCTGGCGAAAGAACTCGCGCCGCGCATGCACTCCGACCGTCTCCTCGGCCCCGCCGAGCGGCTCGTCGCCATTCCTCACGAGACGGCTGCCCTTGCCGCCGAAATGGCGCACATCGACCTCGTGGTCAATGCCACCTCGATCGGCATGAAGCGCTCCGATCCCCCTCTCCTCCCGCAGTCGCTCCTCACCCCGAGCCTCATGGTGTACGACGCGATCTATTCCAGCGGAAAAACCCGCCTCGTCGAGGACGCTGAGCAAGCCGGCGCCCGCGCGGCCAATGGCCTCTCCATGCTCCTCCACCAGGGCGCACTCTCGTTCGAGATTTGGTTCAACCGCCCCGCCCCGCTGGACGCCATGCGCGCCGCGCTGCTGGCGGCGTAGTTGGCAGGAACGAAAGGGAGACTCACGTGACGGTCGCGGAGTGAGATACTATTTCGTGCGAAGCTGGATGTAGCCGCGCCCCTGTGGGGCGCGCAACGAATTCTGGTTATCGAGCTGCCTCAATTCTGGATTTGCTCTCTCAGACTACTCACTTCATCCCGATTCAGCTGTCGTTTCCAAATGGTGGAGTTCAGAAGCTTTTCCAAAGCAGATTCCATATTCGCCTTATTCGAGGGCTGATATCTACGATTCGTCCATTCCGTGTTTTTCAGGCAATACGCCAGATATTCCGGTCCTTCTTCTGCATGGCCGGCCAAAATATAGCCATTTACAACTTCAAAAGGAACGTCATCGATGATCGTGATCGGTTCGAGCGGCCAATCCTTGTATGACGTTTTTCCGTAAAACATAAACATCCCAAGCATGGGCCTTCGAAACTCGCCGTGTGGTTTTGCCTCGAAGAGCATTCTACAGAGAATGATTATCTGGTCATTGTATTTTCTGGTGTTTGCCCAGTCTTCCAGTTGCTTGATTGCGACTGCCTTTGGCTCCGATTGAAGTGCATTTGCCACATCCAAATAGCTCGAAGCCCTGTAAGAACGGAAATCGCCACATTCGGAAATATCAGCGGGATTCGCACAAGCTGCGAAAACTCCCACAGAAAGCGCCAAGATCGTTGTAAGTATTTTCATATTGAGTAAGAGAACTCCGATGCCTTAACGCGCCCATTAATCAGATTCCGACGGTATGTGCCAGTGGGAGTTAGATTCAGTCTTATTTTAATCCTTATCTCGAAATGCCCAATGCCATGGCTCGTATGCGATACCAAAGGCGTTGTTCCGCGGGTAGGACATGTGGAATCCGAACGATGCAGCATGATCGGACAACCATCCAAACTCCGCTGTAAGCTCGAATGACTCAATCAAATCGAGTGAATCGGGTGAGCCGATATCGATGGCTCGCCCGGTATGGTGCTCACTGAAACCAGGAAATGCGCTGACAGAGAGGATGTCCTCCCAGGGTATCCCTCGCGAAAGTTTGCGCTTCAAAATCTCTGCTTGGTAAGCGTGACTTCGGAACGCCGAGACGAGAATTAGATTCAGTCCGTAATCTGCAGCAGCATCTTTCATGGATGTCCAAGCATCGGCAGCCGTTGGGATGAGATATGCTGGGCGGCCTGCCAGGTCCAAGCCGCAATCGACCAAGGAAGTAGCTTCCGCGTATTGAGTCATCCGCCGAACGTAATCCGGAGGCAGGGGCGGAAATTCTGAAAAACGCATTCTAAAGACTTTATTGAAAATTCGATTATACGAACTCGGCATGGTGAGGCTAAGAGTCAGCCGCAGTGTCTCGTTTCGATGTATTTCTCAACTGTAATCCGACGCTCATGCAGAAGCTTCCGTAACCTACGATTTTTTTCAGAAGAGTTTCTCTGTCTTGCAATGGATGCAATCTCCCGATCAATTTTCTCGACAATCAACTGTCCGAGCTGATGCCGCTTTGGCAGCCACGTATCCGCGTCTCTTTGGACTTTTCGCTCAAGAAGCTTCCATCCAGCGTCATTGTTTCTTTTTGGGATTCGCCAGCGCCATCCGAGCTCGCGAAGTGGCTTTCCACATGATTGACAGCGGATAGCGTGATTTAGTCCCCCTTGCGCCGCCTCACGCCGAGATGTGCGGCAATCTAAGCAGACAAAAGTTCGGTTGGACATGAGCTCATAATTACGCCTCGCGTCAAGCTCAGCCGCCTCCAAATCCAGCTCCGTCCATCACCGATTCTGGGATGGATGCAATCGGAAGATCGAGCGCGGAGGAAACAATTGGTGCAGAACTTCCGAGTTTAGGTGGAATGGATCGTTAAAACTGTCTCGATATAAATTCAAGGAGGGAATCCGGTTTGGTCAGATGGAGCAGCGCTCCATTGTCGAACGAAATCATGAATCCGTCTTGAATTGGCCAATCTTCTTTCGGGAAGTCCGGCGAATGCTCATTTGCGGTCACGATAAATGCAATCCTTCCGGCTTGCTCGTGATATCTGATGCGATCTCCGGCTCTAATCGGAGTCCCATCTTGGTAGAGAGCGGGATGATGAAATTCCTCAGTCATGACGATGTTTTTGAATTCGTAAAGGGCGTCAAAATCCGCGGCGAGCGACTTCAGGAATAGCTCTCTAGATTTGTATGAACGATCCTCCAAAGACTTTTTTGAACCAAAAGGCTTTCGGATCGTAAAACCAGTCCTGATTTGCCGAATTCTTGAATGGGCTCAGTTGAGCCATATCGATCTTGTAGCGATGAAAGACTCCTAGCAAATTCCTCAGAGAGCTTTCCGAGAGGCGGGTCGGAACAGAGAGAATCAACGTGTCTCCAGCACCCCGGATACTCTTGATGGCCTTGATCGAGTTTAATGCTGCGAAAAAGCCGACTTCATCTGCCGAAGAGTAGAAGGTGATCTTGGTGCAATTCAGTCGAGGCATAGGATTATTTAATTCAGACTCCTTTCTTGATCGACCTTCTGTGATTTCCTCAATAGCTCGATATAATAAAGCGCAGTATCTTTGTCTTTGGCCGGGACAATCTCCTGCAGCTTCGCATCAGGGTTGCATCCGCACAGAATAGCGCAGAATGCGATCAGAATTGCTCTGGTAAACTGATTCATTTTTATAATAAATACCGATTCTAATTTTTATTTTTAAACCGATGGTAAATCAGGTACCTTAGGCGGAAGTGCTTGCCAGTCGAATGTTTCGCCGTCATCGTGGATAGCTTCTGTATAGCATCCGCGCAAAGCTTCCTTGGTCAAAAGGAGCTCCTCTTCGTTTCCTGGCTGCTTAAATACATAGCTTCGACGGAGAATATCATTACGGCGAAAGATGGTAGGTGCGGTTTCCCTGCATAGATCGCAATCGATGCATTGATCATCAATATAGAATTTGCCGGGCGCTGAAGACATATCGCGCTGTCTAAATGCCAGGATACGTTCATGGTAATTCATATCGGGCGCGGGTTCGGATCTAAGACGGCATTGTCAACAGCACCAAAATGTGCCAGCGGCGAAATATTGTTGCGAGTCTGAATTTAAATCGGTCCCGACCGGAAGCCGGAGAATGATAAGCTGCCGCCCTTGGTCACAACTCTGTCGAGGGAACGGGCAGTCATATGAGAGGTGGGTAGCAAGAGACGGAAGCCGGAAGCAAGAATTTCTATGAACGATTGATCCAGAAATGGCACGCGATGAACTCCCCGATAAGTGGCATGGGCCTCATCGGCAGGATGGCGATGCCATTTGCTCGCTCGCTTCGCCTGGCTCCCTCCTTGCCCGCGACGAACTGCGCAATGCGATTGCAGATAGGAATTTAGCTGTAATTCGCCGCACTTTGTGGCAGATGTCGGCCTATGGCTACCGTGCGGCCTTGGGTTCTCGTGGGGGTCGTATTGTTTCTTGGCGTGGCGGTGGCGTCCGCTGCACCTGCGTCCGCTCCTGATCTCGCGAAGCTGAAATCGCAGCTCGCCCTCGCCGAAACTGAGCACGACAAGCTGGCGCAGATTGAAATCCTCCGGCGGATCCTCGATGCCGATCCGCAGGACACGAAGTCGCATCAGGCGCTGATCGATCTCTGGCTGGACATCGAGGACTACGACATGGCGCAGGCGACGGTGGATGCGTGGACGAATGCACCCGCCGGCACGGTCGCCCTCACCCATGCCGCAGTGCTGCGTTATCGCGACCAGGATATTCCCGCCGCGATCAAGGTGCTGCGTGATTATCTGGCGAAATCGCCGAAGGATGCCGATGCGTGGACGGCGCTCGTCTCGTGCCTGCTCACGACGCATGATGCCGCCGCGCAGGTCGATGCACTCAATGCCCTCATCGCCCTCGAGCCGAGTCCCATTGCCTACATGGAGCGAGCGAACGCGAAGCTCCAGCTCCGCGACTACACGGGCGCGATGGCGGATGCCCGGGCCGCGCAGAAGATGGATCCGGACTCGAGCGCGGTGAAGCAGGACATGCCGACGTTCGAGCGGATGGAGGAGGCGCTGAAGGCGATCGCCCCGCTCGATGCCGCTCTGGAAAAGAATCCGAAGGATGTCTCCGCATTGCTCGCGAGAGCATGGTGGTTCCGCTATGGCGGGATGAATGATCGCTCGCTCACGGATGCGCAGGCGGCGCTCACGATCCTGCCGGATTCCATCATGGCGCGCATTGCCGCCGCACGCGCCCAGTACCTCCTGGATCAGCTCAAGGCGGAAGACGCACTCCGCGAACTGTCGATCGACGTGAACAAGGCGCACTCGCTGGAGGCCGCGCAGGCCATTGTGACAGACGATCTCGCGCTGGCGAAGAATCCGAAGGACGCGAAGGCTCTGCGGGATCGAGCCTATGCGCTCAACGATGCGCAACAGTTCCTGCTCGCGAAGCGGGACGCGGAGGCGGCGCTAGCGATCGACTCCAAATTCGCCGCGGCGGCGATGGAGGATCTTTATGCCACGGAGATGCTCGGCCAGGACCCGGCGCCGGTCTATCGACGGATCGAGGAAATGAAGCCGCCGAAGGACCAGATGGCCCTCGCGGCCGAGTATCTGGGCGAATATTATCTGCGCCAGAGTTCCCTGCAGCTCGCTCTGGAGTTCGCGCAAAAGTCGCTCGATCTCAAGGAGACCGAGCGCGCGCTGCGCACGAAAGCAGCCGTCCTGAATCGTATCGGCCGCACGGATGAAGCCAAAGCCGCCACCAGCCGCGCAGACGCCATTCACCAGCAATGACCCGAAGCCATGAAAGACTGGGTAAATGTGGCAATCAGGACGGCACGACGGGCTTCGGGGGCGGCTATGACCTGGGTGTCCGCGCAAGGCTGCGTCGGTGAGATAAATGGGAACCCGGCGGCGCGGCTTCCCTACCAGCAGGGACGAGCGCCCGCTACCGCGAGCGCTTCCTTAGAGGGGAGGGCGAGGCTCCGTCCGAGCCGTGGATCAAAAGAATCGTCGTCCAAGTGTCATGTCGTGACCCGCTCCGCAAAAAATCGACGGCGGTCGACGGCGCGACACGCCCTACCAACCAAACGAACGCTCGCGCTATCGAAATACGCCGGCTCTTCAGCCCGGCCTTTTCGTGTTGCGATAAGCCCATCCTTTTCCTGTCGGTGATATGAAATCCGGACGACTTCCCTTTCTCGCCCTTGCGGGCGTCGCGCTTGCGCTGCTCGGCATGGCGCGTCCGCCAGCCGCCACGCCGACTCCCAATCCGACGCCGGCGCCGAAGCCGGAGACCGTCTTTGCCACGCCTCCGCCGGCGCTCGCCATCTCGCCCGACTCGAAGCCATTCACCGACAATGCCGAGGGCGCGGGCATGAAGGTGGACACGGGCTCGGACGCCACACCCACCCCGCTCACGGCCGACACCGAGCTCACCATTCTCTTCCCAGATCCCATCGTCGCGCCGGAACGCATCGACGCGGAGGGGCAGGAGGCACCCGTGACGATCTGGCCGGACCTGAATGGGAAATGGGTGTGGCGCACGCAGACGCAGGGCGCCTGGACCGTGAATGGCCCGCTCATCCCGGGGCAGGAGTACCACATGCGCCTGCGCGAGGGATTGAAGAGCCTCACGGGCGACGCGCTCGCAGTGAATGACTGGGGGCTGAAGCTGGCCACGCCGGTTCTCACCGTCAGCAGTGACTACGACGTGCACGAGCAGCTCAGCGCGCAGCCGCAGGTACCGCTCGAGTTCAACTACCCGATCCAGCTCCTCGACGCCGCGGCGGGCATCTGGGTGCAGGACCGTGCCACCCGGCAACATTTCCCAGTGGATGTGCTGCTCAATCGCGCCGTGAGCGATGCGTCGGGCGATGTCGTGGATGTGACGAAGCCCTCGGCCCTGCCGCCTCCGCCCACGGAGTTCCGCGTGAAGCCGCGCGATCCGCTGCCGGTCGGGCACTATTACGATCTGATCGTGGATAACGTGCACGACGCCTATGCGGGCCGCACCCTGCCGTATCCGCGCGTCTTCGCGCTGGGCACGACAAAGCCGCTCGAGGTGGATTACGTCGCGGCGCGCAACTGGTCCGCCGACAAGCCGCATATCGAGGTAAAGTTCACCGCCAACCTCGGCGATGACCCGCTGCCGAAGGATGCGCTGGTGATCGAGCCCACCGTACCGCACCTGAGCTTTCACAAGGATGGCGAGGCGGTGGTCGCGGAGGGCGATTTCGATACCTCGGTGCATTACAAGGTGACCGTGTCGGACCGGATCGTCGGCGATCGTGGTTATACACTGGCGAAGCCCAGCGTCTGGGGCGCCACGTTCCATGCCAAGGATGGCACCATCCTGTTCCCGATGGGGGCGATCCGCCAGCGGGCCGCGCTCGGCCTGCGCTTTGCCCTCATCCAGGCGAATACCGGCCCGATCACCTGGCGTCTGGCTCCGGTGCCGCTCGACCAGCTCGCCTCCGTGCAGGAGGCGCTCAAGGCCGACCCGCAGACCGCTGCCCTCATCGACTCGTACCACCTCGCGCCCGCGGCCAGCGGCGAGATCCCATCGTCGATGACCGACAAGGACGAGCTGCGCTCGATCGAGTGGAAGCCCGCCGCCGACCAGCCGCCGCTCTCCGGCCCCTATCTGCTCGAGGCCACGGCGAAGGACGGCAAGGGCGCCACGATCGCGAATCACACGCTCCTGTTCTTCAATGAATCCGTCTTCACCCAGAAGACAATGCCCTCCGGCGTGCAGATCCGGGTCGCCAGCATGGGCGACGCCCAGCCTCAGAAGGGCGTGACCGTGAAGGCCCTCACCGGCGCGCAGGCTGAGATCGCCAGCGCCGTGACGGATGAGAATGGCGTCGTATTCTTCCCATCGGCGGCTCTCGTGGGAGCGGCATTCTTCGCGGCGGATACGTCGGGCGCGCGCTCCGTCGAGCCCATCACTCCCGGTCCATGGTTCTCGGATACGGGCTCGTCCTACTCCACGCCTCCCCCGCCCTATCTCGGCACCATCGTGACCGACCGGCCACTCTATCGACCCGGCGAGGAGGTGAAGATCAAGGGCTTCCTGCGCGCGAATGCCGACGGCAGGCTCTCGATCCCGGCGAACGCGGAAGTCGCCTGGCAGATCGACAGCGAGGACCGCGACGAGCGCGTGGGCGAGGGTAAGGCCAAGGTGAATGCCTTCGGCGGCTGGGATGCGCATTGGTCCGCACCGCCGCAGGGCCGGCTCGGCGGATTCAAGATCACCGCAAAGATTGGCGAGACCGAGGCGGGCGGCAATGGGGAGTTCCGGGTGGAGGAATACCGCGTGCCCGCATTCTCCGTGGTCTGCGCGGTCGAGCCGCCCAAGGCGGCGGCCGTCTCCACGGTGAACGTGAGTTCCGAATATTTCCACGGCGCGCCGAATGTCGGCAGCCGCGTGAAGTGGACGGCGACGTGGACGAGCGATTCGGACGGGGAATTCTACAGCGACGAGCGGGACGACCACTTCAAGCGGGTGGACCTTTATTCCGAGCATCATCGGAAGCCCGCCTTCCAGGTCGATGTGAATGGCGAGACCGTGCTCGACCAGAAGGGCCATGCCACCCTCACCTGCCAGGCTCCGTTCCGCGATCCCGGCCTGCGGGCCAGGTGCTCCGTGACCTGGCGCGTGGACGTCACAGGGCCGGATGGCCAGACGATCACGGGTGGCCTCGATGACACGGTAACGATGAACGACGTGACGCTCGGCGTACGAGCGGATCAGACCACGGGCGTGAAGCAGCATATCGCCTTCGACCTTGAGGCGGTGGCCCGCGATGCCTCCATCCCCGCTCCCGCACAGGTCGAGGCCGACATGTATCTGGTGCAGACGAAGACGGTGAAGGAGCGCCTGGCGCCGTTTGTTTATCAGTACGAGAACACTGACGTCTTCGTGCCGATCTCGCGGAAGGCGGTGCCGGCGAATGGCCGACTCGATTTCACACAGCAGACTCCCGGCCGGTACGTGCTCGTCGTGAGTCCGCTCACCGGGCAGCCGGGAATCACCGTGAGCGATGAGATCTACCTCGCCGCTGAGGGCGAGGCCGAGGTGCCCGTGCAGAGTGACCAGAAGCTCACGATCCGCCCCGTGGAAAAGGACAAGTTCGCCGTGGTCGGCACGAAGGCGGCATTCGACATCCTCGCGCCGAGCGAGGGCATCGCGTGGGTGACCGTGGAAACGGATCACGTTCTCGAGGCGTACACCTTCCCGATCACGGGCAACTCCTCCCGCGTCGAAATCCCGGTGAAGCCCGAGTACGCGCCGAACGTGCATGTCTGCGCCTATCTACTGCGACCTGGCGGCGCGGACGATCTCCCCGGCGAGATGTATGGCTCCGCCGAGCTGAAGGTGACCAATCCCGCAGCCGAGCTGAAACTCACCGTCGCCGCGGACAAGCCGGAGTACGAGCCGCACAAGGATGGCACGATCACGGTCGATGCGACCTCGCAGGGCAAACCCGTGGCGGATGCCGAGGTGACGCTTTACGCGGTGGACGACGCGATCCTCGAGCTCGGCGGATGGACGATGCCCGGCCTGCTCGATGCGTTTTATCCCACGCATCCGTTCAACGTGATCACGCACGCCTCGCTCCAGGGCTATCTCGAGTCGATCGCACCAGAGAGCCTCACGCAGAAGGGATTCGTCGTGGGCGACGCGGGTAAGGACGAGTTTGGCAGCACGCGGTTCGTGCGGCAGAACTTCAAGCCTCTCATTGTCTGGCTACCCTCCGTGAAGACCGGGCCGGACGGCAAGGCCGTGGCCCATTTCACCACGCCGGACAATCTCACCCGGTTCCGCATCGTCGCGCTGGCACAGACGAAGGCGAATCAGTTCGGCTCCGGCGATACGACATTCACCGTGAGCAAGCCGGTGCTCGTCGAGCCGGCGCTGCCCCGCTTCCTGCGCCAGGGCGACGATGTCGAGCTTCGCGCGGTCGCGCGCCAGAAGGTCCAGCCCGAGGACAAGCTCACGATCCGCTGCGATGTCGGCGACGGCCTGAGCCTGAGCGGCCCGCAGGAAGTCGAGAGCACCGCCGAGCGCAATGACCCAGCAGTCGCCACGTTCCACGCACATGTGTCGGACAATGCCACGAGCGTGACGGTGCGGTTCTCGGTAAATGCCGCGAGCGGCCATGGCGACGACGTGCTGATCACGATCCCGGTCGTCTCCCGCACGATCGTGGTGCATGAGTCCGTGGCAGGCAACGCGACCGGCCCCGCCTTCGCCCCCGCCACGAAGACGCCGGCCGACTGGCTCACCTCGCAGGGCACCGCCGACATCACCCTGTCGTCCTCGGAGTATCTGCCGAAGCTCATGGGCATCCCCCAAGTCCTCGACTATCCGTACGGATGCTTCGAGCAGAAGTCGTCGACCCTGCTCGTGTACACCTCGCTCCCGAAGCTCCTCGCCTATCTGCCGCAGCCGGCGGACCGCGATGCGAACTACCGGCATGCCGTGGAGGAGACGCTCAAGGAATTCGACAAATCGGTGCTTCCCGACGACACGCTCCCCTACTGGCCGTATGGCACGAATGGCAATCCGTTCGTCACGATCCAGTCGGCGTGGGCCGTCGCCATGGCGCAGCAGGCCGGGTATGACGTACCGGAGAGTCTCGCCAACGCCCTGCCGCGCGCGCTCCGCAATATGGTCCTGCGCAAGAGTCGGATCGACGTCGAGCCCACCCTGCGGGCATTCGCAATCTTCGTCCTCTCGCAAACGGGGGTGGAGGCCGATGACGACCTGAAGTCCGCGGCAAACGGTCTCTTCCTCAATCGCGAGCGACTCACCGACGAGGGCCGGGCGCAGCTCGCGGTCGCGATGCACGCGTGGGACATTTCGCCCGACCAGCAGCAGGAGCTCATCCACGAGATTCCCGAGCGCTTCGATCGGCCGCAGAACTTCAATCCCCGCACGTTCTCGTCCATGGGTCGCACGGCGGCGATCTGCACATGGGCGCGCCTGCTCGTCACGCCGAACGCGCCGTACAAGCAGTTGAAATTCGATTTGGAGAAAATGATGGGCAACTCCGTAAGTCTGTCCACTCAGGAAAACCTCTGGCTCCTCATTGCGTTCAATGCCCTGCTCACCGAGAAACCGGCTGCAAAGTTGCCCGACCTCGCGCCGAAGCCGGACGCCCGCTCGTCCAACCAGACCGGTGCGGCGTGGGTGAATCGCGACCTTGCCACGCTCAAGGACCTCACCATCCGCAATCTTGGGAAGCAGACGAGCTACGTGATCGCGGCCACCCGCGCGCTGAAGCCCGCCGAGCAGATCGCGGTCGATCATGGCCTGCGCGTCGAGCGCGTCGTACGGAACCTCACCGCACCCGAGCGCACCGGCACGGCGCAGGCGCCGTTCCATCTGGGCGACCAGGTGCTCATTTCGTTCCGATTCCATTGTGACCGTCCGCAGGATTATGTGGCGATCGAGGCCGCGCTCCCTGCCGGGCTGGAGGTCCTTAATCCCAATTTGGAAATGATCGGAAAGTTTTACACCATTCCGGACGATCCCGCCGCGCCCGCGGCGTTCCTGTCGTTCTCCGAGATGCGCGACACGCAGACGAATCTCTTCTTCGACTCGCTGGGTTCCGGTGCGACGAGCTACGCCGTGCTCGCGCGGGCCACCGCCGCCGGGACGTTCTCCTGGCCGTCCACACAGATGGCCCCGATGTATGATAGCCGCTTCTATGCGCGCTCGGCCCCGTCCGAATGCGTCGTCGTGGAAAAATGAGCGATGCGCCGGATAGCGCCGGCGGCGCGCTCCGCCGTCCGGCCCGTCGTCTCGCCCTGCTGGGCGGGATCGTCGCCGGGGCCATCGTTGCAGCCGCGGCGGGCTGGCTGGCGTTCCATATTGCGGTGAGTCGCACGACATTGCCGGTCGCCGGGCCGGATCCTGCAACACCCCTCCTGCTCGATATCCGCGGCCGCCTCTTCGCCGATCCCGCCACGTCCACCGCGCGCGATCAGCGGCCAGTCGCCCTACGCGACATGGGACGCTGGCTGCCCTTCGCGACCGTGGCCATCGAGGATCGCCGATTCTGGGAGCACAAGGGCGTGGACTGGCTGTCCACGGCCGGCGCAGCCTGGCGGGATCTGTGGAACCGCCGCGTAATCTCGGGGGCCTCAACGATCACCCAGCAGACCGTGAAACTGCTCACGGGCCGCACGCGGCGGACATTTGGTGTGAAGATGCGGGAGTCTCTCACCGCACTTCACCTCGAGCAGAGCTGGAGCAAGAGGCGCATCCTCGAGACCTACCTCAATCGCATCGATTACGGAAATCGCCGCTTCGGAGCGGAGGCTGCCGCGCAGGCCTATTTCGGCAAATCTGCCGCCGACCTCTCGTTGAGCGAGGCCATCTTCCTTGCCGGCATTCCGCAATCGCCCACGCGGCTGAATCCCTGGGCGCATCCGGAGGCGGCCCAGGGCCGCTACCGGCGCAATGTCACGGAGCTGGCCCGGCTCGGCCTGCTTCCGCGAGGGGCGAACCCCGCTCATCTGCTCGCCGCGCCACCGAAGGTCGAGCACCACGATCCGCCGATGCTTGCCCCGTATTTCGCTGCTCTCGCGCTGGCAGAGGCGGGCGGTGGTCGCGGCGGCCCGATCCGCACCACGCTCGATCTCGATCTCCAGCACGTGGCGGAGACACTGCTTCACGAGCATCTGCGCGATGCCGGCGACATGGGCATCGCCGATGCGGCCATCGTGGTGGTGGACAATGCGACCGGCGAGGTGCGCGCGCTCGCATGCTCCGGCCAGGCAGCACACCGCGCCATTAATTCCGCAGTCGTCCCGCGCAGCAGCGGCTCGACGCTCAAGCCCTTCATCTATCTCGCCGCGATCGAGCGCCGACAGATCACGGCCGCCACACTCCTGCCCGACACGCCGCAGGTGATCCCCGACACCTACTCCGACTACGACCCGCAGGATTACACCCACGAGTACTTCGGCCCGGTGCGGGCGCGCGACGCCCTGGGCAATTCGCTCAACGTTCCGGCCGTGGTGGTGGCAAGTCGTCTCGGGGCGCGTAATGCCTTCGACTCGCTGCGGCGCTGGGGATTCGAGTTCCCCCGCGACTTCGATGCGTATGGCGCGGGGTTCATTCTCGGGAATGCCGACATCCGCCTCGTGGACCTGGCCGCGGCCTATGCCGGCATCGCACGCGGCGGCGTGGCGTGGGGCTCTCGCGTGCTCGCGGACGAATCCGTCGAGAGCGAACGGCTCGCCTCCCCGGAAGGCGCGGCAATCGTCACCGACATCCTGTGCGATAACAATGCGCGGCGCCTGAGCTTCGGCCTGAACTCTCCGCTCGACCTCGGCGTGCGCGTGGCCGTGAAGACGGGCACGAGCTCGGGATTCCGCGACAGATGGTGCGTGGGCTTCGACCGGGAGCATACCGTGGCCGTGTGGGCCGGCGATCTCCAGGGTCGCTCGCTCAGCCAGGCGCTCGCAGTGCGCGCGGCGGGGCCGCTCTGGTCCTCGATGATGCGCTACCTGCTCAGCCGCAGCGATCATCCCCTGCCCGATCCCGTCCCCTCGAAGAATCTGGTCGCCCTCGACGTCGCGGCGGAGACCGGCCTGCTCCCGCGCCCGGGCGAGCAGACGGTGCACGAATGGTTCCTCGCCGGCACGGAGCCCACGAAGAGTGCCTCGTCGATGTATGCAACGGTCGATGGACGCGAGACGCTCGTGCTGCCGCCGGAGTATGCCCAATGGTGCGACAGCCCGGAGAACCGTCTGGGCGCTGTCGCGCGCAGTCCCGACTTCCACATCGTCTTCCCCAAGGATGGCTCCGTCTTCGTCTGGAATGCGCATCTCCCAGCCGACCAGCAAATGCTCACCCCGCTGAGCACGTCGCCAGCCTGCGAATGGCTGCTCAATGGCCACCCAATCAATGGCGCATCGTTCCCGCTCGAGCGCGGAACGTGGACCCTCACTGCACACTCCGACGGCGAAGAACGCACCGCGCGCTTCACGGTGGAGTAACGAAAAGAATTAAGTCTTAAGAATTAAGTTTTAAGAGCCTGAAAATCCACGCGCAGCCTTGTGGCGGGGCTAATTTCAGGACCGACGCCCTCGGAATTCCTGTAGCCGCGGCAGTCTCTTGCCGCGTACGGGTGAGTCGAGTTGCGATAGAATCCAATGAGCGCGGCAGCAGAGTGCCGCGGCTACAGAATACCTTAATGATCGCCCGCGCATCCCACGCTATTTCGCTTCGCTCAATTCTTAATTCTTAAAACTCCCGCCTGCCAGCTCCGCCGGGGTTCCCTCCCTCACGATTCGCCCGGCGGAAAGCTCGATGAACCTTGTGGCGTTGCGCAACGTGTTGAGCCGGTGGGCGACGACGAAGGTTGTGCGTCCGGCCACGAGCCGCTCGAGTCCCTGTTGGACCGCCGCCTCGCTTGCCGTATCGAGCGCGCTCGTTGCCTCGTCCAGAATGAGAATCTTCGGATCCCGCAGGAGCGCCCGTGCGATGGCCACGCGCTGCCTTTGCCCGCCACTCAGCCGGGCGCCGTGCTCGCCGAGTTCGGTATCCAGCCCGCGGGACAGCTCCTGGATGAATTCCTGGGCATTCGCTGCCTCGATGGCCGCCTCGAGCCGGGCCTCGGTCACGTCCGACAGACCATAGAGGATGTTCTCGCGCAGCGTGCCCTCGAAGAGGATCGTCTGCTGGCCGACCACGGCGAGGTGCTTGCGATACGTGCGCAGGTCGATGCCATTCATATCCACGCCATCGAGCAGGATGCGTCCGTGCGTCGGGCGGTGAAAGCCGATAACGAGGCTCATGAGCGTGGATTTCCCCGAGCCGCTCGCGCCCACGATGCCGAGCGTCTCGCCCGGGGCGACCTCCAGGTCGATGCCACGCAGGGCGGCGTGGGAGTGGCCATCCGCGCTGAAATCGAAATCGACGTGCTCGAAGCGGAAGCCGCCCCGCACCGTGCCCACCGCGGGCCGGCCTCGATTCTCCTCGATATCGGGACACTCGATCACCTCGCCGATGCTGCGCAGCGCGTCGAACCCGCGCGTGAGGATCGGAATCATCGAGTTGAGCTGCATCACCGATTGGATGACCGTCTGGAAATAGGTCGCCAGCAGCACGATGTCGCCCGGCTTGAGCGCGAGCACGCCGCGATAGCTCAGCAGCGCGGCCGCCACGAGCGCGGCGAGATTCAGGAGCATGAACGTGACCCATGCGATCGCGCCGAAGAGGGCCGCCTGACGGTCGAACGACTGCCCCGCCTCGCGCACACGGCCAAACTGATCCTCCGCCCGCGCGATCTCCGTTCCCTCCGCCGCGTGCGCGCGCGCGACCGGGATCATACTGATCATTCCGCCGATCTGCGCGGTCATGCTCTCCAGCGCGCGGCGGAATTCCTGGTTCCGGCTCGCGAGCCTCCGGGTGACGAATCGCCGCAGCCAGGCCACCAGCGGCACCAGCAGAAGAAAGACCGGGAGGAACGCTGGCATGCGCCAGGCCGTGACGCCCAGCGCCACCATGATGCTCACGATCGAGACGACGGCGGCATCGGTGAGCTGGCGGCTGAGCTGCTCGATCGACTCGACGTCGCGCAGCACCTTCGTCTGGAGCGTGCCCGTGCTCGTCTTGTCGTGATATGCGATCGAGAGCATCTGGAGACGGCGCACGAGCGCCGAACGCAAGCGGTTCTCCACATTGCGAATCGCCCGACTCGTGTACTTCGCGAAGACCATCGCCGACGGCACGTTCTGGACGATGAAGACCGCCCCAACCGCCGCGTTCAGCCAGATCGCGGTCGCGCCGCCGCGCGAATGCCCGGACATGAGGTCGATAAGATTCGCCGTCACCACCGGCATCACCCACAGCGGGCTTGCCTTGAACAAATACGCCACCTCCCCGATTACCAGGGACTTCCACTCTGGGCGATAGACGGCCAGGAGCGTGCGCCAGGGACGATCGGCGCGATAGACATCTTCAATGGGCTGAGCAGGCATGGATGGGACCAATGCCGATTCAATCGCCGGTCCCCATGCGGCGTTCAATGAGATTCCCGCGCTAGGGCTGTGTTCGCTGGTAAGCGGATAACACCGAGAAGCCCGGAGTTCGTCATCCAAAGATTACACCGATTTGCGCAGCTCGAAGTTGCATCAGTTGCGATTCAATCTGCGTTCCTCTGTGCAATCCCTGGCCTCGCGCCTTTCTGAAGATACCGAGAGAAACCACGGATCAATCGAATATCCCGGATAAGGAACGTATCTCATCCGCATTTCCATCCGCTGAATCCGTACGATCCGTGGTCTCCTCCGCTGTGACCGTTGGATCTCTCAGCGGTACCCAAGGAAGGGCTCGATGCAGGCGGCAAAGCTGAAAGCCCAAATGCCTTTCCCTCACAGAATGGCACTTGCTTTAGCGCATCTCTTATCAGCACACTTTTTAAATAAAGACGGTGGGTCTCTGCGATTTCGAGGCGCCGTTGCGGGCGTTCGTGCCCCCCCTAACACTCATGAACACTCAAAAGAATAGCCCCATGCCCGCATATTCAGGAATTCAAACCTTCCGGGTATTTGCCCTTGCGGTTGGTGTACTAATCGCCGGACATGCCAGCGGATCCGATTCGCTCCCGAAGTCCGCCCCGGCAACACCGGCACTCGCCGCTCTTCCCAAATTCACCGCCGCCGATGTCCCGGAGACCGGTCCTGAGGAAATCCCCATTGACCCGGCCAAATACACGGTCATGGAGCCGGCGCAGACTCTTCCCGGCAAAGGGCTCGCCCAACATCCCATGCTCTATATCGGCGAAGGGTGCAATAAGATGTATCTCGTCAACGACGGCAAGGTCATATGGACCTACTCCACAGGCAAGGGGTGGGAATACGACGATATCTGGTTGCTCTCCAATGGAAACATCCTCTTTTCCCGGATGTCCTATGCTGCCGAAGTCACGCCGCAGAAAAAGATCGTATGGCGTCTCGATCCGCCAAAGGGCGCCGAGATTCATTCCGTTCAACCCATCGGCTTGGACAAAGTGTTCGTCGTGCAGAATGGCACTCCCGCCAAGATCATGATCATCGATATGAAGAGCGGGAAAGTGGAGATGGAACACGAGATTCCCGCGGAAGTCACGGGAACAGCAGTACATGGACAATTCCGCCGGGGCCGCGTCACGGCACAAGGAACCTATCTCCTCTCCTGTCTTCAAAAAGGCAAGGTCATCGAGTACGACAAAAACTTCAACGAGATCTGGTCGTATACCACGCCGCAACCGTGGGCTGCGATTCGTTTGAAAAATGGCAATACGCTGATCAGCGATGAAAAGGAGCAACGGGTCCTCGAAATAAACGCGAAGGGCGAAACGGTCTGGAAGTTTGATCTGAAGACCGACCTGCCGCCAGAGCTTGGATTTTCTCGCAGCCAAAGCTGTGTGCGCCTGGCGAACGGCAACACCATTTTCTGCTCTCAAGCGAAACCTGGGAAAGGCCCGCAATTGGTGGAAGTCACGGCGGATAAGAAAGTGGTGTGGGTGCTCGATGACTGGAAGGATTTAGGGCCAGCGACTGCCATCCAGGTTCTGGACGACCCCGGCATTCCTGAACATCCCGGCGACTGCCAGCGCTAGCCCGCATTCGAGAGAGCATCCATCGGAACTGTCCTCCTCCGCTGATCTCGTGTCTTCCGCGGATACTGAGAGAAACCACGGATCAATCGGATACCTCGGATAAAGGAGCATCTCGTCCGCATTTCCATCCGCTCTATCCGTGCTATCAGTGGTCTCATCCGCTGTATTCTGTCGGTCGATCAGCGGTTCCCCGGCACGCTCGACAAGAGCAACAAAAAACCCGCAGAGCCAATGCTCATGCGGGTCATGTCGAGATTAGATGTGCAGCCGGAAAGACTCGAACTTTCAACCTTCTGATCCGTAGTCAGATGCTCTATCCAATTGAGCTACGGCTGCGTCGGGAGGGAAAATAAAGCGGATCAGATTCCCGGAGTCAAACGAGAAAATGCGGAATCACCGAAATTTCGGCGCGCTCCATTGCGCCACCCGCCGGAAACGAGCGCCTGCGTGGTAACGAGCGCATTTCGGCCGGCCCAATTCCGCAGTGACAGGGCTGAGCATCCAGCTATCTTCAACTCTGTAACGTATGAAGATCCCCCTCCTCATCGCCTTTACATCCGTCTGTCTGGCGTTCCCCGCGCTGGCAGACACGGCAAATAGCAATGCGGCTTTGCCAGCGGAAGCCCTGAATCTCAAGCGGACCTTTGAAACGGACTCCGCGAAAGCGATTCAACCCATTCGCCAGCGTTACATCGAGGCTCTGAATCAGCTTTTAAATCAAGTCGAGCGCACGGGAAATTTGGATGCCGCCAATGCGATCAAGGCGGAAATTGAACTCAACATTCAAGCGCAGCAGTCGGCTGCAAATCCGTCCAGTGCCTTTACGAATCAGCTTATTGGCACCACCTGGCGCTGGAACGACGGTCCCGAGATCACGTTTCAACCCAAAGTCGTCGTCCCGAAAGTCCGGAAAAAGGCGCGCGCCGCATGGGCATTCTCTTGGGAAACAGTGGCGTCCAACACGATCAAATATCAATTCCCGAATGGTAACAAAGGCCTGATTGTCTTCAGCAACGATTTCTCCGTGGGATCCGTAGCTGAAACATCCGCCTCAGGGCAGGCCAAAAACTTTAAGATTACCCGCGTCGATAGCACGAAAAGCTCCGGAAAGGACAAGTCGTCAGACGTCGATCCCTCGCTCTTTTTTGGAACTAAAAACTGAACCATCTTGGATCCGATATCCGTCCTCCAAGAATGGCCAGATATCTGATTTCCTTCCCCCGTGCGGCGATGGTGGTGGCTGACAGCGAATGGGAGGCGGTGGCTCGCGATGCCCATGCGGTGATCGATGACGCCAAGGCCGCCAGCGTCCACGTCTTTAGCGGAGGCATCGATGATACTGTGCCGCCGGTCCTCGTATCAGCCGATGGCTCCGTTGCAGAAGGCGGCTATCCCTGGGCGCCACCACTCAATGGGGGTTTCACGGTATTGGAACTTCCCTCTCGTGACGAAGCCGTGGCATGGGCTGCTCGCATTGCCAAAGCCTGCCGTTGCGATCAAGAACTGCGCGTCTTTGGATTCGATCCGCAATCTTGAGGATGACCGAGACGCGCTCTCCCAAACCGAAGAAGATGCTGCGAGCCGCCGCTTGCCCATTCCGGGTAGGCGGCTTTTTGCTGTCTCGAAATCCTGATCTATTCACAGATTTCGCAGATCGACGCAGATTGGAGGGTCTTCAGTACGATCATCATCTGTGCAAATTCGTGTAATCCGAGGACCAGATGCACTGTGCCCGTATGACCGGAGAGCGAAAACCGAGGCGGAATCCTCTTGCGTCGCCGATCAGGGGTGGCTACCTTTCCCCGCTCGCTTCGAGCACTCGGGTTGGTAGCTCAATGGTAGAGCAGCGCCCTTTTAAGGCGTTGGTTGAGGGTTCGAGTCCCTCCCAACCCATCTTTCTCTTTGCCTTACCTCGAAGCGCGCCAGCGCATCCAAACGGTACGGTAGGGCGCGTCGCGCCGCGACCGCCGATTTCTTTCCTCAAGTCCATCTGTACTCTGTAGAGCAATCGACTTCGCGAGGTCAGACACTTCGTTTCCTCGTTTCTCTCCCCCAACCTATCCCGCATCGATCTGGAGTCTCGCATCGGATTTGGATAATCTTGCCGTCCTTGCGCGGAATGATCGAAATCCGCTGAAAACCCCTACCCAACCTCCGTCACGCCAGGAGCGCTGCCGAAAAATCGAACTTTTTCCCGGCCCGCCTGTATCAACTGCAATGGAACGATCAACCGGTGGGCACATCATTTGAATGGATGACGAAGAAACAATCCGCCGGGTGTTGGATGGGCAAAGCGACTGCTTCGCCATTCTCGTCGAGCAATACCAAAAGAAGGTCGTCGGAATGATTTATCAGATGACCCGGGATCACCATCTAAGTGAAGACCTCGGCCAGGATGTTTTCCTCAATGTGTACCAAAATCTTCGCCGCTTCGATCCGGCGAAGGGCAGCTTCTCCACGTGGCTCTATCGAATCGCCCAAAATAAGACAGTCAATGCGATCAAAAAGAAGAGGCCGATGTTTCTGCCCGAAACTCCCGAGGCCATAAGCCCGAGGAATGCCTTCCATGCGGTTGCTTACCAGGAATTCCATGATGAACTCGACCGCAGACTGGATCAACTTCCTCTCAAACAGAAGATCGCATTCGTTTGGGCAGAAATCGAACAGCTATCCTATCAAGAAATTGCGGAGATAGAAGGCGTCTGTGTTGGAACCATCAAGTCGCGCATTCATAGCGCAAGACAACAGCTTCGGATGGCATTTGAAACCAAGAAAGGCATTACGCATGAATAGCGGAGACGACCCTTATCAGTCCTGGTTGAAAAACCGTCGCAATATTGAAATCTCTTCGGATTTTTCCCGCGAGGTAATGGCTAGAATTTCAGAGCTCCAAAGCCGGGACATGGCCCCGCCGAAGCGAGACTTACTCCATGGGTTCCTTGAATGGATTTCCCGACATCCCACCGTCCAAACAGTGATCCTCGCTGTCGGCCTTCTCCTTGGATTGGCACGACTGCTTATTTCCTCACACATCGTCCTCTCATTTTAACGAAAACTGAACTTATGAATCCCTCACAAAATACGCGATACCCGTGGCTTGCCGCGCTCCTCTCATTATTGATGCCGGGGCTCGGCCAACTTTACTGCGGCAAAATCGTAAGATGCTTCTGTATCGCGGGTCCGATCGCCGTCTTCAGCCTGCTCAGCATTATGGTTCTCGCGCTCAATTTTCAGGGACGTGACGAATTGGTGGTAACCTTTCAGGCGGTCTCGTTCCTCCTCTATGGAATTGGCGTTATCGATGCTTACCTGGCCGCACGCAGAATCCAAGGCAGTTATCAACTAAAGGACTATAACAATTGGTTTGTTTATGTCCTATTCTGTATCACGCTCTCCGGAGGCTACGTCTTTTCCAGCCTCTATTTGAGAGATAACCTCTTTCAGCCGTTCAAAGTTCCCACTTCCGCAATGTTTCCAGCGATCTGGCCCGGCGATCAATTGCTCGCGGCAAAGAATGTTTATTTGAGTCAGGATCCCAAGCGCGGGGATATAGTTATCTTCCGTAACCCGGAGGACCGACGGAGCTTTTTATTGAAACGTGTCGTGGCTCTGGGCGGAGATTCGGTCGAAATCCGCAACGGGCAAGTGTTCATCAACGGCGTCCAACTCAAGAGAGAAGCTGTGTCCCCTCCCTCCGGCGTCCCGGCGCTAGTTCCTAAGGGGCAGTATCTTGAAGAATGGAATGGAAATGCCAGCTACCAAATTTTGCTAAGTGCCCAACCTGCCCCGGAGCAATTTCCACGGATAGTGGTTCCAAAGAATAGCTGTTTTGTTCTCGGGGATAACCGCAATGGAAGTTTGGACAGTCGCACTCTAGGCCCCATTCCAATCGTGGGTATCGTTGGGAGAGCGACCTTCATTTACGCGCCGGCGGGTAAGTGGTCGAGATTCGGCACCATTCAATAACCCCGTCGGGGTTGGCTCTGGGTTCGAGTCCCAGCCAACCCCATCTTTCCCCTCGTTTCAAAGCGCGTCCGGGCATCCAAATGGTACGGCAAGGCGCGTCCCGGCCTGTCCGCCTATGGAGGGTTGCAACCACCGACTCTTTCCCCTCGTCCCCTGTACCCTGTCGGTCAGCCTTATTTCGAGATCACACCGTTTCGGCTCCTCGTTTCCCGCCCAAATCTGGAACCGAGGAAACGAGAGTCAAAATGCGACCGGAGGACTTCCAAAGGGCCATCGCCGAGGACAATACCCGTTTCGGCTCGGTGATGGTAATTTGCATTTCTTTTTCCACCTTCGCCTTCACACGCTAAATACAAACCCTAAAATTGGAAAGGTAAGGAAGACCGTGAGACTCAAATATATGAATCTACGATGATCCCGTTTAATATTTTCCAGCATCTCATCGCCAAGATTCTCAGATGAGAAAAGCCATGGCAGAGCTCGAAAGCCATTCACATTTCCTGCACCGAAGCCAGGAATCGTCGTAAGCTCAATCCATTTGTCCTTATGATGTTCGCGAAGATACGCCATCATACGCATTCCTTCAAATCCATTAATCACCATAATTGGTATCCACGAAACAAGCGAATAGACTGTACCAAGATTACTCAATGGCGCATATCCAAGACAATGCGCCGCGATCCAGACAATGATGCAAATGCAAAGATACGCAAGCCATAGCGCCCAATAGAGCCGCAGCCGGGATTTATAGTTACTGGACTTCAAGAAGGACACTCTATATTATCTAAAGTATGTGTATTGAAGACTGCGTGAGTGCACCAACGAATTACTGTCTCTAGCTCCCTTGGATACCATCTCTATGCAAATGATAAAAAGACAATCATCCCCAAGAATGCAAGCGCTCCTGCAATAGCAGCACAAATGGATAATTGATTCATCGATTTGGAAAAACTTCTTCGACCAACGGCTGTACACTCCCTCTCGAAAACCCGTCGAAGCGGAGGAATGAAATAACACATCAAATTAGCCGCAATGAACCCGAGAGCCATACCGAAGATGAGCCCCGGGAAAAATATTGCGAGAGGCCATAGTGAATCCGTCTTCAGTAGATTAGAAATTGTCGAATGACGAATTTCAGCCGCCAGCCAGATAAGAAGCAAATTGGTGAATATGGCTATTACTCCAGAAACAGGCAGAAGGCACATCCGTAAATTGCGTCCCGAAATCGTGAATGGCTGTATGATATTCATTAGAGCTGTATGGCAAGCCTCCCAGTAAATCTTCGACGCAATCCAATTAGGCCATAGTTGCGATTTTAAACCCATCCGCATTTCTAATAATAAAACCGCTGCGAGAAATCTGGCAGTCCTTCAGAAGCCTTGAGCTTCTTAAATTGCTCTTCTGAAAATGGCCCTCGAACAGCTTCATACGCATTTCGGGGATCATCTTCTGACTTGATGATATAATAATAGTCCTTTTCAAGCGGCCATTTCGGGTGACATTCCACGACTATGAATTCGGCATTTTCCCCGACAGCGAAAATCGGTTCATCCACCCTTCCAATAGATGTGTCGCCGTCTAAACGATAATCCAAATGGAGATCGGGAGTGTCTATCCAAGAGATTTCATAATTACCACTTCTCCACACCGCGCCGGAATCGCATCCGGCGAGCGCAATACATATAAAGAAGAGAAAGAGTTTGTGAGTTCGCATAAGCTGACCACCTAATTGCGCCATTTCCCTCAGGAATGCTTCACCTTCGTGAAGGTGGGAAGCTACGGAACCCGCGGCGCGGCTCCCCTACCGAGCCAAAGGAAGGCTCGCGCCGAGAACACCCGGCATTGCGATACCGCAGCGGCAACGACGGAACGAGAGATGCTGCCGCCCTTGGTCGCCGGAAACAGGAGGGACAATCTGAGCTATTTTCTCCACTGAGGGCTCAATTCTTACCAATATCGTCCCTGAGAATCAAGGGAGCCGAAGGCGGATTTCGGACGAATTTGCCCTGCCATGACCGGATGCCGTCGAAGTCATGCGTATTCTCTGGGCGTCACTCCGGCTATCGAGCCTCACCCCTTGGTGGCCTTCGATTTCCGGATCTCCGAGAGGACGTCGTGGAGCAGTTGATTGAGCTTGGGGGTGCGGCCTCGGTCTTTCAGGAAGATTGGTTCGAGCAAGTCGAGGGAGGCGGCGTTCGAGGTCGCGATCTTCGCCCCGGTTTGCGGATTCAGGAAGACGAGGGTCGCTCCGGGTCCCTGGAGGAAGTGATATTCGCCGACCGCCTTGTTTTTCCAGGCGTCCGCGCCTTTCTCGATCGCGCGGCTGCCGGGAGGGATATCGCCATCGCGCGGCTTGATCTGGACTCCGTAGATAAGGAACTGGCCGACCAATGGAGTGGAGCGCTTTTCCAGTGAGGCGGTGGTGATCGTGCAGGCCCGCGAGACCTTAGTCGCGCAACGCTCTGTTTTCAGCATCACGATGATCCCCTTTTTCCGACGTCCCTTCGGAACCGTGCTCATGCGCCTTTGGAAGTCCGCGCACAGCTCGGCTGGCGTCCACAAGGACGCGGTCATGGGGATGATATTGACGCAATCGGAGAGCGGAACGCCCTTGGCCCCGGGATAGCAATGAAGTGCTCCTTGTTTGCAGCAATCCCCTTTGTATCGTAGCTCGAATTTCAATGCCTCGGCGGGGCCGTATTTTTCCTTCGGCAAGGCGGTGGTCGCGTGAGCCGCACAGGATATCTGGGATGCCAGCGCAATGACTGCGAGGAGGGGGAGCTTTCTCATGACTCTAGGAAATCACGGGGTCATCCACAGATTTCGCAGATTGGCGCAGATTGGGCCGCTTCGCTATGCGAAGCGCTGGTCCCGGTTCCTGTAGCGGATGTCTACGGTTTCTGTCGGACTTTTCGAAACGAAAGGGGGCTAGGAATTGAGAAGCCGGCACGGATCACTCGGATTGAGCGGATGGAAGTGCCGTTGCTGGTTCTCCTTTATTCGCGATATTCGTGTGATTCGTGGTTTCTTCTTCTCTCTTGGAAATAGTCGGCGCTTTCATCGAAAGCGCCCTACCGAGCGGGACGACGCGCTGACGCGCGGATAGTGATCGAGGCCACCGAGGGCGCGGCGCGTGGGCTATTCGAGCTTGAGACCCTCAATGGCGGCCTCGACTTGTTTGGCGTGGGTCTTGGGATCGGCTTTTGGGCAGTACCAGACGATCTTGCCGTCCTTGACTAGGAATGACTGGCGCATAGCCATGCCGCCGGGGAGCGTGGGCACGCCGAAGGCGGCGATCACTTTGCCGTCCGCATCGGCGACGAGGGTGAAGGGAAGATCGTATTTTTTCTGGAATGCCTTCTGCGCGGGTGGGGTGTCGTGGCTCACTCCGATGACGGTGATGCCGAGCCCCTTGAGATCGCTGATGCCGTCACGCAGGGAGCACGCCTGGGCGGTGCAGCCGGGGGTGCCGGCCTTTGGGTAGAAATAGACGAGGGTGAGGCCTTTTCCGTAAATGCTGCCGAGATCGATGCTCTGGCCGTCCTGGTTGAGCGCCGTGATCTTAGGAGCTGCCGCGCCGACGGCGAGTGGCGTGGCGTGGAGATTCATTCCAACGAGGGCGAGCGCGGCGGCGAGGAGGCGTTTCATGGGGCGGGATGATTGAGATCGAATGTGGCAGGGGTTTTGATTTTTTTCGAGCGCGCACTTACGGTGGGCGTCATTCCATGCCCAGACGAGTCCTTCCCTGTCTTTTCGCGATCGCGTTCCTGGCCGCAGGCTGTCACCGCCTGCCGCCGCCGGATGCGCGACTCCAGTCCCCGGCCGAGATGGTGCATGCCACGTCCGCCACGGGACTGAAGCGCATCTTTGTGAATCCCGGAGCGCGCAATGTGCCGGGAGTGAAGAAGCTCCCGCTGGCGAAGGCGGATGCACAGGATCCAGCGTCGGTGCAGGATCCCTCGCTCTGGCGGGGGCTGAATCGCGCACATCGTTTCGACGGGGTGCTGCTGATCGGCCCGGTGAGCGAGTATTTGCCGCTGCTCACGCATCTGGTCAGTTCGCCGGACTACCGCATCGAGCGGGTGGATAACTGGGGCGTGCTTTTTGTAAGCGGCACGCCGATGCCATACGCTGCGCCAAAGCCGGACTCTCTGAAGTTCTCCTCGGACAAGGACCGCGGGATCTATCTCTCTCAAATGGCCCTGATGCTGGATGCCGCCGGCCAAGGTGCGGCGGCCCGCGATTACATGGCTAGTGCCCTGGCCTGCGCGCCGAAGGAGCCGTCGGTCTACACGCGGCAGGCCGCGCTCGAACTCTCGCGGAAGCATTATCCGGACGCACTGGCGGCCGCGAATCGCGCCCTGGCTCTCCATCCGCACGACCTCGCCGCGCTGGATATCGAAGTGAGGACCTACTCCGCGGCAGGACTCGTGGAGCAAGCGTGGGATGTGGCGGAGGATCTGAAGTCCCGAGCGCCCGACGACATGAACGTGCTTTTCCTCCATGCGCGCATCTCGAATGCGGTGCACGCCTATAGCGCGGAGGAGGATTCGCTCGAACGTCTGATCCGCCTCGCGGAGAAGCAGGGCCTGCCCTCGACCGATTACCGCGTGTATCTCGGCCAGTGCTATGCCAAACAGGGGCTCGCCCGCCCGGCTCTCGAGCAGCTCGAGATCGCCAGCAAGGCGCCGAACCTCACGACGAAACAGCGCACTGATGTCGATGCGGCAGTCCAGCTCGTGAAGGGCCGCGCAGGGGAGCTGGCGAAGTAATCGAGACTCGCGTCGCGGGTCTCGGGTCTCGGGTCTAAGGCCTAAAGTCCAAGGTCGAAAGCAACGCGTCTCGTCGGCGCATGGAATATCAGCGTACTTACGACCCGGACCTTGGACCTTGGACCTTGGACCTTGGACCTTGGACCTTGGACCTTGGACCTTGGACCTTGGACCTTGGACCTTGGACCTTGGACCTTGGACCTTGG